>WNGQ01000792.1_pt1 | contig 32778 bp, 33 predicted proteins | sample 5407661 | NCBI WGS metagenome assembly WNGQ01 (sample SAMN13153382, study PRJNA577476) | soil metagenome | isolation source: 60 cm soil or saprolite under Garry oak tree replicate 2 | place: USA:California | collected 2016-06-15 | reverse complement strand
ACGAAAAAATGTTATGACCCCGATTCTGGCGTGGTGGCCTGCTGATCAGCCGCGCTTGGCGTTGGCCTTGGATGCGACGACGTTGAAGAAACGCTTTACGGTGCTGGTGATCAGCGTGGTGTATCGAGGCTGTGCCATTCCGGTAGCCTGGAAAGTGGTGGGCGCTGAGCAAAAGGGCACCTGGAAACCGCACTGGCTGAAGCTGCTTGAGAAGTTGGCAGGCAGTGTGCCGGAGCACTGGACAGTGATCGTGATGAGTGATCGCGGCTTGTATGCACCGTGGCTGTATGCCAAGATCGTCTCACTGGGCTGGCATCCGTTCACGCGCATCAACAAGCAGGGCAATTTCCGTCCACAAGGGGAAGCCAGGTTTCGCAGTCTAGCCACAGCAGCGCCCAGCGTCGGCAGCGGCTGGTGTGGGAAAGTCGACTGTTTTTCTGGGGAAGTGAGTCGCTTGCAATGCACGCTCTTGGCCCGCTGGGATGAAGGCTACGAGGAAGTGTGGGTGATCGTGACCGATTTGGCACCAGCACAAGCCGCCGCCGTCTGGTACGGCATGCGCAGTTGGATTGAAGGCGGCTTTAAAGATACCAAACGTGGAGGCTGGGGCTGGCACCAGACCAAGATGGTCGATCCCGAGCGGGCTGAGCGCTTATGGTTAGCCATCGCGGTGGCCACGTTATGGGCGGTGAGCGTGGGAGGCGAGGCCGATGCGAATCTGCCCGTGAGCAGTTTAGAGGCACTGCCCCAGACGCATGTGGCTCGTCGCACCGCCACGAAGCGCTCGCGGCCACGCATGTTGAGTTGCTTTGCCCGTGGCATCGTCACAATTATCGGCAGGTTGATCCGAGGTGATGGATTGGTCTTGGGCCGCTTCATACCGGAACCGTGGCCAACAATGCCCACGGTTCCTAAAAAGAAGAACACCAAGACCAACGCTCATGTGGCTCAGGAGGCGGCTTGATGAAAAACCTAGTAGTGAAAGGTCTCCACCCGAGGCGTAACGTATCTCGACCTCGCGCAGCACAATAATCCCGCGTTGTTTGAGATCGCGCTCGAGGTGCAGTTTGATATAGTTGCTGAGGGAGTTCTCATCCTTGAGTCTGTAGCGTTTTTCGCGTTCGGCTCCGGCAGGGAGTACGTCCCACAGGAAAATGCGCGCGGGCGTTTCCCCATGCAAGGTCTCCTGTAAGCGAACGAGTGACTCCGTGACCACTGCAAGTAATTGCTCTCCATTCTGGACAAATCGGCACGTTTTGTCATGGGCCATCGCCAGGATTTCCTCCGGCTTGAAACCCGACCAGGTGCGTCGGCGCATCAGACGCTCTGCATCAACCAACACCCAGCGAATCCACTCCATCTCTGGATGGGCGAGCGAGATGGTGTGCAAGGCCGCGCATCCCTCGCTCGTCCCTCTCTGCTGCAGGGAGATAATGAGCTGGCTTCTCCAGATAGAAAGGAGCTGCCTGTCCGAAACGAAGCCGTTCGGTCCTGGTGGGTCCTCTGCGGGAGGGAAAAGCTCGACCACGCGCAGAAACAGGTCTGCTATCTGGCCAGGGGTGAGGCGTTGTGCGAGTGCGTGCTCAAATACCTCAGTGCGCTGGAGTCTGAGGAGCAGCTCTCGGCCAAATGCGTCATCTTGCGTGAGGGGTGGCCAGAGGTATTCCCAGCTCGCATCAGGGGCGTGGGCGATCAGCACCCCTGCTACCACCGTGGCTCGCTCGTAGTTGCCTCTCGTATAGGCCTCCTGGAACAGCGTTTCGGCTATCGTGCTTTCTGCCACTGGATCATGGGTGACTACGACCGTCAGCACGTCCCGCAAGCAGATTGGATCTAAGGTGGTATCGTATGCTTTGCTCAGCAAGGCATCCTCCAACTGGCTATCCCAGCAGGCTTCCACCAAGTGGAGGCAGTTCAGGGAGTGCATCTCTTGGTTTTGCTGATCAATCTGAGCGAGACACGTCGCGATGATCTCCGCAGAGGCATGCTGATAAGCCGCGTGTATCAGCCGATGATGGCGCTCCATAGCGGCATCATCCCGTTGCAGTGGGTAGCTGGCCAACATCGGTGCCCATTGCTGCCATACCATTGGTGGGATTGTCTCCAAGAGTGCAGGGGCTTCGCGTTGCAGCAAGCGGAACGCGCGGTAGCCTGCGTAAAGGGGAAAATCATACGTGATAGCTTTCCCCATCCATGTGTGCATGCGCTCTTGTAGCGTGCGCTGGGCTTCAGGAGCTCTGGCAAGGATATAGCCATGTGCTGCCTCGATAAGGCGCGCATGCGTCAGTTCATCGGCTTCTTGCCATCCTGGCAAGGTGGTAAGGTCTGCTGCGAGCTCATCTCCGTAGTGGGTACTCTCTGGTGCTATCGTCAAGACACGATTCAGCTGCCACCACGCATCCAGATTGCCAGACTCGTACTTTTCTAAGAGCTGCTGTACCATCACCACCGGGGAAGGATCGAGGGGATCAGGTTTAGGAAGCGGCTCGTGCCGCTCCTGCTGCGCATAATATGCTCGTTTCAGTTCCTGGGCCTGCGGCGAGTGGATCGGGATCGGCTCAAGGAGCCACCTGAATGCTTGTGCCAGCAAGGGCTGTGTCTGGCTTGCCTCCCAAACTGCTTCGACATGCGCAGGGATTCACTCCCTGAACAGCCAGCGAATGATCTGCACGAGCTTGTGCTGCGTTGGTTCATCCGTTTCTTGCTTGAGACGTGCAAGTAACCAGGCCATATCCTCTTCATACACAATCGGCGTCTGTGAGAAGACAAGGGCGTTAAGTGCGGGCGAGGATTCTTGCCATAGGGGTAGTAGTGTTTCAAGCAGCATGTGTCTCCTGCCGGCATCTTCTCGCAGGTGCTGTATGAAAGTGCCAGCCCTCGTGCTAGAGGTAAACATCTCCCCCCCAACCATTGCGTCAGGCCGTTCAAATCACGGCCTGACGATCTGTGCGAATGCCTGTACGATCTCGGGCGTCTCCAGGTACTGCCACGCCAGCATGAGAATGCCGTCCACCAGATTGCTGATGGTGGGGTGTTGCACGAGCGCCTGCTGTTGTGCCCAGGTAAGAGCGGATGGGAGGTCAGCGGCGCGCAGGTGTTCAACGACATGCTCCGAGGAGAGGAAGTGCTCATAGATACCGATGAGATGCTGGTCTTGGGGGACAGTGAGGACCGTAAAAAGTTCATTGGCGGTGAGACGCTCAGGCCACAGTGCCCCTAGTGCTATCCCTTTCAATTCGTCGTCCGGATCATTGCCATCTGTCAACAGCGGCAGCAGCCGTGCTTTGGCAGCGTCATCACCGAGCTGACCAACGGTAGCTGCTGCGCTGACGCGGATATGGTGCTCGTCCGTTCCATCGAGTGCAACTCGTAGCAGTGCATCCACTAGGTCGCGCTCTTGACAGGCTTCAGCGATTTCGATGGCAACACGTCGTGCAACGTGCCCCTTCGTTTTATCAATCAGGTACGGCTCCAGCTGTGTTGCTAGCCCTGGCTGCGCCAGCTTTTGGTAGCGAGCAGCAGCAGCATTGTGCCGGAAATCATCAAGGGCTCCCTCGACCTGGTAATACTGCAAAAGAGCGTCTACCAGGTCGGCCCGATCCCCCGCATCGGCTGTGGCGACATCGCTTCCCAGTAAGACATCAGGCTCGACACGCACGATGGCCCTGAAGACTTGCGGCTCCATGCAGGCGATCCAGGCCGCAGTCTCGTAGAGTTGAGGGATCAGCTTGCCTCGGGGGTCGTCAGGATGTCTGATGTGGCTTAAGATCTGTTCCACACTCGTGGTTCTTGTAATGAAGCGAGCAGCGAGAAATTCTGCATACGTTTGATGGGCCCACCCAAGCTCTTGAACTCCTCGCGCGCTAAAGAGCCCGGTTGCGAGGGCTTCTTTGAGTACCGGTTCGGTGAAGTGCTCTTCCTGTCCAGCCTCCCCGGCGCACGTGTGGAGGGTGATATCCGCTTCAGGGACATCGCCCCGGTCAGACCCTGTCCACACCGCGTAACGATTGGCAAAAATGGTCATCGCTGCGAGATGCTCGGCCGCACGTAAGCGCTGCTCTGGCGTGAAGTTGCCCGTCAATCCAGCTTCCTGCCGTCGAGGATTCGTTTCCTCGCAGAGAAGTTCGCAGCCCCGTTCATACACCTCTCGCTGCGTTGCTGGGAGGGTTCCTCGACGACGGTACGTGTTCAGAAGCAAAGTGAGCGTGACCAACTTGATGGCGAAAGGGACGGCTGCAACCCGGTCTACCTCCCTTAAGAACGCCTCGGGATCGCGGACTTCTGCTTGAGCCGCAACACTCACATCGAAGTGGCGCAGTGGTGCCAGTTCAAACACACCTATAGTATCGTGGCCCCAGAGGCGCCGCAACCGCTCTTCAAAGGTCGGTTGCCAATCGGCGGTACGACAAGCGATGCGCAGGAAGAGGCGATGGCGCGGCCATCGTCCCAGTTCCTCGACGAGCATGTCTGTGACTGTGTCGATGCGCAGCAGGCTTTCATCCAGGCTGTCGAGAAAGAGGTGCAGGACGCTTGTATCGCCTTGCCAGGAGACGATCTCAGGGTGGTCGAAGAGGGCGCGTTGGAGCCGCTGCTCACTACCGTAGGCACGCAGATCAAAGTGCAGGCAATGCATCTCTGTGCTGCTGCGCTGTTGTGTTTCCAGTACATGGGTTGCGAGTGCGGTCGATTTCCCAATGCCAGGTTCGCCGAGCAAAACCAGGCAAGGGTCCTCGTTTATCGTCTCAAATGGGACAAGGTGTGGGTTGCTATACGGTCCTCCAATGTCTGGATCGGCGAGGTATCCCCTATCAGTCAGGAGCATTACCCCTCCACGTGGACACCAGAAGCGTTTCCAAGGATAGTCAGACACGAATCGCGTTTCCTCTCTCACCTAGTTTCAGCGCCTATTATAGTGTAGACCAGCAAATGCGGATACAATCGACCCGTATGGGTAGCCCGAATTGCGGGAGGGTACCATCGATCAAGCGCGCCGAGACCTTGTAATCATTGCTGGCAGCTCGTCCTCTCTCGTGTAGATTCCTTGTGTTCTTTCGTGCTGCTGGATCATATACGTTCCTTTATAATAGCATCTGCATTATAGCGCTATAGGGAGCGAAGTCAACCGGCTGCTCACGCTGTCCCACCCATGCCTCGTCCTCTTCTGATCTTCCCTTGTGGTTGTGGCCTGCCCTCACCGCGTCTGTAGGTGGACGAGCAGACCACAGAGCAGCGAGATGAAGGCGGGAAGCACCACAGTATTGAAGACCCACGAATGGCGTAGGCGTTCGCGCACTATATGGGGTCACCATATTTATATGTCATAACAGGGCATCTTCTAAACAAGCGTGAGCCTAGTTCTGTGAAGGTGGGTACCAGCATACCATCGAAATCCGGGTAAGTGTGAGTTTTGAGAAACCAGGAGTAAGTAAAGGGTATTCCGTATGTCAGAAAACGGGGCAGATTCGCACGTCAACCTTGGAATCGGAAATATACTTGTAAGATTTTAATACCTGATCCATTATCCTTCATCCTCAAATTTCATCCCGGCAAAACCGCTGCGCACGTAGGCACTACAGTTTGAGATAATCTACCGCGTTATCGTCCAGGTTCGCTTTCCTGTTGGTACATGCGCCGCGGCAATGGGGCGATCTGTCACAACGCATCTGTGAGCGCGGTCACCAGGTCGAGTCGAGCGACGGCTTAGGGGGCAAGTGGTCATGGAGCATCACCTCTTTCTTACTCATCAGTTGCTGTTAGTCCCGCGCAGAGCCGCACCTGAAGATTGGGCGTGTACATCTCCGCTACTGGGATTGTATCCCCCACTAGCAGCTTGTCGGAGAGAATGGAGGAGCAATCATATCAGTGTCCATCCAGGTCGGTTACTTTACAGACGCCAAATACCTCTTCCCAAATGACCTGCCTTTGAAAATCCCTTGTCTCTCCTTCTTTGCTGAGAGCATATCTGTTGACAGACCTATGCTTACAGCATAGAAATAGGGTGGGAAACATGCTGAAAGCAAAGTACAATCGGAGCGAGGGACAGGAACATTGCTCCTCCCTCAAAAAGAAGAGGGCGGCGTGTTACAAGGGAACAGATGATGCTCCCTCAAGCACGTTCGGCTCACGAGGGAGAGCTTCATGTCTGGTTTCTTTGCTCATGCACCTCTTTGGCATTTGAAAGGCGATTTCTGGAAATTCTGGAGCGGGCAGACCGTTTCTACGCTTGGCAGCTCGGTGACTGGCTTCGCATTGCCCTTGCTCGTCTTCAAACTGACCAATTCGCCACTCAACCTTGCGTTGACGATGGTTTTCACTGTCCTGCCGTATCTCCTTTTCGGATTAGCGATCGGTGCCTGGGTGGATCGCACCAACCGCAAGCGCGTCCTGGTTTTCACTGATTGTGCCCGTGCGTTAGTGATTGCTTCCATTCCTCTCCTTGCTTTCCTGGGCCTGTTGTCGGTCTGGTGGATATATGTTGTCTCGTTCGTCAATGCAACGCTGACCATTGGTTTCACTGCCGCCAACTTTGCCGCTCTTCCCAGTCTTGTTGAACCGGATGATCTGATAGCGGCGAATGGGTATGTCCAGGCCAGCTTCTCCATGGCCAGCATCATCGGGCCGCTTGTGGCAGGGCTCTTGCTCGTGCGTGTTCAACTGCCCCTGTTGCTCTTGCTTGATGCCGCCTCGTTTCTCGTCTCCACTGTCTCGCTCCTGCTCGTCAAGAGGAGCTTTAACGCCAGCGCAAGCGAGAAGCAAGTGGTGGCAGGAATCGGCAATGCCATCCTCGAAGGACTGCACTACGTGCTGCGCTCCCCGATAGTGTTCTGGCTCACGCTGCTGCTGCTCCTTTTCAACTTCATCCTGCCGACAGCTGATGTCCAGATCGTGTGGTATGCGAAACAATGGCTGGGGGCGAGCGATGCGCAGTTAGGGCTGCTGTATGCCAGCGACGGGATCGGTGTTGTTGTGTTTTCCCTGCTGACGAACCGCTTGCGCAAACGCTGGTCGTTTGGCGTCATGGCGTTAGGATCGATGATGGTACTGGGGTTGCTCACCACGCTCATGGCATGCACTCACTGGTATCCATCTGTCCTGCTGATCTGGGCCTTGCGCGGTGGGACAGACATTCTTTTTCTGATCAGCGCCTACAGCATGACCCAGCTTCTCGTTCCCAACGCGTTGCTTGGGCGTGTCATCACCTTCACGAGAGTATTGACCTGGCCAACCGGTTCGCTAGGAGCGCTACTTGGCGGCCTGGCAATTGCGCAGACCGGGAACGTGGGCCTGGTCTACGGCTGTGTTGGTTTGCTCGTCTTTCTGGTTGCCTTCGCCTTCTGGTTGACCCCGCTTGGTCACGCGGAGCGCTACATGCCGGAGGCGAAAGCGGCCCAAGGTGATTGATAAGCGCTGGCGTGGAGCACGAGCAGTTGGGTCGCTCACACTCCTGAGCTAAAGGGAGATGCGTCTCGACGTGGAGCTGGGTCCTCATTATGAGCTGGCAAGATGTCTCTACTCCCGCACTATGCCCAGGATAAGGAGTGTACGATGCAACAAGCACACTGATTCGAAACGTGTCTTTCCCGATTCTCTGTGAGTCACTGGCGGCCTTGATTTTCTGGCCAACTTGACGGCTAGCCCGAAATGGTTGCCCAGAGATGGAGTGTATCAAACACCTGCAAGAGAAAAGCGAAGGTGGATTGAGCATGTAGCGGAGGGGACAAGATATCTTGTCCTAGTCGATCACTGTCCCAGAAGTGCTCAAGCATAGTACCCTCTATCTGGTGCGTTTGCATTTCGGAAGACACATCCTCGAGCACGGTCAGGAGATTCTCAGGCCAAGATGCCAGCAGGAAATGAAAGAGCGCCGTCTGAACCGCAGTAACCAGGATCAGTGATGAATTCGTGGTTATGCGTGTATCGTCCAGGGCGAGTTTTTTGAGGACCTGTACCACGACACACTCAGATAACCCTACCTGCATGAGATTCTCGAAGCGCTCCCATAGCACGAAGTACTGCCAGGGTTCTACTCTGAGAATGGGTGATTCAACAAATGCGGGCGGACCTATCCAGTCTCCCACGCTCTCTGCCGTGAGCAGGTGCAGCAGCAGCGTTTGGCCCTGATGGAGCAAAGATGTGGCGGGAATCAATGTGCGAGGTGACTGTCGATAGATGCCGCGCTGACAATAGGGGCACCTATCGGGTGACGATCGGAGTCCCGGGATGGGTTCAAGGCAGTGAGGGCAGCGATCGATGAGCAGGAGCGAGTGGCGAGGACAGAGGATGACGGGGCGCAAGCGCCAGAAGAGGCGGTCATAGCAGGGGTCTTCTTCCAGGCAGGCCGGACAGAGCTTGATGTCACGCAGGGAGACACCGACCCGGCGCACTGCCGAGCGCGAGAGAAGGGGACGGCCGATTGCCTCCGCTTCAGCAGAGGAGGAGACGGCGCGCGCACCTTTCTCCGGTGGTTGGAGATGTGTCGCACATCGGTGCAGGGTCAGGTGATAGAGCGATCGTTCGTCGATTCCAAGCTGGTGCTCGAGCACCTGGTAGTCGGCTAGGCGGTGGAGCAGGGGAATATCTAGGGAATAGACCTTGCGGTGCGGTGCTTCAGGTGAGATCAGTACCCAATCGGCTAGCGCGAAGCCCCGGGTGCGAGCCACGCGGCTGATGACCGAGGCGAGATCTTCCCATGGTTGGGGAGATACGAGTTCTTCTGGTGCAGGGGACCGCAGCTGATGCACTAGCAGAGGCACAGCCGGAGCGACACGCATTCCGAAGGGGGTGTTGCGGTACCCGGGTTGACGGTGTTGCTGAAAGTAGTCCTTTACCGTGTCGAAAAACGCTTGAAGAAATGCCATAGTTTGCTCCCTGGAGGTTCCCTGAGACCAGACGTCTCCATGTGCGAGTTGTGCTTCCCACTCCTGGGCTGGTGCATATGCAGAGTGGAACCACAGGTCATCCTCCTCCAGCGCCTGTTGGAGACGCTCAAGCATGATCCAGAAGTGGATCGGCCAGCGCGCGAGCAGGTAGTGGAGGAGCAGGAGCGAGCCCTGCGTGGGGGAAGGCTCCAGATCTCCAATCGGTAGCGTGCGTAAAAGAAACGGAAGCAGCCTTTCACGATAGGGCTGGCTGAGGAGGAGCTCCAGGAACTGCGTCACGATCCAGAGATACTCGTGGGAAGCAAGATCCTGCAAGGGTGAGGGCTCCTCTTCTGGAAAAGGCTCTCCGAGTTCGGTGGCATCGAGACCGAGATGCGTGAAGAACACGCGGTGCGTGCTGTGCAGCCAGCTTGCCTGGGGGGCAAGTGGAAGAACCTTCTGCCGGTAATCACCACCGCAGGTTGGGCAGGTGCTCAGCTTCGGACGGAGCGCGGGAATGGGTTTCTGACAGGTTGGGCAGGCATCGATCAGCCATACACGATGCCGCGGACAGAGGAGGACTGGAGCAGCCCTTCAGTAGAGCCGATCGTATTCCCCCATCCGGCTCATCGAGGCAACGCGGACAGACCTGAATGGTCCGCCCCGAATAGGCGAAGAGTCGCTGGGCATTCCAGAGTCGTGGCAGCTCGTTCAGCCGGGGAAAACGTTGCATACCCGTAGTCTCTGTTGGTATCGCCACACTTCTACTGCTTACTCTCGCCGCGAAGCGGTGCAGCGTTAGGCCATGGAGGGTTGATTCATCAAGATCCAGGAGGCGTCCGAGCAGCTCATAATCAAGCTGCCATTTCAGCAGCGGAAGCGCTTCAGAGGGAATACTGTGTCCTGTCTTTTCAGGCCGCAGAATCCAGCCGGGTTGAGAGTATCCCATGGCTTGAGCGGTGCGTCCGATAACTGAGGCCAGATCTTCCCACGGCCGGGGCATCGTCCGCCTGGGGAGAGGAGAGGAGAGTCCCTGAATGGAACGCTGCTTTGCCTGATCTTTTGCCTTCCCTTGCCGGACGTGATTCTTTTGTCGCTCGTGTAATGCGTCAATCCACTGCTGTATGTCCTCATCTGGTTTCGGCTTATCCATCGCTTCTGTTTCTGTTATCGTGCAAACCTGGTCCTACAAATTTGAGAAGGAGCACTGCTCCTGGGTAAGCATAGCATATCCCCGTGCTGGAGTCTCCCATTTTTTCTTGGAACGTCTGACGTACGTGCCGTACACCGTGATCACTATTCTTCAAAATTAAAATATTACATATATACTATAATTTGCTGCTGCGGTAGGAAGAGGGGAGGGGGATCTGGCACGCCGCTGTTTCGCGTGCGAATCCGACGCAGTTTCTGGGGTGGTGTCATCGTCGGAGTGTGCGTGCCACGGAGAGTATGATAGAGCATATGGAGATGAACTCAGTTCACGGGGGTAAAGAGACCGGGGCCAGAGCGATTGCTCACGAGGAAGCTTTTCGGCTCATCCAGAGATGCGGGGCCGAAACGTCAGCCAGGGATCCAGAGGTCGGCGCGATCTCGGAAAAGGTGTAGGATCTCACATACATTGTCGTTAGCGTCTCATACATATTGTCGCTGAATGGCAACGTCCTGAAAAGAAGAAATCTGCCATCTGATACCAATTGGCGTTCCGAGTGGTATAATAGGGGGAAACGATGTAGAAAGGGAAAAAGACCTGTTTTGGGAACGAGAGTCACACGAGCTGCTGCTCATTTTCCATTGGAAGAAGTCAAACGTCGCATGAAAATGGATCCACGCTTTTGGGTTCGAGAACGCTGGGGGATCATTTACCACGCCTTGATTGCGCCTCGCAAAGCGGAAGAGATCGCCAGAGATACGGGCGTATCTGTCACGACGGTGCGCCGCGTCATTAGCACCTACAACCGCTTGGGGCTGGCTGCGATTGAAACGCCAGGCAAGGGTGGACGCCGTCATGAGTACCTGAGTGTGGAGCAAGAACGCCGCTTTCTGCAACCCTTTTTCGCTCAAGCTCAACGGGGAGAGATTGCTACAGCCGAGCACATTCAGCAGGCATTTGAAGCCGAGGTGAAGCATCAGGTGCATCTCACGAGCATCTACCGCCTCTTGGATCGTCATGGCTGGCGCAAGCTGGTTCCACGACCACGTCATCCCAAGGCCAATGCCGGGGAACAGGACGCGTTTCAAAAAAAAACTTCCAGCAAGCCGTCCAGGCGGCGCTAGATACCCGAGAGCCTAGCGATGAGCGACCGGTGCTGAAGATGGCTGAAGATGAAGGCTGCTTTGGCCGTATCAGTATCCCCAGGCGTGCCTGGGCTCCGCCAGGAGTGCGGCCCCACGCTCCCCGTCAACTTGTGCGTGAATATACCTATGTGTATGCCGCTGTGGCGCCAGCGGAAGGCAAAATGACGTCGCTCATTTTGCCTTCCGCCAATACAGAGATGATGCATCTCTTCCTGGAGCATGTATCCAAGACCTATGAGAAGTACTTTGTGGTCATGCAAGTCGATCAAGCTGGCTGGCATGTGACCAACGATCTGACGATTCCGAAAAATATCCGGCTCATTGCTCAGCCTGCCTACAGTCCAGAGCTCAATCCAGTAGAGCACGTGTGGGAAGAGCTACGCGAAAAGAAGCTGTCGAATCTGGCTTTCGCATCCCTTGATGAGGTGATTGACAAGGTGTGTGAAGGACTGAACCAGCTGGAAGACGATCCTGAGCATCTCCGTTCGATGACCTACTTCCCTCACTTTAGAAATGTCTCTTAGAACGCGGTTTGGTATGAGAGATCTTTCTGTTCGTATTTTGGTCTGGTCTTTTTAGACTGCTTTGTCTAATAAAGAGAGTCCCATCCCTGATATCCCTCCCACTCCTTTTCTTCTGCTTTTTGATACCATGTCGAACAGTAAAACTGCTGCTCATGTTGCTCATACGCCTCTTGGAGCCAGGAGAAGCTGGGATCATCGAAAAGCTTCTGAAAGTACTTCTGGCACTGTTCCATTCCATACATGAAGCGCCGATACGGAGGGACCCTGATAGTGCGGCAGAGGGCATCCAGTCCTGCGAGCAAGTGTGTTGGCCAGGAGGTGAAGAGCAGGTGAAAGAGCATTATCGCGAGCAAAAAAGGATCTGGTTTGCTGGGCTCTGGCTGAAGAAGATCATCACTTCCGCTTCTCTGTATCGTTCCCAGCACAGTCAGGAGCGTGTGCTGGGGAAGCTCGCTGAAAAATTCAAAGGCGATGCGTTCCAGAAGGCGAAAATAGTGCGTCGCGCTGATGCCAAGCAGGGGCGATGGGGCCAGATGAGGTGGCAGGCGCCACGATGATGGGAGGGGAATGCCGAGGGCTTGGTAGAAAATGCTCGAGGTCACGGAAAGCAGATGTTCTTCTGGGAAAAGAGGGGAAGGCGCTCTACGATAGTCCCCAGTTGCACAGTGGGGGCAGTGAAGGACCGATGGCCTGAGGGAAGGAATCTTTTGTTGACACGATGGGCACAGCTCCACTAATCGGATATGGTGGTACGGACAGATCACCATTCCGCGGACCATCCAGTATAGTCGGTCATATCCCTCCTCCTCTAAGCATCGTGGACATACTTTCGTATGATTCATATCAGGGAAGAGCCAGAGCATGGCATTCAGCTCAAGCGAGGGGTATGTATCTGAAACGGGAAAGTCGTCCCATCGTTGAAACAAGCCGGCGAATCGATGGATGGTTTGATCATACAGTGTCTTTGCATCGATTCGAAGGAGGTATTCAAGAACGGCATAATCCTCTTTGCTGGTTAAGGTAAGGAGGTTCTGCTCACTGAGATGATGCAGATTCATCGCCGGGCGTAAGAACTGTCTGGGATGGTATCTGCCTGTCTGGCGAGCTGCTCTGGCAATGACTGAGGAAAGGCTTTCCCAGGAAAATGGAACGATGTGAGCGATAGAGGATTTATGTCGCTGTTCTTCAACGAAAAGAGACTCTGGCTGTTGGTGTGTGGTCTGACCTTTATCTGGCACAACTAATTGTTTGAGGATGGCTTTCATGTGTACCTGGACAGCATAGACTGTTTCGGCATCGCAACGATAGGATTGCAGGTGATCGTAATATGCCGACTTGAGCCACCCATGAGCAAAGAGTTGTTGGCAACGATCTATGACGGCTCCCTTTGTTTGGCCAAGGAATGGGGGAGCTGCAAGCGCATACAGAAGGTCCAACAGGTGGAAAAATCGGTTTGGCCACTGGAGCAAGAGGGCATAAAACAAAAAGAACGCCGCCGTATCAGCGGTAGTGAAAAGCTCGGAGTGGATCAAAATGTCATCCAGCGGGAGGGCAGAAAGAGCCACTAGCAGAGCTAGCAATTCTTCGCGAGTAAAGGACTCAGTACATGTTTTCATGATGTGTCTCAAGAGGGAGATAGCGGTTTTTGATGCCTGTTGGGGAATCATGGGACATACCTGCTGCCAAGCGATACGTTCTTCAGGAAAGGTGATCCCCAATGCACGGAGGAAGAGAACCGTTCCCACCTGGAGAAGGTGGTCCTGGGCAATCGGTGCCAATCCATGCTCTCGATAGTCACCTCGTCGACAGGACGGGCAGTGAAACGGTTCGAGCCGCAGTGCGGAAATAGTTTTGGAACAGTGAGGGCAGAAGTCTCGTAAGCGTATCCGGTGGAGTGGACAAAAGAAGACGTACCTCATTCTCCAATAGAGACGGTCATAAACAGGGTCTTCCGCGAGGCATTGCGGGCAGACGCGAGTTCGTGGATACTCCAGAAAGTAGGACGCAAAGAGTTGTGGGCGGAGCCGAAAAGGACTCTTGTGCTCCAGACTTGCAAAGTCATCGAGGATAGGGGCAAAGATGTGCGTGGTGAGTGCGTAGAGTGTCGCCTCGTCAAGCAAGAGTAGTTGTTGTAAAAGCAGGTAGTCCCTTTGCTTAGAGAGAAGCGGGAGATCTGATGTGTTGATCCCATAAGAACTTCCCCGGGGATGAAGGATCCATCGTGGATCGGGATAGTCCATTTTTCGGGCGATTCGGCAGAGAAGCGAGGAGAGGTCTTCCCAGGGGTAGGGTACTGCACGTAGTGGAAGCGAAGAGAGAGGCCGAGCTGCTGGATGGACATTCCCATCTATAGTTTTGGAGGCATAAAACTCTTCCATTTCTTTGCCTTTCTTTGTGTGAGAGTATGCATGGAACAAGCATACTTTGTTGCCCGGCACTGCGCAAGTCTGAGAAGTATCGTATGAGATCATGAACAGGCGTGTTGGACGCTTGTGGAGCATATCCTCCTGTGTACACACGTTCCAGGAGCTGGGTATGCTCAAACGAGCAAATGCCTGTTATGCTGACTACCTGCAGGCACTGTATCGTATGCTAGTGCTTGACAACCCGAGCGCCTCTCTGGTATGCTTGATATACACCTAAGAAGCATTAGGTGTATATCAAATCAGCGAAACAGCAGGAGCGCAAAGACCCTATGGACAGCTATTTCCCCCAGCGCGATGCGAGTGAACTGCAAGCGCTCACACCATATGAGGTACACGGCGTCGTCATCAACGATCCGGTACGGGTTGAGCGACTCAACCTGCTCATCGAGGAGTGGCTGCTGGAAAAATACCGGCAGACGCGCAGCGTGAAGACGCGGGAAACGTACCGTTCCATCTTGAATCAGTATCGTGCAGCACTGCAGCAGCAGGGACTGGACCTGGATCGCCAGGATTGCCTGGCGCAACTGGTATCAACGGCACACCTCTTCGCGACGTTCTCGGTGCGTGGGAAGGAAGTGGCGGTGGCAACCAGCAATCTGCGCCTGGCCACGCTATCCTCGTTCTACGAGTTTATCATCCGTAACGACCTGGTCAGTCTGAACCCCATTGATAAAATCAAGCGAGGGAAAACGCGGCGCTATCAGGGGGCGCATGCCATAGAGCCAGAAACGGTGCAGGCACGCCTGCGCTCTATCAATACGAGTCCGTTGGATGGGAAACGAGACCGAGCGCTGCTGCTGGTCTATTTACAAACCTGCCGCCGTCTCTCAGAAGTTGCGAGCCTGCTGTGGCGCGATGTTCAAATCGACACCCAGACAGACGCGCATGGCACGGTGCAAGAACTGGTGACCCTCACCTTTGAGCGTTGCAAAGGGGCCAAGGTCATGATGGATCAGCTTCCTGCCGGTATCAGTCATGTTCTGCTTACCTGGTTACGCAGCTATTATGGCGGGGATCTCTCCCTTGCCCCAGATACTCCTCTCTGGGTCGCCCTGGCTCCTGGCAGTCGCAACGGCAGAAATCGAGGCAACCGATTGGGTAATCAGGCTATCGCCGATATCTGTAAGAAGTACCTGGGAACCTCGAAAGTGCATACCACACGTCACTCTGGAACCCTTGCGCGGCTCAAAGCTGGAGCGAGCGTCCAGGATATCAAGAAGCAGTTGGGACATGACTCCTTGGCGACCACCGATTACTACATCGAAGTCTTGCTGCACGAGCCCGACACTCACGCAGTACAGGTCGAATCCCTGCTCCTCTAAAAGAGTACGAGCGGGAGTGATGCCTGACCTGCTCTCCTGCTTGGCGATCTCTCCCCTCCCTGAGCAGATTACTTCCTTCGTTTTGCTTACATGACTATAAGACATGCAATCCTTCTTGTAAGCGGACTGATCCCATTGTGTGCCATAGGAACGCTTGAACCCGAGATGCTTGGGACTCTACCGAGATTCAACTGCCACCTCACATGGTATCCGATGTACCACCTCAGACAGACTCGCTTGGTCTCTCACTGGCAAAAGCCTGATGCTAGTGAGTGCCGCCTGCTGGTACGAGGACACCACTTGCATTGGGGACGACGAATAGTCACTCGGCTAGAAGCGGGAAGCATCTGGAGCATGCTCCTCGGATGCAACCCTACTTCATCCTTTCAGCTCATAATGCGAGCGGACAGCCACTTCCGGGTCTGACATTTTGCAAAAAGAGAAATACAACATTTTCAAAAATGCTTGAATTTGATGAGGGATGAAACAGCTATAGGGACTGGTCATAGTTTTACTATCTAGTGAATAGAGAGTGATAGATGTGTGGAAGAGTATTGCCTTCCTACCTGATCGTTGGTGGAATAGAGTTGGATAAGGTATAGTAATCTAGCAGTGCGATCAGGGCTTGCACTGATGGGCCTCCGCGAGCCCTGTTAGAAGAACTACCTAAACCTTCGAGTGTACAACTGTATTTTACGCATACACTAATACAGCAACGTTCTACATGCCCTGTGCATCTCTACCGGATGGTCTCTAAGGAGGGAAACGTAGGTGAGGTTGTTTTCTTGATGGACTTTGAGAAATCAATTGGACTATTGCTCCATAGAACGCTCATTGTACTCCTGAAGAAGTTTCTCATCACAAACGGACCATACAACAAGAGTGTGTCCTTATTGTGTGCAAGGCCAGGAAGGCTATGATCGTGTATTCTGGAACCTGCGGGGTGTGCTTTGTTGCCCACATCACAGTGTACGTCTACTCGAAAAATGTCCGGTATGTCTGAAAGACATTCCAGCAATTCGTCCACATGCAAGCCTGTGCCCTTTCTGCTTGAGTGAGTCATACATGCTCTCGGCTGAGCAAATTCCCGAGAACAGTGTGCTCGTCGCAGGTACGAGCCTGCTTCTTACGATGCTCCATCTTCCTCACTCAGAAGCGTCCTCTGCATTCAGCCTTCTTGGGCCATCACCGTTACTTACAGAAAAACCGTCTGTGTACTTCGCTCTCCTTATTGAACTCATGGCAGAAATCGGCTCGTACTATGCTTATTCGCAGCAGCAACTGTTGCAGCTCTGTCATATCCTTGGTGAAAACGCTATCTCTTCTGAGCAGGCACACGCTGACCATTATGCAGTCGATGCGGAAGTGTTGCTCTTCCATACCCTCTTTTCTCACTGGCCAGGGCGTTTCTTCTCATTTCTCACGATGCTGTATCGTACCGTACAGTTGCCCTCACGTCCTCCCGGTTACATGCACTATCGATGGAGATGGCTCCTGACGAACAAATGGACATTCATTGCCCCTGGGTGGCTCTTCAATGCTTTTGAAGAACATGAGCAGCAGTATAGGCAGTCAGAGGATTTGTAAGACAAGTGAAACGAAGGGTCATGCGACACTGGCGCACCAAGCCGGATGAAAACAAACGGCCTTGATGAACTATGACGTAGAGGAAAGATCCCAAGAGCGAAAACGATCGGTTAATTTATGCTCGTGAGCTTGAACGTGAAGCTATGTGCGGGCGCATGGCGCGAACCGTTCATTGTCGCTCCAAACGTGGGAGCGTGTCTTATCCCTCTTCTGTCAAGTTGGAGGGTAGCGTGAAATAAGTTCATGATGCTGATGAGTTGCAAGCAGTCGTAGATATATGGCTGGGGAATAAGCCTCACGTTATTCAGTATTCTATGGCTATAGGAAATATCTTGGGTGTTTCATGATCGCTCTCTCCCCTTACCTCTATCTGGTATAATTCAGTCTGTGCACAACTCAGCTCGACTTTGCACAATGCTCCTCAGTAACAGACCGCAGAAGCAAGCCGAGAAAGAGTCGAACTGGAGGGTCGGCTCTATTGTCTCAGTTCAATCGGAGCGAGGAGTCGAGCATTGATCGAACGTGCCCGTGCTAAGGCTTTGGCATTGATGACCAAAGAGACCTCACCGCTTTACTGTCTGAGGTCAAAGAAGCATTGCCCGTCCCCATGCGGGGCGTTATCTCCGATGGCCAGCAGACCATTCGCAAGGCGGTTGCCGGGCGTGCCGCATCAACTCTGTCAGTTCCATTATCTGCGTGAAGCGGTCAAGCCGATCTTTGAGGCGGACCGGCTTGCCAAGGCTCAATTGAAACAACAGGTGCGTGGGGTCCGCCCCATCAAGCGGGGGCTGGAAGAGCAGAGCCAGGTCATACATGGCTACTGTCTGGCGGTGCGCAGTGCGCTCACAGATGATGGACGTCCGCCCTTAGCTGCATCCGGACTCAAACTGCAGGATCGACTCACCCAGATCTCCCCCTCCATTGCGCGGGTCGAGGGAAAAAGGGAGGCCTTCCTCCCGCATTGAGAGAACTGCAGCGCTTGCTCGTGCGTGCCTTGAAGAAAACGGAGCAGGTGTGGCCTTACCAAGACGGCGCTGACCGATCGCATGAAGAATGAAGGGTATCCTATTTCCCTTGACCGCGCGTAGGGTCTAGCAACCGGAGAGTTATATCCTGATCTTAGCAATGTGAAGGAGGTTCGGACCATCCAGTGATCCGAGTGGAATGTTTGTCACTCGACAAGGTCTTTTCCTCTCCGTCTGCTTGTTTGGTTGATCACCATTTCTGTCCCTGTCGCCGGAATTGCTTGCTGCGCCACAGACTTTTTCCTTTGCAGCGTGACACAGTGATTCGCGGAGCACTCATCTAGGAGAGCACATATCATATACTATAGGATGAGGGAGGATGCCCTCCTCTTCACCAACTCACCTTCGGCACTGTGAATGACGGGCAGGGGAAAACCATAAACATCAGCAGCAGTACATCTGCCCGTTGTGGAAAGGAGCTAGACTGTTGTGACTTGCATTTTGGTAGTAGACGATGAAACGGCGCTGGTGGAACTGGTGCAAAGCTATCTTGAACGCGAGCAGTACGAGGTACTGACAGCAGCCGATGGGAGTGCTGCGCTTGATCTGGCGCGCACTTCTCAGCCCGATCTCGTCGTGCTCGACGTTATGCTTCCCATCCTGGACGGATTAGAAGTTTGTCGCCAGCTTCGACAGTTTTCCGACGCCTATGTGATCATGCTCACCGCACGTGCTGAAGAGATCGACAAAATCCTTGGCCTGACCGTTGGAGCGGATGACTATCTCACCAAGCCTTTCAGTCCACGTGAACTGGTGGCCCGCATAAAAGCGCTCCTGCGGCGTCCCCGCCAGACGGCAACCACGCCTCATACACGTTCAGAACCACTTGATGAGACCCCTGCACCACAACACTGGGACAACCTGACGATTGATGAGGCACAGCATGAGGTGACGCTGCACGGGCAGCCGGTCGAACTGACTGCGCGTGAGTTTGCCCTCCTGCTCGAGCTCGCTCAGCATCCCGGTCGGGTGTTCACACGCACCCAATTGCTCGAGCGCGTGTGGGGAGATGCTTACTATGACGACCACGTCGTGGATGTCCACATCGGGAACCTGCGCAAGAAGCTGGAAGCGGACCTGGCGCATCCCCAGTACCTGGAGACGGTGCGCGGGGTTGGCTATCGCTTCCGGCGCAGATGGGAGTAGTGCTATGCGTTGGCCCATTTCATTCAAGGCATCCCTTGGTGGCAAATTCCTGCTGTCCTACCTGCTGATTGTCCTGGTCGGCGTGGCTACACTGCTGCTGGTCACCTTTGCGCTGGCGCCGACGCTGTTCCAGGCACAGTTAATGCCTATCCTCCAGACACATCCCAATACCTTGACGACTACCCAGGCGAGCCAGCGCATCCTGGGGGTCTTTCTCGGCACACTCTTCGCCGCTTTGGCCGTAGCCGCCATCGCTGCCACCGTGACCTCTCTGGCCATCAGCATTTTTGTTGCCCGGCGGATCACTGGTCCCTTACAGCAGATGACACAGGCCTCAGAGCGGATCAGCGCAGGTCACTATGCCGAGCGCATTGAGATCGCAACGGTACATGCGACCGACGAGCTTGGACAACTGGCATCCAGCATCAATGCGCTCGCCATGACTCTCGAACTGACGGAGCGCCGCCGACTAGAGGTCATTGGCAATGTGACGCACGAATTACGTACTCCGATTGCCACGCTCGAAGGCTATCTCGAAGGCTTGCTTGATGGCGTGATTGAGCCAACTCCACGCACCTGGGCAATGTTGCATACCGAAGCAGGCCGTCTCCGTCGCTTGGTGGACGATTTGCAGGAATTGTCGCGGGCCGAGGCTCGTCAGATTCCACTCTCTCTGCAGCCGGTTGCCCCACAGCGCCTCGTTCAGAGCGCGCTTGAACCTCTTGAAGAGCAATTTGCCGAGAAGGGTCTTCAACTGCAGATCCATGTGCCTGAGGTCCTTTCCCCGGTCATGGTCGACCCAAATCGCGCCGTGCAAATCCTCACGAACCTACTGGTCAATGCGCTGCGCTATACGCCTGCGCCGGGTCGTGTGGAGGTGGCTGTGAGCCGAGAGAAAACAAAGGTCGCTTTCCGGGTCAGCGATACTGGCGTCGGCATTTCCCCTGAGCAGTTCGCCCACATCTTTGAACGCTTCTATCGCGTCGACAAGTCGCGTTCGCGCGCCTTTGGTGGCTCCGGCATCGGTCTGACGATTGCCCAATCGCTAGCGCAGGCCATGGGTGGCGAGATCCGGGTAGAAAGCGCGGGTCTAGGCCAGGGGAGCAGTTTTACCCTCACACTCCCTCAGGCTCACATGTGATATACCTTTAAAACGCATTTTCTTGATCAAATCTTGATGAAAACACGCATCTGCGCTTGAAGTGAGTATCCTATACTTTAATCAGACACCGGGGAACACGGTAGCGTTCAACGCATCAGCCCCGGAATGAAGATGAGAGAGAAGAAACATGGTTCAGATAAAGACCATGAAAGCAAGAGGAGATACGAACATGATGTACGGTTTTGGAATGTCTGGCGGTTGGTGGATTCTGGGAATGGGCATGATGGTGATCTTCTGGATCGCTATTATTCTCCTGGTGATCTGGGTCGTGCGCAGTCTTTTCCCGCGCGAGATGCGCTCGGGACACGACCATGCACTGGAGACACTGCAGCAGCGCTACGCAAAAGGCGAGATCAACGCGGCTGAATACGAGCAAGCGCGAGCCAGACTGGAGCAAATCCCAGTCGCGTAGCGTAATGCCAGCAGGGTCATCTGCTGGAATGTGCATGGTGAAGCTCGCGCCAACAAGCGTGAGATGGAGCACCTGGCACGAGGAAGAGTGAGTTTCTTCAAGAAGGAGAGAGCAATGCGAAATCGAACAGGACTACTAATCGTAGCAATTATTGTAGTAGGTCTACTGGCAATCGGAAGCACGGTGGGCGTTATGGCGCTGACACACAGCGGGTTCATGGGGAACGGTAATGGTAATGGGATGATGGGTGGCCAGCAGTACCACGGAAATATGATGGGAGGGAACCAGCAAAGTCCTGCCCGGCAGGGAACTCCGGTCTCCAGTAGTACTCACCTGACTATGAATATCGTCATGAATCAACCCGGCATGCAAAAAGATTGGCCTGCCTTTTCGACATCCAACCTGGTCGTGCCAGCCAACAGCCTGGTGACCGTCACCATTCGGGATTATGATCTTGGCAATACCGCAATGCCCCAGAATTCTCCTTTCACCACTGTGCAGGGAACAGAAGGCAGCATTGCTACTGCGGATGGACAGAACTATGCTTCCCTGGCACCCGATAAGATCGCACACACATTCACGATTCCACAACTCAATCTGAACGTACCACTGCCTGGAGATGGGATGAAAGGCAAGGATTACAATACGGTGACCTTTAGCTTCCGCACAGGAGCAGCTGGGACCTATTCCTTCAGATGCTTTGACCCGTGCGGCACCGGCCCAATGGGAATGATGGGACCAATGATGACCCACGGGTACATGGTAGGAACCTTGACCGTTCAATAACCAGTATCTGCATGGAAGTAGACGACCAATGAAAGGGAGCGAGCTTAGTTGAAGGCTCGCTCCCTTTCATTAGTGTTGGCCTCTCACCCCCAGCAATCCCAACATATTTCAGATACTTTTCTGTCCTGCTACTTCGCTACCGTGTAGCCGGTATCGTCGAGCACCTCCTCGATCTTTGTCAGTTTGACCTTTTGCGGATCGTAGGTGAGATTGACTGTCTTCGTTGGAATATCCACCTTGACAGTATTCACGCCTGCCAATTCTCCGAGGGCCCCTTCGATAGCGTGCTGGCAATGCTCACAAGAAATGTCGGGGGCGACAAGGGTTGTCGTTTCCATCGTGTTTTCTCCTCTTTTGTATTACTTGTAAAAACTTTACTGATTCCCTGCAATGGTATAGAGCTGGATTAGCTCCTCAATGACCGCTTCCTCCCGATCACCTTTCATCCCCTCGGGTACACAGGTACGTAAATGTCCCTCCAGGATAATCGCTTCCAGTTTTTCCAGCGCTTTGCGTACAGCATAGGTTTGACGCAAGATGTCGACACAGTACTTGTCGTCTTCGACCATCTTGCGTATTCCCGAGACATGCCCCTCAATGTACGAGAGCCGTTTGAGCACATCTCGCCGACGATCGTCTTCCATTATGCATTTCCCTTTCGTCCAAAGCGTCGCAACCGCAATGAATTGCTCACCACAGTCACCGACGATAGCGCCATCGCCGCCGCTGCGAAGATCGGCGCATTCTCCCGCAAGAACGGAATCAGCGGCGACAGAATTGCTGTTGGAATTAAGATGACATTATAGGCAAAAGCCCAGAAGAGATTCTGCTTGATAGTACGCAGGGTTGCCCGCGAGAGCGCCAGCGCCGTGGCAACGCTCTTCAAGTTGCCTTTGACGAGTGTGATATCCGAAGCCTCCATCGCAATATCGGTGCCTGTCCCCATCGCGATACCAGCATCTGCCTGCACCAGCGCGGGAGCATCGTTGATGCCATCGCCCGCAAAAGCCACAACCAGACCTTGCGCCTGTAAACGCTTGACCTGGTTCGCTTTGTCTTCCGGCAGGACCTCCGCCAGCACATGTTCGGGAGGAATGCCAACCTGCGCTGCAATAGCCTCTGCCGCTCGCCGGTTGTCGCCGGTAATCATCCAGACTGCCAGCCCGTGAGCGTGCAACTGCCTGATGGCTTCCACTGAACCAACCTTGACCGTATCGGCCACAGCGACCAGTCCAGCCACTTTACCATCGATGACGACAATCATGGCCGTTTTACCCTGCTGCTCCAACGCAATCAACTGCTCTTCTACTGCATCATACGCAATCGAACGCTCACTCAGCAGGCGACGTGTACCTACAAGCACAGTATGTTTCTCTACTGTTGCTTCCAGTCCGCGACCGGCAATGGCTGCATAGTGTTCAGGGGACATACCCAGTGCTAGTCCTCGCGCTTTGGCGCCCTCAACAATTGCTGCCGCCAGAGGGTGTTCGGAGCCTTGTTCCGCCTCGGCAACCAGACGCAGCATGTCGTCAATCTGGATGTCAGTGAGTGAGATCACATCAGTCAGTTCCGGCTTGCCCTTGGTAATGGTTCCTGTTTTGTCTAGCAGGACTGCACGCACCGCATGGATGCGTTCCAAGCTCTCACCACCTTTGATCAGGATACCCTGTTCAGCGCCTTTGCCCGTTCCTACCATAATAGCGGTCGGTGTTGCTAACCCCAATGCACACGGGCAGGCAACCACCAGTACCGCAACCGCGGCTATGATGGCAACTATCCAGGGATTGCTCGACGCGGCATTCACATGACCGATAATTGCCCAGCCGATGAAGGTGAAAGCCGCAATCATCAGGACAACAGGGACGAAAATACCTGAAATGGTATCAGCTAGCCGCTGGATAGGAGCCTTCGAGCCTTGGGCTTGCTCAACCAAACGGATGATACTGGCAAGAACAGTATCTGACCCAACTCTCGTAGCGTGCATACGCAACAGGCCACGCTGGTTGATGGTTGCTCCGATCAGTGGTTCGCCTTCGACCTTTTCCACCGGAATGCTTTCCCCGGTAATCATCGATTCATCGACCGATGAGATGCCAGAGAGGACAGTTCCATCAACGGGGATTTTTTCTCCCGGCCGAACAACCAGCTCATCACCAACCTGCACCTGTTCGATGGGAAGCTCTATTTCTTGTCCCGCACGCATCACATGGGCAGTTCGGGCCTGCAGCCCGATCAATTTCTTAATCGCCTCGTTGGTCTGCCCTTTGGCACGAGCCTCGAGGTACTTGCCCAGGTAAATCAGGGTGACGATCAAGGCAGTAGTGTCATAGAAGGTGATAGGGCCAACAACTTGCGGGAAGAACGTCGCTACCACGCTCAGGAGGTACGCAGCTGTCGAGCCGAGCGAGACGAGGGTATCCATATTCGCGCTGCCATGGCGCAACGTCTTGACGGCGCCCCGGTGAAACTCCCAACCCACGATTGCCCACACAGGAGTCGTGAGAGCCAGTAAGAGATAATTCTCACCAGGAAAGCGATTCAAGAAAAACATGCTGAGGATCACAACGGGCAGTGTGAGAACGATACCCAGGATCAACAAGTTGCGCTTGCGGACGATCTCTGCTTGTCTCCGCCTGCTTAGCTCATCTTCTTGTGTGATACTTATCATGGGCGAGCCCGGCGTTTCGCTGATTACCGTCCCTTGTGCTGGTTGCTGCGAAGATGCAACTTGTGGCGTTGCCTTGTATCCAACCGCTTCTACTTTCTGCACCATCTGCTCCAGGTTTGTCTGCGTAGGATTGAAAATGACGGCTGCCTGTTCCGTTGCCAGATTGACGCTTGCATCCTTTACCCCCGGCACCTTTTTGAGTCCCTTCTCTATCCGCATAGCACAGGAAGCGCAGGTCATTCCCTCCAGGTCAAGGACAGCACGAGACTCACTGTCCGGTTCATCCTTCACAGGCCTCGATGCAGGCAAGACTAACGGTACTGCCTTGTATCCTACTGCGTCTACTTTCTGCACCATCTGCTCCAGCCCTGTTTGCGTCGAATCATAAGTAACGGTGGCCTGCTCGGTGGCGAAGTTGACGCTTGCGTCTTTCACTCCAGGCACCTTTTTGAGTCCCTTCTCGATACGTATGGCGCAAGAGGCACAGGTCATTCCTTCCAATGCAAGCACTATTCGGCTCTCCGCAATCGACTGAGTCTGGGTTTGAGTTACTGCTCTATTTTCTTCTATAGGACGCTTAATTTCTGAAGCCATTAAGATTACCTTTGTCGTTGCATATTGATTTACCCATACCCCCCTGGTAGGGGTATAAGTAGTATACAGCATTATGGAGCGATGTGTCAAGGGTTGGATATTTCCGCAGTTGCTTGGAGATAAAGCCTGTTATCGTTAGGCGGCAATCAGCACACCGCCGACCAGCATCACACCAGTGCCGAGCAATATACCTGGCAAGCTTGAAGGGGAAGCCAGTGATGCACAACTTCTGGGAGTCACAGTGCGACCCCCGCAAACACGAAGCGTCCCTCCTCGAGACCACCTGGCTGCGTGTACAGGGCCAGGGAATTGTCTTTCTCGGCATCGACTTTCAAGATACGGCGAGCGATGGCCTCAGCTTTTTGCGAACAGATGGGATAACCTACCCGAATGTTGTCGACCTCAGTGGTTCCACTGCCATTAATTACGGAGTGACCGGCGTCCCGGAAACGATCTTCATTGATCGTCATGGCGTGGTTATCCACAAAGTGATTGGGGAACTAACCCAGCAAACGCTGCAGACCAACATTCGATCGATCTCCTAACGTGGCATTAACACTGCTGCAAAGCCTTCCCACCATTGCAGGAATTGCGCGCGCGAGAGTGCGTGGCGATTCCAAAGAGAGGTATCGGCGAGAAAGACAGTGGTACTATTTCCACCAGTCACGACCAGTATGTGGCCTCCATCATACCTGTCTGGAGGAAAACTGACGATCACTGGATTGCCGTGATTTGCGGCCCTGATGACTTGCTCAAGTGTCCAGGCATTGCTCCAGGTTGTCTTAAAGCCAAACTGTGCGGCTGTGTGCTCAATACCCTCTGGCCGCAACAATCCCAGTGAGGGTGAAATCTCTCCTATCTGCGCTTCCACCTTTAAAATATCAGTGACGCGATAATGAAAGCCATACGCATTCAAGACCTCCGTCATCGCTGCGGCAGAACAGGCAGAGTATGCCCAGGTATTGTACTCCTCAAGAGAGCTATATTGAGCAGGATCGAGCTGCGAGACACGCACAAGCTGCTGAGATGCATTCACTTGGGTTGAATGGGCAGCAGTACTCAAATCAGCAGCATTGAAGGAATTACTGAGAAGATCTAAACTTTTACCCAAACTCTGTAATACTCCATCAGCCAGTCCGCTCTGCACAAAGAGCGTAAGCATCATCATGAGCAGCAAGCCGAGTGAGACGAGTGTGCGTCGACGTGTGTACCAGGAAAGAGACAAACTCAACGTTGTTTGATGGGCTGGCTTCTCATTGGATATCACCATTCCATTCTGCGGCTGTAGAACCTGTAGTGCATACCCATGAAATTGGGCGTGAGGAACATGCCGCTGCGTTCTTCCTGACTGCTCATGAAGCCTGCGTACGCGCCGTTCTCCGATTACGATGCTGGCGATTATGAGCAACATCACACTGAGCGATAGGACAGGAATGATGAATGACAGCACAGGTCCACCTTACTAGAACAACCTAAAGAGAGACTTCCTATTGACACAATTTGACACATTATAGAGCGATAAACGGGCAAACCGAGGAGTTTCCTCAAAATAACGTACATTAGTACTATCTCAGTATCCAGTTGCTTTTCCCCGCAAATTCGAGCCTTCCTTTATCGCACTCCCTTAATCCGTTGAACCAGCAACGCACCAAGTAAGGCGAGAATGGTCCCGAGAATGAAGAGTACTGTATAACTGTGAAAAGTGAGTATCGCGAATGCAGCAATTGCAGGGCCCACTACCTGTGGAAAGGCATTGGCGACATTGATGACCCCAAGATCCTTGCCCCAGTTGTTGGCCGAAGGTAAGACCGATGTCATGAGGGCTATGCCAACTCCAAGGTAGGCACCTAAACCAATACCCACCACGGCGCCAGCTACCTTTACTCACAAACCAAAAGTGGAAGAACGCGAGGACGAGATTGGCCCCGGTAACGAAATGCTTGCAGGGCTGGAATTTGTCGGAGAGAATTCCACCGACGAAGGAGGAGATGAGTATTGTACCTGGCGTACCGGCGGTAATGAGAGAGGAAACCTATTACTACTTCTTTGTAGCCAGGAGAAATGGAATGCCTTTGTATCGTAGGCGAACATCTGCTACCTCAAAGTTGGCTTCCTCAAGAAAAAGAGGTAGCTTGCCTTGTCTATTGTCCTGGGGGTATTTTGCTACGTCTGATCGAACGAAAGATGCAAAAGCAAAGAAGTCTTTGAGAAGAACACCTTCTGGTTTCCCAAAGTCAACTCATAAAAATCTCCCGTCTGGCTTGAGGACCCTATGTATTTCTGTCATCGCCAGTTGTTTAATTTCTGTAGTAAGGTGATGGAAAATGAGTGTACTGGCCACGACATCAAACGAGGATGATGCAAAGGGGAGGTCTTCGGCTCGTGCTCTCAAGACCTTCACCTCAACCCAGGTTTTTGTATTTCCTTCTGGCAATATCGAGTACACCCTCGTCAGCATCGTTACCAACAACCTGAGATGCAGGAGAGTGAGATTTTACCGCAATAAATAGTGTCGCGGTTCCACAACCGACATCAAGTAGGCGCTAACCGTTTTTGAGGTGTGCTCGCTCTAGCACTTTCTTTTTGAACGAGGTCCCTAATCCTACCGCTTCAATCGGGAAGTCAAAGAGCTGTGTGAAGATGTCTTTTCCTAAGGCTGGAACAGGTTTATAACTCATGATGTCAGTATAGCCGATTGTCCGGCATTTTTGTAACGCAGACTGATCGAGAGTCGGCTCATGTAACATGCGTAGGCTGTTAAAAAGTGGGGTGTAGAGAGGCTTTATCTACCAGCGAACTGGGCACCAAGCGTCGACTCTAAGACTTTCATTAAGGATGTGCTCGTGCCAACACACAGCACGATAAGCTGGCCCTTTTTGTAAAAATGAGGCGGAGCAATCCAATCCACCATTGAATTGCCTATTGTGCCACCATCAGGCGAAATACGAGCAGCGTCAGTATTGGCACCATCGTCATTTGTATACTCGTAGACCTGAACCTGTTCGCCGTTCACTGTAATGATCTGACCAGTAACAGAAAAGAATGGTTGCGCCACTGTACCAGTCGGTACGACAGTAGCGTTAGCAGCACGGAGATGATCGATCAGGGACACAGAGTCTTTTACTGGTCCCCCGTGAGAAGTCGGCGGTGTCGCTGATCCACCGCATCCTACCAGTCCTAACAGGAAGCATGCAACGAAGACACTTATGAAACGAGAGCTTTTCATGATGCCACCCTCCCCCAAGTGAGATTGTTCAAACCTTCGTGGTCAATCATAGACTCGACGTTTGCAAGCGATTGTTTGTTCCCATCTGATGTGAAAATTCTACTTATTCTTCCTGACAACACATCGTTTGATGAGACTTTCCTTTTATAAGGGTATCGTATCCACTCTCGACTCTTGTACTCATCGGCAGGAATGCCGTTCATATCCCTTTGAATGGAGAGCAGAAGCAATGTGACGGTCGAGTTGATGAACTACTGGGACTGACGGAGACGTTCTGCAGAACGTTGTGAGCAAATAGAGATACAGTAAACCTCTGTTGTGACATAACTGTGACGTGTTCGAGCGATACTTCTAGCAAGAGCATTGTTTGTTTGTTTTTCAGTAGAAGCTATCCAATCAGATAGATATGAAAGAGAGGAGGATACTCCTATGATGTGGGGTTATGGTTTTGGTTGGGGCTGGCTGATGATGTCGTTAGGCACGATACTCTGGATTGCCCTGCTGGTAGTGCTCGTCTGGGCGCTCATCCGCTGGTTGAATACTCGGACCAGTACGCCGGTGCCTCCGCCATCGAGTGGAGTGCAAAGTGGGCCAACAGCGCTGGAGATCCTGCAGCAGCGCTACGCACGTGGGGAGATCGATACGGCGACCTTTGAGCAGATGCGCGAGCGAATCGAGGCTTCAGAGACATCCAGTTATCGACCTGGTAATCAGCATATGACGAGTGGTCGTTAGACGCCCAACTTGTTTCAACAGCAGCAAAGATGTAAAGTGAAAGCCACATTGACAAGTACCAACTTGTCAATGTGGCAAAAGCCTACTTACGGTGAGCCGAGGCTCTAACATGGGAAGCACTCCACGAGGCGATTACCCAAGGGGTCCTTCAGATCATGCTGCCACGATCACCCTCAGATTCATGTCCGCGTGGATGATGCAGTGGAACGTTCGCGAGTGGGTTGGCTTCCGCGAATTGAGGCGGAAGAGCAATGAGACGAGAGTGTCGAGCGCAGTGTTTTTCTCCCTCACTTCTATCCCCCTCGTCCACTAAAGGTTTTTAACGTCCTCGTTAGGCTTGTTTCCTGGCTTTATTGTCCATTAAAAACCATCAAAGTTTACTGTCAATCATCGGCTTTGCTGTCAACTCTGCTGTCAAGAAACGTCCTCAAATGAGGGGGTATTAGCCTCTTTTGCGCCTGCTTCAGACGCACGGTTTACAAATTCGATTTCAATAGATTGCTGAGTATCACAGTTGTTCATTCTGTGCTCAAATTAAGCCGTTTGCGTTCACTGAGTATCGCCAAAATAAGCGTTTATTCATCGCCGTTGATGTCATGGTTGGTGTCAGAAGTTATATAAGTATGATTTCTATCCCTCTTCTGTCAAATCCGGAGGGGTTAAGAGACGAGACACTCCGGAGAGTATGGCAAGCAGAGCTTGCCATCTTGCCGCTGCAAAAAAAGACAATCTACGAAATCAAGACCAGTTGGTGATACACCCTCGGAAACTGCTTATGCTACGATAGTCACAGGAAGCTTCATCCCGGCTTCATAGTGGCCTGGTTCGTGGCAAGCAAATTCCCATGTGCCATTCAGGGCACTCGCCTTAAAGATGTAATCAACGGTCTTTGTCTGTCCGACCTCTATATCTGGGGCCTCAAACAACTGGGCATCGTCAATTTGCTCCAAGGTCATCCCCGCGGTCATCGGCGGTGCAATCATGAGCTCATGCTCGGTGGCGCCCTTATTGACGACTACAAAATGATAGGGAACCCCTACCTTAAACTGCGTCTGGTCAGACGCAATTTTAAAATCGGTCAGCGTTACAGTGACAGTCATCGGCGCGGGACTTGTGGCGCTTGGGGTTGCAGTTGGACTCGCTGTCGAACCTCCACATGCGGTAAGTAGCACTCCGAGTGAAAGCATTACTGCAAACAACAAAACTCGAGCTAAGCCTTTCATCATGTTCTCCTTGCTCATAGGCGGGTGGCCTATCAACACAGTGAATGGGAAAGTACAACTACTCTACTCTCAACGCACTGCACCCGCAATGCTGCATTTCTCCTAGCTTACATACTCAAGCATGGTTCAAATGAACGTGACAGTTTGAGACGAAGCAACCAGAGCCTCCTCCTGTTCCAAAGTCACCAGATGGCAAGTGCCAGCGTCCCCGGTGGCTGGCGGATAGCCCAAAGCGACTAACCAATCGCTCTCGACGGCAGAGAAGCCACTGCGTTGCAAAGGACTCTGGCCTTGATGCAGACCCCGTGGAGCGACCCGATGGTTGTGCCAGACCGCCAACACAGCGAGCAGGCCAGTCGGGAGCTGCCGAAGCACTGCTAAGTACGGTCGCAGCATACTGTGCCAGTTTTCTACCACGAGGCTTTCTCGCACCGCTCCATCTCACGCAGCAGGCGCGCGAGCCAGCAAGCGCCACTCTTCAGGAAAGTCTGCCACCAGTTGCTCGCACCGCGGTCCTAAGATGGCCCGGCGAGGCCCTGCCCTTTCGAGAAAGCTATGTTCGATCTACGCAGGCAGCTGCATGACGCTTCCCTGGGCCTGCCACCGGCGATGAACGTTCACCACAACATTCCTTCTTCAGATGTCACCCGACAGGCAGCCCAACGCTGTACGCGATGTGCTCGGCTGCGCGAAGGCAGAGGCCCTGATGCTACGAAACGCGCTAACAGGGGGTTGGGCACGATGAGGCAAGACGGTTCAACTTGCCTCCCTCACCTCGTCGTACTCATCACTACAGGGAACAGATAGGTATTTATGAGAGAGAGTAATACAGGGACCTCACGAAGGAGTCACATTCGCAGGCTTTCTTCTCACGAAGCGGTCACAGTTTCATCCAGTCTCAACACGCCTGTCATATCCCATCGAAGGAAGGAGCACACATGAGGGAAAAGTCGCTGTCTCTTGGTCAGCATCACTGCCGGGAGGTGTCAACCATGCAGGGCGTGGTTTCTTCTGGAGCGAGAAGACAGAGAAAAAAGGCCGCTTACCTTCTGGGTCTTGCTCCCCACTGGCTCAATGCTCCTTGTGTGCTTCTCTTCTTCGCCCCAAAGAGGGTCTGCTTGCGCTTTGGTTTCTGGCACCCGGGTCTGGTGAGACGCAAAAAACCATCTCCTCCTGAACCACCCTTGAGGGGTGGTGGCGTGCTCTCTTCCGTTTCTCAGCGCTCGCGCCTCATCACGCGGAGATTTTATGCAAGCGGATGTCCTGAATCGTTGCCCAGACAATGGCGAGACAACTGGTCTCGGTTGTGAAGACGTCGATCTGATCGGTACGCTGCCGTACATTGCTGAAGAGACTCTCGATCGCATTGGTGGTCTGAATGTGCCGATGCATCGTAGCGGGAAACGCATAAAACGTCAAGAGGTGCTCTTCGTCCTCAGCCAGGCTTCGCACCGCTTCGGGATAGCGCTTGCTGTATTTGGCTTTGAAGGCCGCCAGTTGGGCCACGGCCTCCTCTTTGGTAGGTTGCTCCCAGATACCCACTAGTTCGGCGGCCACCTCAGCGCGCTCTCGTCGGGGAATGGCGTTCAAGACATTGCGTTGTTTATGCACCAGACAGCGCTGACGAGGGGTAGCCGAAAACAGTTGTGAGACGGCGGCCAGTAGCCCGTCATGGCCGTCGGTGACGATCAGATCGACGTGGGTGGCTCCTCGTCTGCGCAGGTCTTGCAGCAGGCAAGCCCATCCATCCTTGTCCTCTTCAGCGCAGACTCGCAGGGCGAGCACCTCTTTGTGGCCTTCCAGATCGACACCTAATGCCGTCAAAATGATGGTGGAATCGGCCTTCTCCCCATGACGAATACTGAAATGTATGCCGTCCAGGTACAGGATACGCCAGTGCTCTTGCAGAGGGCGTTGTCGCCAGGCTTCAAATTGTTGAGTTAGAGTCTGGTTGAGCCGACTGATGGCACTGGCACTGGGAGCCACTCCCATCAACGTTTGGGCCACTTCTCCCACTTTGTGGGTGCTTGTACCCGCCACGAACATCTCCGTCAGCCCTTGGGCCACTTGGGGTTCATAGCGACGGTAGCGCTCGAAGACCTGGGTATGAAACTGGCCCTCCCGATCGCGCGGAACCTGCAAGTCCTCGATCCGACCAGTCGTAGTGACCAGGTCGCGGGTGTAGGACCCGTTGCGATAGCCTTTGCGCCTCGGGCTGCTCTCTCCCCAGCCGACTCCAATCAGCGCGTCAAGTTCCTCGCGCATCACGCCCTCCAATACCACGCGAATGGCGCCGCGGGCCAACTCGCGCAAATGCTGGTGGAATGCGCGCTGATCAGGCAGCGCTGGGGCTGTCTGCTCCGGTGTTGAGCCAGGAGTGTTGGGTGTGGTATCCTTCTTCTGACGATGAACAGGCATAGCGTCCTCCTTTTGGAAACTGAACCGAGAACGTCAAAAGGACGATCTCTGCCTGTTATCTTCGCTCACGCGAGCCTGGTTTCACAACTCGTCGTTCCACAACTTTCGCGATGGCATCAAGATCCGCCTCCTCCATCTCATTCGCATTTCATAACAGTGCCGCAAAGATGCCAACACTGCAGGAAGGAGGGCACTTATTTGTCTTGGAGAATAATTAATACCAAACTGCGAGAAGATCTCTATCATAAAGTGACGATGGGTAAAGTCTTTGATAATCACTGCTATTATTGCGGACACTATATACCATACATAGGAACGCTGTTCTATTGTAATCCAAATAGAAGTGAGTATTTGCTGTTTTGTCCTCCACT
>WNGQ01000789.1_pt1 | contig 32821 bp, 30 predicted proteins | sample 5407661 | NCBI WGS metagenome assembly WNGQ01 (sample SAMN13153382, study PRJNA577476) | soil metagenome | isolation source: 60 cm soil or saprolite under Garry oak tree replicate 2 | place: USA:California | collected 2016-06-15 | reverse complement strand
AGCCGCGCTGTCGCAGACGGTGAATACAAAATCGAGGCGCGGCGCATCCGGCGAGGAAAACTCCTCCCAGCTCTTGCTCCGGTATTTATCGATGGGCAAGTGGGTCTTTTCAAGCGCCCGCAATGCTGCGGGATGCACCGAGCCCTGGGGTGACTGCCGGCACTGTAGGCCGCGAAATTGGGCACGCCCTTAAGCTTGAGAATGGCTTTCACCCAAAATACAGTTTCATCTGCTTCTTCGACTACAACCCCGATCTTTGCCAGAAATTCAGCTTTCGAGCGTGACCTTCCTGCCGCCCGATAATTTGCGGCCACGCTGGTTGCCGACCGCAGGATTTGGTTACCAATTACGTTTGCCTCACGGGTTCTCGGCAATGCCTGCGACATCCGAATCACTCGCAAGGCAAACGCCTTCGTTCTGGTTCTTAATTCCTGATGTTTATCGATACTCATTCTGGAAACGATCCAAGCCGTGTTAACAGACCGATGACGCGCGATCACGGCGATGGCGGCGATCACGTGCGATCTCCCGATCTTTCTTATTTCAGCGCTCCACCGATAAACGCCGCAACGTCCTTCTTCAACTCACCCAGCGACTGGTCCTGGATGTACATCATGTGTCCTGCTCCGTAGTAACCCAGGGTGATGCGGGCGTGCTGTGCTTTGTCGAGCGACATGTGGTTGAGCGTGTATTGGGTGGCAAAATAAGGCGTGGCCAGATCGTAATATCCGGAGCCGACAAAGAGCTTCATAAACGGATTTTTGTCAAAGGCATCTTTGAGTGACTGTGCGGTGTCGGGGAAGCCTCCGCGCTGGACGCCCCAGTCCCACTCGTCAAAACGAAAGCCGCCGCCCAGGATGTAATACTCCAGATCAGTCTTATATCCCAGTTCGGTGCGGACATACTGGTTGAATGCGGCAGTATAGGGCGGGCGAATCGCGCTCATGCTGGGATCAAGGCTGGCTGTTTCTCCTATGTCGGAACGCGAGGTTCCGGTGAAGCGGCTGTCCAGCCGGCCAATCGTCTTGTGCTGGTCGCGCAAAAGCTCCTTGGTGAAATGGGACTCTTCAATACGGAGATCACTCTCGTCGATATATGTCTTACTCAAGCCTGTGAAGCGTGCCAGGTGGTCAATTACGTCCTGGCGTTCCTGCGGTGTGAGCCTATCGCCTTTGGCCAGCGCTTCGGCGTATCCGCCGGCGGTCCACTGCTCAACTTCCGAGCGCAGTTTGTCAAAGTTCTGCTCAAAATCAGGACTGAGTTTCTTGTGATACCACGCGGCCGAGGCGTACGTGGGCAGAAAGAGAACGTAAGAAAGATCGTTGCCCGGTGAAGAGTCCACGGTTTGGAAATTCAGGATGCTGGAAATCAGCATGATGCCGTTGAACGCAATGCCGTGTTCCACCAGATATCCGGAAAGCCCGGCGGCGCGTGTGGTGCCGTAACTTTCACCCACCATGAAGAGCGGCGATGTCCAGCGTTCGGAACGGCCCAGATAGAGACGAATAAATTCACCCACGGACTCAATGTCGCCGCGCAGGCCAAGAAATTTCCGAGTCTGGTCGCGCTTGACGGCGCGGCTGTAGCCTGTCCCGACAGGGTCAATGAAAACAAGGTCGGTCTGGTCGAGCCACGTGTGTTCGTTGTCCACGAGCTGGTAAGGAGGGGCGGGCATCATGCCGTCGGGTTGCATTCTCACGCGCTTGGGCCCGATGGCGCCCATATGGAGCCACACTGAGGCAGAACCGGGACCGCCGTTAAAGGAAAACGTCAGAGGACGATGCTCGGCAGCCTGGCCGTCGAGTGTGTACGCGATATAGAAAATATGGGCCTCGACTTCGCCCGTGTCGCTGTTTTTGAGCGGCATCATGCCTGTTGTAGCGGTGTAGCGCAGGGTCTTACCGCCAACGTGGATCTCATGGTGCGTGACCACCGGGGGAGGTTCGGTTGCGTCTTTTTTGGCTTCGCCGGATTGGGCGGCTGGCTTTGGAGTTTGATCAACCGGCACGCTTGCTTGTGCGGGCGCTGAAGCGCCGGAGGGACGGTCCCCGCGAGGTCTTTCCTGAGAGGCAGCAACTATGCAAAAGAGGGATAACAGCGCGAAGAGCAAGTTCAGGGTGCGACGAAGCTTCATGCAAGACTCCAGGATGGGTTAGACGCGACGACGGAAAACAAGTGAGTGTAGCTGGCGACCACCAAAAGGGCAACTTAATGAACAAGTCAGCAAATCTTCATAAAGCCTTGCTTTTCGTTGCCATAACTTGTTACTACACCGTTAAATTTAGCCTTAACAGCCCATAAGCTGCTTTATTTTATAAGGGCACAATCAGTACGAGAGTAACGTTGGCGATTAACGATTTCTAATTTACATTTGGCTTAAGTTTTAAGAGACATCCGCCCAGATATCTCTGATCCCTTTGATCAACAAGCCCGCCAGAAGGGCTGATGAAGGGGGAGAGCACCGAAGGAGAAGGTTTCAGGTTTTATGTATGGAAGTGTTTTCAAAGCAGCATCAGCGCTGGCGCTGACGATCGTGCTTTGCCAATCGTCGTGCTTTGCCCAGGAAGCCATTACTCTTGTTGGATCGGGAGGGAGTTCTCCTGTTCCAGTGTTCCACATCTGGGGGCAGGAATATAACAAGCTCCAGCCCAAGGTACAGATGGAGTATCTCGTTCTTGGTACGAGTGAGAGCATTGCCCAGATTTCCAAGGGCAGCGGCGATTTTGGCGGAGGAGATACTCCGCTCACCTCCCAGCAGCGCGAGCTGGGAAACCTGGTGGAACTGCCCATCATGCTGATAGGGCTGGTACCGATCTACAATGTGCCTGGAGTCCATGAGGAGCTGCGGTTTTCAGGGAGGCTCCTGGCGCAGATCTATCTGGGAGAAGTGAAAACGTGGAATGCTCCGCAGATAGCGCAGCTTAATCCAAACGTAGCTTTGCCGGATTTGCCGATCAAAGTTGTTCACCGGACCGCGGGCAAAGGCACGAACTACATTTTTACCGACTTTCTTTCCAAGACCAGTCCCAGGTTCCGCGAGCAAGTTGGACAGAGCATCTCACCTAACTGGCCCGTAGGCGTGGCCACGGAGCGCATGTCCGACATGGCTGACAAGGTAAGGAGCGAACCAGGATCCATCGGATACGCTGAACTGCAATACGCCCGTGACAACAATATTTCTTTTGGCGCAGTCCAGAACGCAGCCGGGAAGTTTGTGAAGGCTTCACCGGTGACCCTTACCGCCGCCTGTAGCGCTGTAGAAACTCCAGCGTGGGACAAATTCTCAGCTTCTCTGACGAATGCCCAGGGCGCAGATTCATATCCGATTACCAGCTTCAGTTGGGTCTACGTGCGGACGTCTTCAGAGAATTCGCGGCGAAGGCTGGCGCTGGTTGATTTATTAAACTGGATTTTTACCAAGGGCCAGCAAATGTTGCCAGCAGGCTATTCTCAACTGCCCACGCCTCTGTTGGCCAATGTGAAGAGCAAAGCCAATTCCATGCACTGATGAGCGAGCTAAATTAGCTTTCTCGCTAAACGGATGCAAGCGGCATCGAGCGAAAGGTACGAGAGATCAGTCGTCGGCGTTATCGCGTCGGTACAACCAAATCGCGGTCCAGACGGATCTCCAGTTGTGTGCCTTTATCCAGTTTCATCTCTCTGCCGTGAAAGAGCAGACTGCTTCCGCTTCCCAGACCCGCTCCGGCCATGGCTCCAATTGCTGCGCCCTTGCCTCCGCCCGCGGCTGCTCCGCTGGCGGCTCCCACGCCGGCCCCGATGGCGGCATTCGTGATGACCCGCTTCATATCAGGTCCCTTGCGATAGATCTCGCCTTCCTCCCCCGTGGATTTGATGGAAGGATCTCCGGGAACGCCGGTGACAGTGCCGATCAGCGGTACCCATCCCTTGCGGGTTTCAATTTCATCCAGCGCCAGTTGCATCCGCGCTCCGGTAAAGCCATGTTCGAAGGTGCCTACGTGGCCCTTGATGGTCCGGCCCTTGGGGATGAGCAGCCCGCCGGGGGTTAGTAAATCTTCTCGGAGTTCAGCCTTGAAGTGCTGCCCCTGTTCCATGGTTTTCGTGTCCAGTGTTTCTCTTAGCTTGACGATGAAGCGCGTGCCATCAGGAATGGCATTTGGAGGCCCGCCCGCGGGCTGGCTGGCGCTGGCCAAGCTGCCTTGCGTTGTTTGTGCCGGAGTGCTGGATTGGCCATCATGGGGGCGGGTTTTGAGCACAGGGTTATTGCTATTCTGGCCGTCCGAACTTCCATTATCTTGCGCCGCGACGGCCAAAGCCAGCACCAGCACGACTGCCCAAACAGAGGCTACCCGCACTATTTTCATGGCGTCCACCTCAAACAGGTTTTTGAAATTATTCCAGCGGATGGGATGCGTCAACCTACCTAAAAAGCTGCCTGCCATCGCGAATTTTGTCTGCATCCTGGCGAAGGTTACTAAAGTAACTGTCCGAAGGTGTCTATTCCTAAGCCCAGCTTTGCTGCATTATTAAAAAACACCAACGACACGCAAAAATTTACCCCTGGAAACGGTACAGAGATGAAGAACTGGTTTTTACCCGTGACAGTGCTTGGCCTGAGCGGCCTGGGGCTCGTCTTTGCCAGCGAACGGGGCCGTGAACGGGTATTTGCCTTCTTTGACCGCATGGCGGAGCATGGTGACCCGCTGGGCGAGTTCAACAAGCTCTGTGAAGAGCAATTGCACGCCATTCAGAACAGCCTGGACCGGCTGGCCGAGGTACTGAACGAGTCCGAGGCTTAGCTTTTTCAACCGGCGATCTGATTGATCGTGCCAGCCATCCGCACATCCCTCTGAGTTACTCCACCCGAATCGTGTGAAACCAGGGCCATGGTCACCGTGTTGTAGCGGATATCAATGTCTGGATGGTGGTTGGCCTGCTCCGCCGCATCGGCGATTTTGTTTACAAATTTCATTGCTTCCTTGAAATCAGAGAAATGGAATACGCGCTGAATGGTGATGCCTTTGCGTTCCCATCCACTGAGGGAACCAAGGGCCTTCTGAATTTCTGAATCAGTAAGCACAGCCATCGTTTGCCCTTTCTAGCTATTCGACGAAATAGATTCTAGTGCGTATGCGGGAAAATTGCAGCAGGAAGGGACGGAGAGCAGTGCTTAAGGCACTCTGGTGGCGGTGAACACCTGCAGCGGCTTGATGGGATAAGTGAAGTGATAAATCTGCGAATTGATTTCTTTACGCAGGTCTTCCCAGATGGTTTCCGGCATATCCAGAAAGACGCGCACGACTTCGGGATCAAACTGCCTTCCGGAGAACCGTTCTACTTCCTCACGAGCGACTGCGATGGACTGGGCTGCTCGGTAGGGGCGGTCAGAGGTAATCGCGTCCAGCGTGTCAGCGACGGAGAAAATCCTGGCCCCTAGCGCAATCTCTTCCCCCTTTAGGCCGCGAGGATACCCAGTGCCATCGTAACGCTCCTGATGGGAGTAGACGATCTCCGCGGCTTCGGACAGAAAGGGGATTTTCTTGAGCATCTGGTAGCCACGGAAGCAATGCTCGCGCATGATCTCGGTCTCAGCTTCTGTCAGGGCGCCGGGCTTGCGCAGGATGGCGTCCGGGATGGCCATTTTCCCGATGTCGTGCAGAAACGCGCCGCGGGCAATGATACGGATTTTCTCACCGGAAAGCCCCATCGCACGGGCAATGGCGATCGTGAACGCCGTGACGCGCTTGGAGTGGCCTTCGGTCTCCGCGTCTTTTAAGTCGAGGGCGTCTCCCAGGGCTTCCAGGGTGATGTCATAGGAACGTTCCAGGTCGGTCATGGCCTGGCGTAGCTGCTCGGTGCGGGCTGCCACCAGCGATTCCAGATTGGACTGGTAAGCCCTGTTTTCGAGCTTCAGACGGCGATGTTCCAACGCCCGCCTTACCATGGCCAACAGCTGCTCACGCTCAAATGGCTTCAGCAGGTAGTCATACGCGCCATTTCGAATCGCGGCCAGGGCCACGGAGATATCATGCACAGCCGTGACCATAATGACCGGCATATCCGGGTACTTTTCCTTGGATCGCTCCAGCAGGGCAATACCGTCAAGCTCGGCCATCATGAGATCGGACAGCATAAGCTCGAATTCGCCGGTGGAGTTAAGGACCGCCAGAGCTTCCATTCCGGAAGCGGCCTGCCGGGTCTTGTAACCTGCCGCATTCAGCATTGACGAGATAATTTCCCGGATGGGTTCCTCGTCATCAACCACCAAAATGCGCTCTGTTGCCATGGGAAAAAGTATACCTTGGGGGAAATCTACTCTACCCCAGAGTTCCTTGAAATACAACGTCTTAGTGGAGAAAAAAGCACCTGTAACGCCAAAATCCATGATATACAGAAGTCCCGCTCCGTTTGCTGGTTCTATGAGTTGTTAAACCATGGACTTGGAACTCCAGTCAGCCTTTCTTGCTGAGGCGTCGGCCCTGCTGATCCTATTGGCGGGCGCGATACTTTTGTACCGTAGCTTCCGTGAGAAGTATCTTGTGCCTTGGATTGCCGGTTGGACCGTATACAGCTTGTCCAAGCTGTTTGTGGCCCTCAGTGCAACACGCGCCCCACGGTTCTGGATAGGGCTGGCATACGCCTCATTTGTCATAGCCGTTGGGCTGTTTGCCGGCTCGGTATTTCTTTATGTATACCGGAGTAAGCTGATATGGCGGGCTGTGACGGCGCTCACTGTCATTTCGGTAGCTGGGATCGCGGCATCATCGTGGCACCCGCTTACAGGGCAGATTCACACTATATTCAGTCTCAGTAGTCTGGTTTTGATTTTTGCTTCCATCCAGCTTGTCCGCTTTACCTGGGGACGGACGAACATGGGGCGATGGCTTCTTGCCTTCACGTTGCCTTTTTTACACATGGACCTGGGCCAGCCTCCGCACGCAGTGGCGGGTCTGGATGTCCTGATTGATCTGCTGCTCGGCGTCAGCATGATGACGATCGTGCTTGATGATTCCAGGATACAGATTCGACGCCTGGATGTCCTCAACACCATTACCCGTCAGATATCCAGCTCACGCGAGTTCGAGCCAACCATAGGCGCCATCCTGGAATCGCTCCGAAGCATTACCCGCGCTAAAGCTGCCTGGTTCAGAATGCTGGAAGGCGACCGACTTGTGTTGACCGCACATTGCGGATTGTCTACGGCCTTTGCCGACCAGGTAAGGAGCATTGAAACGGCTTCGAGCGTCAGTGGGATCGCTCTACAGACAAGCGAAGTTTACGTTCTGCGCTCGACGGAATCCCTGCCGGAGTTCCGCCAGCTCCTGGCCGATGAGGACATTCAGCAGCTCTTGATGGTCCCGGTGGAAGGTAAGAGTGCACGCGTCGGAATGTTCGTGCTGGGCATGCGGCATTTTCGGGGCTATACGGAAAACGAAAAGAATTTTCTGAAGGCTGTGGCCAAGCAGATGGGGCTTGCGGCTGAGAACAGCAAACTGTTGCAGCAGGTGATGCACTCAAGAAATGAATGGGTAGGCACATTCGATTCTATCCCGGACTGCATCCTGGTCCATGATCTTGAATCCCGTATCCTGCGCGCGAACCAGGCCCTGCTCGACCGGTTAGGACTCCCGCGCGAAAGAGTCCTCCAGCAGTTGTGTGAAGCTGTTTTGCCTGGGGCCGGAATCAGCTGGAATGGCTGTCCGTATTGTGAACATGCGGACTGCTCCGGCGAAGAGGACCCCTGTTTCGGCGGCTACTCCGTGGTTTCCACGTCGGCGTATGCCGGCGAAGGCCGTTCTCGTGGTGGTACCGTCCATGTGATCAAAGACACCACAGAGGCACGGGCCGCGGAAAAGCGGTTTACCTCGCTGTTTAACCACATGCATGAAGGTGTTTTTGTTTCGACGCCGGAGGGCAAGATCCTGGATTGTAATGACGCTTTCGTGCGCATGCTGGGTTATTCCGGCAAGGAAGAGGTCTTGAATCTGGATATCGCCCAGTCTTTGTATGTGGACATGGAAGACCACAAGAAGTTTTTGAGTGAGATTGTCCGCCAGGGTTATGTCAGGAATTTTGAGTATCGCCTGCGCTGCAAGGACGGCAGGGAAATCAGCGTGATCGAGAGCAGCTTTGCCACGCGCGATCCCGGCGGCAAGGTGGAGCGCTACCAGGGCGTACTGCTTGACGTGACCGAGATGAAGCACGCGGAAGATGAAATTCGCCGCCGCAATCGCGAACTTTACGTCCTGAATAATATTGCGGTCACGTTCAATCAGTCTTTTGACCTGGACGAAATTCTGCAACTCATCATGCTGCAGATTGTCGAGTTGCTTTCCACGGACACGGCCTCGGTTTACCTTTTTGACGAAGAAACCAACGTTCTAAGCAAGAAGTCTGCCTACGGACACCGCAGTTCCTGGGTCATGGAACATGAGAGCTTCGCGCTTCCCGGAGATTTCATCGCCAATATCAAAGCGAACCACGCCGAGATCATCGACCAGGCGCACCTGCCGTACTTGCCCGAGATTGTGCGGAATATCGTGGAAATGGAGGGTTTGCGCTCCTGGCTGTGGGTGGTCCTGTGGCGAAAAGAAAAATTGATTGGCTTGCTGGCTACCAGCAGCCGTGTTCCCCGGCGCTTTAATCGCTCTGAGGAAGCGGTGATGATCGCGGTGGGACGACAACTTGCAACAACCGTGGAAAAGATCCAGCTCTACCACGAGACCAGAAAGGCTTACGAAGACCTCCGCCGGACGCAAGAGCAGCTCTTGCAGAGCGAGAAGATGTCCGCTGTGGGCCAGTTGATTTCCGGCGTGGCCCATGAATTGAACAACCCGTTGACCGCGATCCTGGGTTATGCCCAGCTGCTGGAGAGCGAAAAGCTGGAGCCGCGCATCGAGGAATTTATCCTGAAATTGCACAAACAGGCCCAGCGCACGCAACGGATCGTGCAAAACCTTCTGTCGTTCGCGCGCCAGCACAAGCCCAAGAGGGTCCATGTCGATCTGCGCAGCGTGCTGGAGGACACCATTGCGCTTCGCGACTATGACCTGAAAGTGAACAACATCATTGTGGAAAGGGACTTTGAGCCCATCCTGCCTTCGGTTGTCGCGGACCCCCATCAGTTGGAGCAGGTTTATCTGAACATCATCAACAATGCCGCCGACGCCATGCTGGACGGCGGCCGCGGTGGTCTGTTGCGAATCAAGATTTTTTCTGAGAATGGGCACCTGGTCAGTGAGTTCTACGATTCCGGTCCGGGCATGGTTGATCCCAAGCATGTTTTTGATCCGTTTTACACTACCAAAGGCGTAGGCAAGGGGACTGGTCTGGGTTTGAGTATCTGCTACGGAATTGTGAAAGAACATGGAGGCGAGATTACCGCGCGGAACTACCAGGGCGGCGGAGCCTTGCTGCAAGTCCGTTTGCCGATTGCTGTGGGTGAAAGACCCGTGTCGGAGCGCGATCGCATTGTCGCGCGGCGTGAGTCCCGTCTGGAGGGCCGTGTGCTCCTGATGGACGACGAGGAGGCCGTGCTCGACTTTGAACGTGAGGTGCTTCTCGCCGCTGGCATGAACGTGTCAACGGTGAGCACTGGCGCCGAGGCTGTAGAGCAGCTTGAAGACGAGGAGTTTGACGTCGTCTTCCTGGATAGCAAGATTCCCGGGAGTTGGTCGAGTGAAGACGTATTTCGATGGATCGAGCGCGAACGTCCGGAATTGGTCTTAAGAACTGTTCTGGTGCTCTCCAATGTTTCTGATCCTACCGTGCGTGCGTTTGTAGATGCGACGAAGGTTTTTTGCCTGGTAAAGCCCTTTGAGGTCTCGGATCTTCTTGCCGTTGCCCGCCGCATCCTGCGCCGATCCAGGGCAGCATCGCACTCCCGTTGAACCAGTCCGGCAGGGGAGGACTGAAGGTTCGCTAACTCTTCGCTGGGCCTGGGCGTGGTTTTACTACCTGCATTCCACAGCGTGTTATCTGGAGACGGGCGCAGCTCCCTGTGCTAGTATTTGCTGCAAATGCGCCTGGAATATCTGACTTCCAACGATTGGGCCTTACTGCGCTCCAAGTCGCGGGCGCTGTCCTTTCGTCCCGGGGAAATAATCATTGCGATTAACTCACGGCCAGATAGGCTCTTCGTGCTCAAGAGCGGCGGCGCTACCATCGAAGTCACGCGCGGCGATGTCATCGCCCGTCTCAGCGAGGGAGACATCTGCGGGGAGATGGCGTTCGTTGAAGACAGCGTGGCCAGCGCCTCCGTGGTTGCTGAAAAGCAGACTGAAGCATACGCGCTCGACCTGGCTTCGCTCAAAGAAACCTTCGCCAGTTTTCCCCATCTGGAGGCCCGATTTTACAAGTCATTGGCCCTGTTGCTCTCGCGACGGCTGCGCCGGACCTCCGCCGAGCTGGCGAAATCACATGCACACAATGCGTCGGCATGACCCGCTAGTCCGGAACCTGTAAAATAGCTGGCGCTTTGGCTCTAAGCAAGGCGTGCCCTTGTCCCGCGCACAACGAGTCCTGCTACGCTTTGCAATCCCGCCAAGCGAATCAATCCTGACCTGAGCCACGCTGGTGCGGAGAGCGCCATCCGCAGCCGGGCGGCGTTGCGGAAAGCGGGCGCAAACCGTTTGTAATAGCTGTCGCGGTAGCGTTGGTGCGCCTGGCTGAGTGAACACAGGGACTGAAAAAATGGGACCAGAGACTCCGCGGCCAGGGTCCCACCATGCAGCGCCAGAGAGATGCCGTCCCCAGCGAAAGGATCGATGAATCCTGCAGCATCTCCTGCAAGTATCATGCCGGTGGATTCTGTCTCGGGCTTGCGAAAGTACAGCGGCGAAGTCGTGATGGTGGGAAAGAGAGGCTGCCAATCACGGCTGCGGCGCCAAAGCTCTGGATGCCGGGCAAAGACCTCATCCAGCGAACGCGCGGCATCGGCGCGGACCATGGCGGCTGCGTTGACTACATTCTCAGACACAGGCTGCACGCCACAGTAGCCACCGGAGAAAAAGTACAGGTCGACCGACTGCGGAGGGTTCTTCTCGGTGAAATGGGCCTTCAGGCCAATCCATTTTTTCTTGGTACTGATTCCAAATTGCGTTAGTTGCGACCAGCGACCTGTGGCATTGACCACTGCCTTGGCGGTGAATACGCCTTCCGCGGACGTAACGCGAAAGATTTCACCCTGCTGTTGTACTTCACGCACTACTGTTTCTTCTTGTGTCTTAACACCTGCGCCTTGAGCAGCATGGAAGAGCTGAACATCCAGTTCAAATCGGGGAATGCTCCGCGCCGCGGGAGATACAGGTAGGAAAACAGATTTTTTGTCGACGAAAATCCGGGACGACGTGATCTCGGGACGTGAGTCGAACTGTTTTTCTCCCAACAGCCGTTCCAGCAGGCCGAGTGATTCGGACGAGACAAACTCACCGCAAACTTTATGCCTGGGGAAGCGGTCTTTTTCCAGCAAGAGGACCCGTGCCCCGGATCGGGCTGCCGTAATAGCGCATGCCGACCCGGCCGGACCAGCACCTGCGACGATCAGATCGTACTGGGTTGCTTCCAAACAATGACTCCCATGCGGAAGAGGTAGAAGGTCTTGATTTCGACTTTCCCTGTATGCAGCTTTCCCAGAATCTCTCTGATCTCAGCCACGGTGTAAGCCCGGCGGACGGAGGCGGGCGCATCGTGCCGCGTTATGCGGCTGCGATACAGAGGGAAGCCCAGATAGCTTAACGCGAGATGCAGAGGATGGCGCATGAGGTCGTGGATCAAAAAGGCGTGGCGGGCAACGCGGAGCGATTCCTCTGCGAAACGCACGATCTCTTCCGGCTCAAGATGATGAACAAACAGGGAAGAGCCGACAATATCGAAGCTGCTATCACGAAAGGGCAGGGCCATGGCATCGCCGCAGATCGCGGGGTGAGTGTTACCCAGATGCGATGTGGCGCGATCCAGGATCACAGGGCAGAGCGTGGAGCCTGATTTTGACAGGGATTGCTGCATGAGCGTCGCCAGATCACCCGCTCCGCCGGCGACGTCAAGCCATGCCAAGTCTTTCAGCTGTGTTCGTCCTGCGATCTCGCGCAGCAACGCGCGCATGGTCCGCACGCCGCCAAACCAGCGGTTAAACATACGCAGATCCCTGAGCGACCCTGCGACTTCCTGGGGTGTACCGGCATCGCTGTCCAGCAGCTCTTGGATCACCACTCGCTTCATGCTTAGACCTGTGCCAGTTCTTCTTCCAGAAGTTGTTTGTTGTAAAGCCCGGTATAGTAGCCGTCACGCGCCAGCAACTCATCATGCGTGCCCAGTTCCACGATGCTGCCCTGATGCAGCACGGCGATCTTATCAGCATTGCGAACTGTAGAGACGCGGTGGGAGATAAAGATCGTGGTGCGTCCCCGCATGACCTGGCGCAGGTGGTTGAGGATCTTTTCTTCCGTGTAGGTGTCCACGCTGGAGAGAGCATCGTCAAGGACCAGGATGCGCGGATTGCGGATAATCGCGCGCGCAATCGCAGTGCGCTGCTTCTGCCCGCCGGAAAGCGTGATGCCGCGTTCGCCGACCAGGGTCTGGTATTGGTCAGGAAAGCCCTCAATATCGGCGGCGATATTGGCTGCGTTGGCGGCGGCCCGTATTTGTTCGTCGCTGGTCTCCGCTACGCCGAAAGCAATGTTTTCGCGGATGGTATCGCTGAAGAGGAAGGTCTCCTGCGGCACGAAGCCTATGTTTTGCCGCACCAGGTCCAGGGGATACTGCCGGATGGGCCGTCCATCCAGAAGCAGCGAGTCGGGTGGCGCATCAAAAATGCGTGGAAGCAGGCTGACCAGCGTGGTCTTGCCCGACCCCGTGGGCCCCACAATGGCCAGGCTGCTGCCTGCGGGAATCGTCAAGTTGATATTCTTGAGGACAGGCGCGCCGTTGTAGCTGAAAGTGAGGTCGCGGAACTCGATCGCGCCGCCAAGCGACCTTGCCGACTTGAGATCAGGGGCCACCGCCGCATCGGTAATTTCCGGCTGGGTCACCAGAATCTCATTGATGCGTCCCATGGAAGCAGTCCCGCGCTGAAAGATATTAATCACCCAGCCCAGCGCGATGATCGGCCAGGTGAGCATGACAATATAAGTGTTGAAGGCCACAAATTCGCCCACGCTCATGCGGTGCAGCAGGACTTCGCGCCCTCCGATCCAAAGGACCAGAACCACGGCAAACCCAAGCAGCATCTCCAAGGTGGGCCAGAGCATTCCGATCAGGCGCGCCAGGGGCAAACTGCGGGAAACGTACTCCTGATTGGAAGTTTCAAAAAGGGCGATCTCGGCTTCTTCCTGGGCGTAAGCGCGTACCACGCGGGCACCGGAAAAGTTCTCCTGGGCGCGCGCGGAGATATCGGAAAACTGCGCCTGGATTTTCTCAAAGCGCTCATGGATTTTGCGGCCGAAGTATTGCACGATCACGCTGGCCAGGGGCAGGGGCGCAAATGCATAGAGCGTCAGCTTAGGGCTGATATGCCACATAAAGACCAGCGCCGTCGCGGTGAAAACCAGCGTGTTTGCCGTATACATGATGGCTGGTCCCAGCAGCATGCGTACGGCGTTCAGATCATTGGTGGCCCGGGCCATGATGTCGCCGGTCCGGTTCTTTTGATAATGCGAATACGACAAAGTTTCCAGATGGAAAAAGATGTCATTGCGCAAGTCGTATTCAATCTCGCGTGAAACGCCGATGACCAGCCAGCGCGTGAGAAATTGAAAGAGTCCTTTGCCCAGGGCCAGCGCCAGCAAAACCAGGGGATAGACAATGATCTTGTGCCTGGTGATGCCCTGATTCAGATCGTCAACCACGCGACCGATCACCTGCGGGAAAAGCACCCATAGCCCATTGTTAAACAGGACAGTCACCGCGCCCCAGAAAAGAGTGACACGGTACTTTTTGAGATAAGGCCACAGCGGCTGGAGATTCTTTCCCATGAAAGCTAATAGATGATTTTACCAGTTAGCGGGGATTCAATTTTCGCGTTACGACGGCGTCTTCAGGATCATGTAACCGCCGGCCAGACCAAAGATCAGGTCGGGCGACCAGGCGGCAACGAGCGGAGGAAGTTGGCTCACATTGCCCATGGCTTCAAACAGTCCGGAAATAATGAAGTATGAGACCGCGATCAGCAGGGCGACGACGATGCCGCTCAGCGCTCCGCGTCGTCCGCCAGACAGAGCAAAGGGAACCGCCAGAATGGCCATGACCAGCGTGATCAAAGGAAAGGCAATTTTTTTCTGCAACTGCACGCGGAGCCGCACCACGTCAAAGCCGCTTTGCTGCAAGTCATAAATGTACCGGCGCAGCTCTTCGTAGTTCATTTCTGACGATTGCAGCACTTCCTTCTTGAAGTAGTTGGGCGGTTCGTTCAGCTCCGCGAACGTGCCTACCTCAAAAGGGTGGAAATCACTTACCGTGTCGCCGTCGAAGGAGCGCTGCCATCCGTTCTCAAAGGACAGCTTCTGCAACCCTTCGGCCCAGTGGGCCCGCAATGCGTAAATCCGTTTGGTGATCTGGAAGGAGTGAGGGTCCAGTTCAAACGCGGAAATGCTGGCGAACTGATTGCGATCGGGATCATAAAACTCGTAATAATAGATTTTGCGATTTTCCTCCGTGCCATCGGCCCGCTTCTTGCTGTCCCCGAAGATCCATTTGCGGTCCGGACGCAAATATGTCTGGGCCGGTTTGCTCTTGATCATGTTCTTGAGCGTTTCCACGCGTTTGTTCGCGTAAGGCAAGTACCATTGGTCCAGGACGAAGAGGCCGCCCGCCATCGCACAAGCGATTACCAGGATGGGGACAACGGCGCGATAGATGCTGACACCAGTGGCTTTCATGGCCGTGATCTCATTGGTCTTCTGCATCAGTCCAAACATCACCAGGACAGCCAGCAACACAGACAGCGGGGTAATCTGGTAAAGCACGGATGGAATGTAATTGAGCAGATACTCGGCCTGGGTGAGGAGCGAAATCTTTTTTCTTACGATGTCTGAGAGCAGCTCAAAGTAAGTGAAGACCAGGAACAGGACCATCAAGCTGGAAAGAATCAGCGCAAGATAGCGGACAAAACTGCGCAAGACATAGTCATCCAGAATGAGGGGGAAGCGTGGGTTGAACAGGCGCGAGCGCCGGCGGGCGCCAATCTGGTCGTCTTCCTTTTCCCGGAAGATCGCGGACGCCAGGGCTTTGGCCTGTTCTTTTAAGGCCTGCCCCAAGCCGATTTCGATTGGCATCTTGTCGGTGCGCCAAAGAAGCAGCAGGCCGAGCAGGGCAAAGATAAAATTCGCCATCCACACGCCGGCAATCGGGGGGAGTTTGCCGCTCCGCGCCAGGTTCAGTCCGATCAGATAAAGAAAGTAATAGATAAAAACCAGAACAATGGTCAGGACAAACCCTGCTCCTTTGCCTCCTTTCTTTGCGGAAAGCCCCAGTGGGATTCCGATCAGCACCAGCACCAGGCATGCCGAGGGCAAGGCGAAGCGCCGATTGAATTCGATCTGGTACCACCTGGCCAGGTCCTTGTCGCGACTGTAGGTGAGCTTCAACAACTCAGGAGTGGAGAGTTGCGCGACCGGGACCGTGTTCTGTACAGGCTTAACCACGGGTGGAAGACTAAGGACCATGTCCGTTTCATTGAACGTGTAGATGTTGTACTGCTCTGGTTTGCCACTGCTGCGCTGGTCTGGCGAACGGACGTAGTTTTCGTGGGTTTCGCCGCTGACCAGATGCAGGCGGATGGTATCCGGCCCTCCACTGCTGACCACCGCTTCTTTGGCGATAGTGATCTTGGGCGCGCCGGGGGTAGCGATGTCCGCCAGAAAAACGTTCTTCCACACAGCCGCGCCTGAAACCGTGGTTACATCTTCCACATACAGGACATAGTTCTTGAAATCTTCATAAAACACCCTGGGCTGGACTTCAAAAGAGATCTGCGAGGAAGCCAGCTTTTTTTCCAGGCGAGCGAATGCAGCGGCGGAGATCGGCGCGACAATCGCAGAATTGGCCAGCGCCAGCAACCAGGCGATCACGCCGAAGATGGAAATGATCTTCAGGAACTTGCGCACGCTGACGCCGGAGGCGCGCATGGCGGTGACCTCACTGTCGGCGGCCATCCGGCTCAGGCCGATGAGGATACCAACCAGAACTCCCATGGGAAGAGTGACGGTAAAAGCACCCGGCAGGGTAAGAAAGAACAGTTCGGCAACGCTGGGCGCAGGGGCGCTGGCCCGAACCACGGGCTCCAGGATGCGGCTCACTTCGCGCATGAAAATCACGAACGTGAACAGCGAAGCCCCAATGAGCCCGTGCCAAAGGACTTCTTTCAATATATAGCGGGTGAAAATGCGCACGCGTTTCTGTCTAGCAGTCTAGCAGATGCCCGTCTGTGTTATTAATGGATAACTGGATTATGCCTTCGATTCGTCTCCTGTTTCTCTGGCACATGCACCAGCCTTATTACAAAGACCTGGTGACCGGACAGTACCGCCTGCCCTGGGTCCGCCTGCATGCTCTTAAGGACTATTACGGCATGGTGAAGTTGCTGGACGAATTCCCCGCAGTTCATCAAACCTTCAATCTGGTTCCGTGCCTGATGGCCCAGATTCAGGACTACGTTTCCGGCGCGGCCCGCGACCCATTCCTGGATGTTGCAGCCCGTCCGGCTGGAGACCTTGACCTCGCGGAGCGCCGCTTTGCCGCGCAGTACCTCTTCCAGGCAAACGCGGACAACTTGATTGGAAGATATCCGCGCTATCGTGAATTGTGGCAGGATTTCCACGCGCGACCGGAAGATGTTCCGCGGGCAGCCGAGCGGATGAGCAACGTCGACATCACGGACTTGCAGGTGCTTTCCCAGATTGCCTGGATGGATGAGTTCTTTCTGGACGATCCCGACATCCACGGGCTGATCACGAAAGCCCGGGAATATTCACTCGATGACCAGCAGATGGTGATTCGAAAACAGCGGGAGTTCCTTGCCCGCGTGCTTCCGGCTTACGCGTCGGCTGCGAAGAAAGGTGAAATCGAAATCTCTACTTCGCCTTATTACCACCCTATTTTGCCGTTGATTTGCGACACGGATACCGGCGCTCTTTCGCATAACAACCTGCCGCTGCCGGCTCGTCACTTCATTCATCCGGAAGACGCTCATGAGCAGATCCTGCGCGCCCTGACGCTGCATGAGCAAGTATTCGGTGTGCGTCCACGAGGCATGTGGCCGTCAGAAGGAAGCGTGTCGAATGAAGTGCTCGAAATCGCGCATGATCTTGGACTCAATTGGGTAGCTACGGATGAAGGCGTATTAGGACGCACCCTGGGCACTACGTTTTCGCGCGACGGCAGCGGGAAGCTTGACGCCGCAAGCGCTACCCAGCTCTACCAGGTTTTTCGCTGGGAGCTTGGTTCGGCCTCCATGCATGTGTTGTTTCGTGACCACTCCCTGTCCGACCTGATTGGCTTCGTCTACTCCGGGGTTCCCGCTCAGGATGCAGCCCGGGATTTCATTCGGCGTGTCAAAGAATCAGCGGAGCCGGTATTGCGGCAGGGAAGAAACGCAGTGGTTCCTATCATTCTGGATGGTGAGAATGCCTGGGAGTCTTATCCGCGATCAGGCCGGGAGTTCCTGCGAAGGCTCTATGACGGTATCGAGCAGGACAAATCGTTTGAAGCGCTGACGTTCTCCGAGGCCGTGCATCGAGAGTCGTCGCCGGGGCGGCTCGGTTCTATCTTTCCCGGGTCATGGATCAACGCGAACTTTGACGTCTGGATTGGCGCTCCAGAGGACGACCTGTCCTGGGACCATCTGTCTGCGGCGCGCGATTTCTTCAGCGAGAATGCGGAGAAAGCCACGCCGGAGCAAAAAAAATTGGCCTACGAAGAACTGCTCATCGCCGAGGGCAGTGACTGGAACTGGTGGTACGGTCCGGAGCATCACTCGGCCAATGATCGTGAGTTTGATGAGCTGTACAGAAAACATCTTTCCAACGTCTACCTTGCCCTGGGCGGCACTCCGCCGGAGGCCCTTGCCCAGCCGATTGCCGGCACTTCCGCGAAATCGCCATCTACGCCCCAGACTGCTTTTATCCACCCTGAGATTGATGGAAAAGACATTGGCTACTTTGACTGGCTGGGAGCCGCCACCCATGGTGCGGACCGTAGTTCATCCGCTATGCATGGCAAATTTTTTCTGCTCGACACGGGGTACGCCGGCATTGACGAAAAGAACCTCTATTGCAGGCTCGACTTTATAGGGAAAGTCAGTGAATGGGCTTCCGCTGGAACGCAATTAGTCATGACGGTGGAGTCTCTTTCCGCAGATTCAGGTTCTGGACATTCCTATCGCCTGGAGGCAGACATTTCCGAAGGAAAGATTCAGACCTGGACGTTTCGAGAAGAGAACGGGCAAAGCACCGCACAAAGTGATGGGAGCATCCGGGTGCTGATGGAATCCATTTTTGAATGCCAGATCCCCTTGGTCTCGCTGGGAGCTTCGCAGGGATCGGCCCTGCAAATTCGCTTTTCTCTCTGGCGTGACCGCTTGCCGCTCGATGCATTGCCACAGGAAGGCGCGATTGAGGTTCGCGTGGTCACAGAGGATGAGCTAAGCGATGTTGATTACGATAGGCCGTGAGTACGTTGAAGTCTCATCCTGTTTGCGGCAACAATCCTGGATTGGTCCAAAGGACCTTGGTGCGAAAGGGGGGACTCGAACCCCCACGGTTTTACCCGCCAGATCCTAAGTCTGGTGCGTCTGCCAATTCCGCCACTCTCGCATTCACCTTTTCAACATCTTATCAATAATCACTCTGTGTCGCCTGGTCACTGACGCGGAAAGAAGCAGGGGGGGCCGCCTCTGTCTGCCGTCTGACTCTTGTAAATGATCCTCAGCAGCACGCCCATCCGAAGGCAACCACACCCTTGTGCTCCGAGCACTGTGTGATATGACCGCAGCCTGAGTCGCCAAACATGTACGGCAGGTTGTCTTCAGAATCCAATTGGAAGACGAGCACCATTCGGCGACCGCATCGAGGGCAGTCCGGGTACTCCACGCCCTGGACCCAGCTTGGCCATCCGCCGAGTTTGTCTCCGAACTGGGCCTTTGTGATCTTCTCGGCCAGGTCGTCATCTCGAATGTTCTCGAACAGTAAGCCCAGCTCCGCACATTCCAGCCGTGTCGTGCCGGCCTTGTGGTCGTAGGTGTATTTGAGGCCGAGTTCTTCTTGCTCCGTTGGGCTCGGCCAATCTAAGAACTCTTTCCATCCAATAATTCGTTTGGCTGGAAGCTCACGAATCTCGCTTGAAACACTGCTTCCCGATGCAGGGCCGGTCGGTTGAACAAGCTGGACCCGGCTAACTTGATCACCGAACGGTTCCCAGCCGCCTGAACCGCCGCACTCATCATTTGTGCAGTAGAACAGTTGCAATAGACCAGTTCCAAAGCTGTTGTTAAGTGCTGCCGGGAGGCTGTTCAGATCAAGCTGCAAAAAAAGCAGCAAGGGGTTGTGGCAGACGTTGCACTTCGGCCTGACGCCATTCGAGTCGACCCATGGCGTGCCACCGAATTTTGACGACAATGGAGGTCCGTCTCCGTCTTCCACAACCGGTTTCCACGCAGCACGCTGGTGTTTTTGTCGCCAAGGATCGAGTTTCGGGAGGATATCTTCGCTCTTCATCGTTCTAATGCTAGCCCAAAAGACAAAGTACATGCCAGGCTTAACGACTTCGGTCTCCCAAGCAGAGCATTGGGAGAAGCTCAAGGAGCGCGATTGAGTAGCACCCGGTCAGTCCTTCCGTTGATGGCTGTACCACTCCTGAACCAGTTCATTGGCGCTTGCCGTTAGATCGATTGGCACTCTTTTTTCTTCTTTTCCGTTGTAGAAAAAGACTGCGACGATGCCGTCGGAAGTCGGCCGCAGTTCGAGTTGCCGGTCCTTTGCTTCCAGCTTCAGCGTAGTGCCGAGCCACGCCACGCGGATCATGTTGCGTGTCCTGTGCCCGATATGGGCTGCGGATTGCAAAACGTCCTGTGTATAGGGGCTATTTTTAAGTTTTTCAGCCCAGGGGGCAGCCAGGAGAGTTAAGGCTCGGTCGGAATCGCGCCGCTTTCGGGCTTCGGGATCACGCTCTTCCCGCGACTCCATGTTCTTTAGGGTATTTTCGAGATTGTCGAGAAAACTCACCAGAGAAACATATCAAGATCCGGAGCAAAAAGGGAACAAGAGTTATCTCATTCCGGATGATAAAGATTTTCGCGAAGAGCATGGTCGCTGCTGACCATAAGTTTTGGCGTTCAACTAAGCTCTGGGATTGTCGGGTAGAATTCATCGTATGTGTAATGGCTGCCAAGGACTCTCGGAGAGGATGAGGCTTCAATCACCGCGAGAATACCTGGATCTGGTGCGTCAATTGGATGAGCTTGTTTCTACAAGAGTTTTTCAATTGATCCAGGGCACCTGCACACTGAAGGAACTCCTGCAGAACAAACAATGGCCGAGTGACGTGATAACCCACATTTTTCAATGTTCCCATTGCGGGCAGCGGTTCCGGTTAGCAGCCGACGTGTATCATGGTTCCGGCGGCACGTGGGAGATGATGATCGCAGCAGGCAGCACTGAAATCCAATAGTTGAACGTGCCGGACGAGAAACTTTGTGTTGCAGTGGATCGGTAATCACGCGCCGCTACATTGACCGTTTTGAGGGGCGTGCTCGACCAATATAGGAAGAGGAGATTTTCTGGGCAGGTATTTCCCTGGCTTCACTCGGAAAACTGAATGCGGCATGTTCCGGCCGAAGCCGGCAGCAAGTCAGTTTCTAGCGGTTGAAGTTTGTATAGATAAACCTGCCTGCGATCCCCAAGATCAGCAATGCTGAACCTGCCCCGCAGATGCGAAGCCAGGGCTGGATTTTGTCCATCTTGACGATCAACTCTTCCTGTTCCTTGGCCATGTGGGCCTCAGCGTTGTCCAGAAAAAGTTGGTCGTCTTCGTGCATTTCGAGCGTGCTGCGGTAGATCAGCAGAACGATCAAAACTACTGTCAAACCGGCCCAAAGGATAAGAAGTGACGTCATGAGAGACATACAGCACCACCTTGACGCGACATTGGATCCTTGTTCCGCTTACTCACGGCCGTTAAGGCCACGGCGATAGGGGTAGGTGGAACTTCAGCGGTCATTATAGCCCCGCTTGTTCCGGTAAAATCCAGTTTTTCTTTATAAGGAATCGGGCCGGTTTCGGGGCATCTGATCTTCGGGCCCATTTTAAGGCCGCTTGTTCCAGCGCCTTATTTCAAGTGATTTTGGGTTGATCTGTGGATTTTGCCGGGGCTTTTGCATGGGGTTAAAATCCTTGCGACCAATGACTCCCAAAGTCATCTAATAACTGTAAAAGACCCAATAGAATCAGCCCAAATGTGTATAATAGAGTCGATTCTACAAGTAATTGGATCGCTCAAGGAGATTATAGAAAATGGCTTCCATAACAACGACCACCCCAACGCCGAATGTTGAGACTGCTCCCAAGACTCCAGTGAATCTCACGTCGCACGCGGTTTCCAAGGTGAAGGACATTATGTCCCAGCAGAACCCCGTCCCGGCAGGTCTGCGTATTGGCGTGGTTGGCGGTGGCTGCTCCGGCTTCTCGTATTCCATGTCTTTTGAGAACGCGCCCGGAGTGATGGACAAGGTTTATAACTTTGAAGGGCTGAACGTATATGTGGATGCCACGTCAGCCATGTATTTGAACGGCTGTGTTGTGGACTACGTTGAAACGCTGGAAGCTGCCGGGTTCAAGTTTGAGAACCCCAACGTGAAGAGCACCTGTGGGTGCGGTTCTTCCTTCAACGTGTAACCGCTTCAGTCTTCCGCAATCAGATTTCAAGCCTTGCCGCCAGGTGAGGCTTTTTGTTTTACTGCGGCATGGAAGGGGCTGGATTCGGAGTACCGCTGGCAGCGGGGTTCGTGGGTGCTGCCGCAGGCGGGGCGTTGCCGGTGGGCGCCGCTACTACGATGCCGGTGCCGCCATTCCTCTCAAGACGCTGGTCGTAAACGAAGAGCCACCCGTCGTAGGTGGTTTGGTCGTTGAATTCTTTGATGGAAGTCGATTTGCTGGTGCTGGCTACTCCAATGATAAAGCCACCGCCAGTCGGCTGTCCGTTACCGATGTTCTGAATGGTTAATGATCCAAGCTGTCCTTGTCCGCGGTTACCTCCGCCTAGCTGGCCGGGGTCGCCTCCTCCGGATTGACCAAGGCCGCCTGGCTGACTAAGACCGCCGGGTTGACCAGGGTTCCCACCCGGTTGGCCGGTGTTACCGCCACCCTGTTGGCCGTCGATGCCACCAGCAACCGGCTGACCGGTGTTTCCGCCGCCCTGCAAGCCAGGATTGGTAGCCGTAGCAGTAAGGTTGATTTGTGCCTCACCTGGGTGGACCAGCCGCCATTCTCCGTCAACTGTCATTGGATCTTTGAATCTCTTGCGCAGGAAACGGACATGGTTGGTGTCCTCAAGCTGCTCCAGCGAGGTCGGAGGTCTTCCGGTCTTGTGGACAAATCGCTTGACGGCCATGGCATATTCCATCCCGCGATGGCGCAACTCCTCTTCCTTCTCCCGCTTGATCTGCTGGGAGATACGCGGCAGTTCAATCGAGAGCGCAAGGAGCATCACCGTGACCAGGAGCATGACGGATAAAAGAATGTAACCGGCTTGTCCGTGTTCTTTTTCTGTGCGTTTCATAAAAGACAACCAATCCTAACTTCGTCTCCAGCCCGCTACTTGGTTGGGGTCAGCGGTATGGTCTGACGGTTGCTGTAGAGCACGTCTTCGATGATCACAGAATTGTTGGAGATCTGGACCACCTTATAGCGGCTCTTAACAATGTCGCCCTGTTTGGCGATAAAGTTGTCCGTGTTCTGCTGCAAAAACACCCGCTTGGGCTCGTTCGGTTTGTTGGCAAAGCCATAAAACTTCAAGTCAATCGGCGGAGGCGTTGGCGTTGGAGTCGGTGTGGGCGGCTTGGGTGGACCCATTTCCGCGAGCCTGACAGGGCCATTTGGCACCTCAATTTTCACAGCTTCCTCCTGCATCCGGAAGATATTTCTCCCTCCCGCTTCATACTCGATCCGCTGGCTGGCGGCAAGGATGTCCCCGCGGAACCTGGGGTCCAGTTTGTTGTCTGCGACCTGTTGTACCGCTGTTTTTTTGATTATCGGCGCGACAGGGGTGGTGGTCGGCGGCGCGGCGGAACTGGTGCTGCCCATGTCCCAGAAATTGTAGATCACCACGACAATGGCAATCGACACCAGCGCGATCATGATGCGCATCTTCGTCTTGTTTTCCGCCCCAATTTTCAACTCATCGTCCTTTCACGAATATCATGATCATGCCATCTTGCAGAACACGAACAGGCGACTCAGGCTGCTTCCCTCAAGAAAGTATCAAACTTAATTTGCAGCGACACTGTGCCGCCCTCCCGGCTGGTCAGCTGTACCTGGGTAATAATAAACAGCAGGTCGGCCCTCTCCGTGGCGTTGATAAATTTCGCGACCTTTGCGTAGTCGCCGGTTACGGTGGTGTCAATGCTGATCCGCTGCACGCCGGGCAGATCATTCTTCTCCACCTTTTCAATTGCAAGGTGAATGGCTTTCATGTCGACGCCGTTATCCTGGCGGAGCTTATCCAGTTGCTGCGAAATTTCTGAGGAGCGCGTGGGAATTTTGTGCTGATAAAACGCGCTTATGTCAGTGCGGGTCTTTTTCAGCTTTTCCTCCATCCCGATCAAGGGCGCCACTTCCTTCTTCTGAGTATCAAGCTGGCTCTGCAGGCTCAATTTGCGTGCCTCAAGAGCGCCAAGGCTGGAGCCTGGCCACAGAAAGTATCCTAATAACAACAGATCCAGTACACCCAGCACGCTCAGGGCAATCGTGAATTTCTTTCTGACTTTTTGCAGGTTGTCCATCACATGCTCTCCTTGTTCCCTGCGCGCGGCAGGGGTGGGCCAGCGGGTGTGTAATAGGTAACGATTTCAAATTTATATACGGTAGCGCTCGGATTATGGGGGTCGGTTTGCGTTATTTCGATGCCGGGAAAGGTGTCACGGAAGCGAGGAGATTTTTCCATTCTGCGGACCAACTCCAGAGCGTTGTCATGTTTGTCGCTCACGATCGCCAAGCTGAGCTTCAGCCGATGGTCAGGAGTTAGCTCCGGGTGGACTGAATCTACATAAGCCCGGGCCGGCATGATCCGCTGTAGATCATTGAGCAGTTGAGTCCAGGAAAATGATCTCCTGATAATCTCGCTGTTCCAGAAGTTTTTTTGCTCGGTAATATCGTGGTTGTCCGGACGATTAGCAAGGGCCTCAGCGGTAGCGCGTTCCTGCTCTACTACGTAGAGTTGCTTTTCCAGTTGCTTGATCTCCCCGTTGGTCTTGGCAGACTTCGAGTAGTTCCAGCCAGCCCATATCAGCAGCACGACGGTCAGGATGGCGGTAGCTGCGATGCCCGAGCTCCAGCGGACGTAGAACTGCCGTACTTCCTCATATTTTTGCGAAGCGAGATTGATGTTAACGCGCATTTATCCGAGCAATGCCCCCGCAATCCCAGCCATTGCGGAAGGCTGCATGCTTTCTCCGCTAAGATTCTGCTCCGTAGACAGCTCCGGTGACAGTTCCTGCACCACCGCCCCGGTATGCTGATGAAGCAAAGGGCCAAGTTCCTGAAGAGGGGCGATCCCGCCAACGTAGATCTTTTCAATTTTGGCCCCAAACGTATCTTCAAAAAACACAATCGAAGGCAACACTGCTTCCGCCAGTTCGGCGGCGGAAACGTCCGCGCCATGAGGATTGTCCAGTGTGCGGACCAAACGGAGTTCCTGGTGCTCAGCCGCGGTGATGGTAATGTTGGTTGAGTCCACTTTCAGCATCAGGGTTGGACGCTCTCCCTCCACCAGTCCCAGGGCCGCGAGCGATGACGGTAGCACAGCTCCAGGGGAATACCCCGCGTCACGAAAGGCCATTTCATACTCTTCGATGACGGAACGAGGCGAGATGGCTGCCACGACGCGGACAGCCCCGTTATTGCGCGTTACTTCGTAAGAAAGGGCCGCCTGCTCCACGTCGAACGGAAGAGATTTCTTCAGACGAAAACGAATAACCGCCTCAGCCTCTTCCAGCTTGGTCGATAAGCTCTCAAAGTCCAGAAGAAGCACGCGGATGGACACGTCCGGCACGATCGCGATCACATCCCTGGACTTGCCGCTTACAGCCGCCAGTGAGCTGCTGATGGCCGTTCGCAGGGCCCGGCCATCCAGAATGTTCGGACTGTTCAAGCCAGGCGCAACTGTGCCAGGTCCCAGTCGCCGGTTGGTGTATACCTCCACACGCGACGTCTTCTCAGACGAGCGCGCCGCGATCACTGCATCCGGAGTGATTTCGCAAGCCAGCCGGGGACGTTTTGCGGATTGAATTAAACCTGCCATGCTTACCGTGTGGTCTCGATGAACGTGACCTTGTTGATCTCCTTCATTGTGGTTACGCCAGCCCGCACACGGGCCAGCGCCGAATCACGCAAAAAGCTCATTCCTTCTTCATGGGCCGCCTTGCGGATTTCAGAAGAGGGTCTCTTCTCCAGGATCAGCTCACGGATGCGGTCCGTGAGGTCAAGCAACTCGTGAATCGCAGTGCGCCCATGATACCCTGTGCCGCCGCACTCAATGCATCCCGGGCCTTCCACGAAGGGGACATCGCGCCATTCTTTGGGGTCAAGTCCAAAGCTCACCAGTTCCTGATCGGAGTAGCGGACACGCGCCTTGCAATGTTCGCAGATAGTACGCACCAGCCGCTGCGCCAACACGCAATTCAGAGCGGAGACAAAGTTGTACGGTTCCACGCCCATGTTGAGGAAGCGGCCAAGCACGTCCACCACGTTATTGGCGTGGACGGTGGTGAATACAAGGTGGCCGGTCAGGGCGGACTGGATGGCAATCTGCGCGGTTTCCGTGTCGCGGATCTCGCCCACCATGATTTTGTCCGGATCATGGCGAAGAATCGAACGCAGGCCGCGGGCAAAGGTCAGTCCCTTTTTCTCGTTGACCGGGATCTGCGTGATGCCGTGGATCTGGTATTCCACCGGGTCTTCAATGGTGATGATTTTGTCTTCGTCGGTTTTGATTTCGTTCAACGCAGCATACAAGGTAGTGGTCTTGCCGCTTCCCGTTGGGCCGGTCACCAGCACCATGCCGTAGGGCTCCAGGATGTAGCGACGAAACTTGCGCAGATCTTCTTCGGCAAAGCCCACCACGTCCAGGACCAGGTTGCGAAACTTCTCGCTCATCGACTCCTTGTCCAGCACGCGCAGGACGGCGTTTTCGCCGTGGATGGTCGGCATGATGGAAACGCGGAAGTCGATCAGGCGTCCGCTGTACTTTACCCGGAAGCGACCATCCTGGGGCACGCGGCGCTCGGCAATGTCGAGCTCGCTCATGACCTTGATACGGGTGATGATGGTGCTGTGATGCTCCTTCGCCATGGGCGCCATGGCCGGCTGGAGCACGCCGTCAATCCGGTACTTGACCACCACGGAATCGCTTTCCGTCTCAATGTGGATGTCACTGGCGCGCTTTTGCAGGGCGGTGAAGATCGTCGTATCCACCAGCCGGATCATGGGGCTGATGTCGGCAGCTTCCGCCGTGATGCGCCCGATGGTGATGTCGTCGCCCGAGCCTTCTTCGTCGCGTACCACGTCGAGCACAAAGCCTTCGCTGGCTTCTTCCAGGACGCGCTGTGATTGCTCGGTCTTTTTCAGAATGTCATTGATTTGCGCCAGCGTGCAGACTTTGGTCTTGACCCGTCGATCCAGCAGCAAGCCGATCTCATCGATCATCATCAGCTTGCTGGGATCGGCGATGCCGATCCACAGGGTCCCGTCTTTGTCTTCCAAAGGCACAAAGTTGTAGCGGAACATCAGGTCGACGGGTACGGTCTTGAAAAGCTCGGCGTCCAGATGGTAGTCGCGCAGATCAATGAACTCGCAGCGATAGCGTGCCGCCATTTCACGGCTGCGCTGCTCGCTTCCGTCCCCCACCCCGTTGAACGTGGGAGCGTTCTCAGCTGTCGGAATCAGGTTCTTTTGGTTCATGTGTCTTAGCCTTGAACTTGTGCTCCCAGGGAAAAGATGGGGAGATACAGCGATATGAGCACAAATGCCACTGTGACGCCCATGAAAATCAGGATCACCGGCTCTATCAACTGCATGGCCGCTGTTAATGAATTCTGAACGTCCTCTTCATAGAATTCCGCTACTGAGTTCAACATGGCTGCCAGTGCGCCGGTCGACTCACCTACTTCGATCATTTCAATGGCCAGATCAGGGAAGAACTTCGTTTCTTCCAAGCTGAACGACAGTGCCCGGCCCTCACGCACACGTTGGGCGGCCTGGCCAACATTGGCGGAAATCTTAAAGCTATTAATCGACTGGCTCGCCGTCTCCAGCGACGGCATCAGCGGCAGTCCTCCGGAGAGCAGCGTGGACAAGGTGCGACAAAACATCGCCACCTGATACTTCATCCAGATCGCACCGAAAATCGGCAGCTTGTAGCGCACCGAATCGAGCGTTCGCGCTCCTCTTTCCGAGCGCACCCAAAGGGTTACAGCCACAGCCAGCAAAATAAGGACGGCAATAATGATGTAATAGGAATGCTGGATGGTATGGCCAATCCCCAGCATGAACAGCGTGACAGGGGGCAGCTTGGCATTCAGCGAGTTGTAAAGTTCAGCGAATTGTGGCACCACATACGTCATCAGGAACGTGAGCATCACGCCGAGAGCGATGACGAGCAACGCGGGATACCACAGAGAAGCTTTCAATTTTTTGCGGAATATGACCGAAATCCGCTGAAAGCCGATAAAACGGCCCAATACTTCTTCCAGATTGCCACTGCGCTCACCAGCCAACAAGGTCGTGGTGTAAATCTTGGACATCTCCCCTTGCGCGGCAAACGCGTCGGAGAGCAACTCTCCACTCTTTACCCGTTCCTGGACGTTCTCCAGCATGGCTTTGAAATGCAGGTTTTTTTGCCGTTTGCTCAGTACACTGAGAGATTTCAGAATGGGCAGGCCCGCTTTAATCAGGGTAAGGAATTGCTGATTGAAGATGACAAACTGGTCGGGCTTGAGTCCCTTCTTGCGCCCTAGACGGCCGGATGGCAGGAGCGCCTTACGACCCTTGATGGAATATACGAGATATCCCTGCTGGGCAAAACGGTCGCGGATCTCCTGCGCGGAAACACCGTTTTCCACTTGTTGGAGCACGTGACCGTGCTCGTCCGCCATTTTGACCAGGAATTCAGCCATGGATTGGGAATGTGAAGGAAGCTCCTACTCCCTACTTAAGTCTAGCATTTAATGGGTTTTGTACCCATACTTTCATAGAATGAGGGGAGTCCTTATTATTGCGCATTTTAGGGATTAATTTATTAAATTATTGAGCAACCTGGTTGTCCTGTAGAGTCTCTACCCCGGGCGGGGGAGTAAAGCGAAACAGGCTGTCCTGTACTGGGACGTCCTCTTCCATCTGTGAGAAGCGGAAGTCCGTGGTCATTCCGTCCAGTCCGTGCAGCACGATCCTTTGGATCTGGTTTGTCGGAGAGATTTCCAGAATCACTTCGGAGACGCGGTCCTTCATCGCCCGCGGCACACCCCGTAACACGATGTCACCCGCTGTAATCGGGGTCACGTCAGGGGCCAGAGAAAGGGCGTCCAGTTCCTTTTCCAGCTTGGTCTTGCCCAGCAGATAACGCAGAGGTGAGCGAAGATCATCAAGGTTTTTGAGCGCAGTCTTTCTCGCCTGGCGTTCCCCGGTAACATAAAAGTATGCGTTTTCCGAATCAATCAGGAAAAGTTTTTCCTTGGGAGCGCGATATTCCCATCTCATCCTTCCAGGCTTTTTCAGCCATAGGACGCCACTTTCGCTGCGGGAAACACCGGGCCCCTGATAGATCTCAGTAAAAGCAGCCTTAAAGCTTTTCAGGTGGTTGTAATGGTCATCGAACGCAACGGCCAGACGCTTGACATCCGCCTGCTGGGCTTGAGCGGCTTGACAACCCAGCATCAAGAAGGCGCCAACCAGCAATACGATACGCGACGAAACCGAAGATGTGCTCTTTAAATTCAGAATGGTCGCTCCACGTTATTACGCCACTCCCCTAGATACGGATACTTGCGGGCATCCCCCACATCCACCGTGCCACCGGGTTTTAGCAAGTAGGGATCTCCATACGGAGTAATGGGAACCCCCTTCAGGAGTCCGGCACGAATAAGATCAATCCAGCTTGACGGCTGCTTGCCGCTCCGTTGGCGATATGTTTCTACCAGGCGCTCGAGCTCAGTGATATCACGATCAGCACTCAGGGAAACGAGGTGTCGCCGGGACGTTTCTTTTACATTTTTGTCCACCGTGGTCTCAGAAACTGCCTGCCACAAAATCATGGAGGTGGTTATGTCCTTGCTTCGTTCTGCCATGCGCGCCGCCATGATCTTCATCCAGGGAAGTGCACCAGGGACCTCAGAGCCTTTTTGAAAAGCAATTTGCGCCGTCTTGGGATCGTGGCGATCAACATAATGGACGAACCCCAGAGTAAAATACAGCCGCCAATACAACGGGTTTTCCCGGATGCCTTTTTCCAGTAGAGCAACCGCCTTGTCTGGTTGACCGGCGCCTGCCGGTGGCGGCTGGCTGAGAAAGACTGAGCCGCTTTGGTAGGCCTCTATAAGATGCGGATCCAAATCAGTTGTGATGTCCAGCAAAGGATAAAGCAGGTCATACCGCGTCGATTGCTGGCTGTATTTGCCCCCGAAATATTGCACCGCACGCGTCCAGTAAATATCAGCCAGCAGACTGGAATAGCCCAGACTGAGGTGTTTTATCGTCTTGCCAGCGGGCAGGTAGAGGACCTCCTCCAGAGTCGCCTCTTTGCCCCGGACCTTATCGACCTCATGCAGGCTAAAGATGGAGCCGCCGAACAGCACCAGGAACAGGCATGCCGAGACTCTCGTTGCTGTGCGATTCGCCTTCATTTCAGATTGCGCCGCTCAAAAACCACGACTGCTCCGGCGGTGACTGCGGCGGAGTAGAGCAGCGCATAAAGCGTGTTCAACAGAATGAGCCGTCCACCAATCGCCTGGTCATGAGCTACTTGAGAAATCACGTTGAGCGAAGCAAAGTTGGGCACTACATAGGCAGCAGCCGTAACCAACCACTTGGCAACACCATGGGACATGGACGCGAAAGTCCTCAGGTCTTCGGCAAAGGTCCCGATGACAAACAGAGCAAAGGCAAAGATCGCGGAAAAAATAGGGGTCGAAAAAGAAGAAAACAGCAGCGTGATGGCCGTTATCATCAGAAACTGAAGGACCGTGAAATAGACGGCCACCAGCAAGAGGGCATCCGCCTTCTTGAGGCCGTGCGCGGTGATTAAGAGCGCTAGATAGAAGCCGGCCGTCATGAGTACGGTATTTACCACCAGCGTTACCATCAATCCCAGGTATTTTCCTACGATAAATTCCCAGCGCCGCACTGGACGGGAAAGAATCGTATAAAGGGTCTTTTTTTCGATTTCCTTTGACACCAGACCGATGCCGATAAAGATTGCAATGATCCCGCCGAACAGCGAAATTGAACTCAGTCCAACATTTACCAGGATCAGCCTCTCCATACCGATGGAAATCTGGCTGAACAGGGGAGCGCTGGCGACCAGAAGCAGTACAAAGAAAATCAGGTTGTAGAGGACCCGGTCGCGCACTGCTTCGCGAAATGTATTCAAAGTGATAGCGGCAAGTCTTGAAGTCATGCCTTGGTCTCCTGGTCGGCCGTCCTGGACAGAAAATAGTCTTCCAGAGTGCCCTGCAGAGGCGTGACAGAAATGAGCCGGGCACGCTGCTGGCGCAGTTTTTCAAGCAGAAGGTCGATGTCTTGACTGCGGACCACTCCACGGACCGTTTCACCGGTGGTGTGCGACTCGGCCAGAGAATCAGCAACCCCGGAAAGAGCGTGTGCGCCTTCCCAGATTACTTCTGCTTTTTCAGCGATCCCGGCCCTAAGGTCATTGACCACCCCGATGCCGCGAAGTTCGCCTTTGTGGATGACCGCTACCCGGTCGCAAAGCGCTTCCGCATCAGAAAGAATGTGGGTGGAGAAAAAAATCGTCTTGCCATCATCCTTGAGACTTTGCAGCAGCTCACGAACTTCGTGGCGGCCCAGCGGATCCAGCCCGGACATGGGTTCGTCAAAAAACAAGACTTCCGGGTCATGAATGATGGCCTGGGCGATTCCCACCCGCTGTAGCATGCCTTTAGAAAACTTACGCAACTGCTTTTTACCGACGTCGCCCAATCCAACGCGATCCAGAAGCTGAGCTGCCCGCTGGCTCCTGCGCGCTCGCGGGACCCCGGAAAGCTGGGCATAATATTCGAGCAACTCCGGTGCACTTAGATAGTCGTAAAAATACGGCTGCTCTGGCAGGAAGCCAATCCTTTTCTTTACTTCGGGATCTAAGAAATGTTGTCCGAGTATTGCGGCGGAACCCGAAGTCGGGAAAATGATCCCCATCAACAGTTTAAGCGTGGTCGTTTTGCCGGCCCCGTTGGGGCCCAGAAAGCCGAATGTCTCACCGGATTTGACAGCGAGATTGAGCGGCTTCAGCGCTGGGCGCAGCCGTTTCTTCCAGAAACCAACCGCATAGTCTTTGGAAAGGCCTTGGATTTCTATGGCGAACATGTCGAATGGTAAAACGCTGGGAAAATCTTATTGTAAACGCCCAACTTCTCGCAAGTGCGGAAGCCTGGAATTCCACTCATTGCGATATGGGAGCGTAGACCGCGGGGGCCGTGCATTGGACCCGTGTCAGGCCGGCGCCAAGAGTCGTGGTGGGAACAATTTCCTGCCGAATCACGCCGTCCTCCGCACTGCAATAGTTGAGTTGTCCGGTTGATCCCATGCCGAGAGGGGTTGCGGTAGTGGTGTAGTCAGGTACAGGAAGTGTCGCGGTTGTGGTCGTCATGAAATAGCCGTATCCGCCTTTTTTGCAAGGTTCTGCCCCGCACGCAAGAAGTTCGTCGACCAGACACGCATGCGTCACATCACAGGTGGCGTTGGGGCCGAGTTTTACAAGGGTGTCAGCATATCCAATGCTACCGCCAAACTCTGCAAGATAAGTCGCCTGCGAGTTGCCAATGTTCCGAACCGTAGACGCTGCGGCTGCCTGATTGGCCGACATCCGGGATTGCAATAGGTTGGGGATAGCTATTGCCGCGATGATTAGTATGATCGCAACGACGATCAGCAGCTCGATAAGTGAAAAACCCCTCTTGTTGTTCATAGCGATACTTGGAGCCTTGAAAAGTAGTAGCGTCCCCCCAATACACAATGATTCATCGCATGTTTATCGCCACTTTCAGGAAAGACTTTAAAGGGCCAAGATGACATTAATTAAACTGTTTATTATCAATATGTTACTTAATATTTATTTATTCACATCTTGTCTGTTTTCGCTTGAACGATAGGAAGGAACGACAAAAACTGTCATCAATGGTTGTCAACCAGAGCTGGTAAAACCCCGCAGGTTTGCAAATTTCAGAATCTGCTCACAGGGGGAAATGAAAGAAAAAAGACATGGCGTTTTCACGCCATGTCCTTTTTTTCGGCTCATACCCTCCCCCAGGTACTTTGCCTAAATTTGAATCGTTAAAGTTAGTTGGGAAGAGCCGTCATTGCTTTGACGTCGGCCAGTTTTGGCTGCGCTGTGATGGGGTTCGGAGCGTCAA
>WNGQ01000787.1_pt1 | contig 32877 bp, 36 predicted proteins | sample 5407661 | NCBI WGS metagenome assembly WNGQ01 (sample SAMN13153382, study PRJNA577476) | soil metagenome | isolation source: 60 cm soil or saprolite under Garry oak tree replicate 2 | place: USA:California | collected 2016-06-15 | reverse complement strand
CGCTGATGGACACACTCGACACAATCGTCCAAGCGATGAACGCGGCGTGCGACGACCTGGGCGTCTTTCCTCCGTTCCGCTCCCCGGAACTCCGGCCCACGATCGGGATGCCGGTCCAGCGCCAGCTAGAGCTGCTCCGCGGGATCGTCGGGCCGTTGGCCGACGAATTCACGGACCGCTATTACGCGCACTTCACCCGCGCCGTTGAGCGCGGCGTCCGTCTGTATCCCGAGGTGAAGGAGACCTTCCCTTCCTTCGCCGGGCGACCGATCGCGTCGATGTCGACCCGACGCGCCCACCAGGTCGACCGGATGCTTCGCATCACCGGGCTGCGCGGGTTCTTCCGATCGGTCGTCGGAGGCGACCAGGTCTCGAGGCCGAAACCCTTTCCTGATTTGCCGCGGCTCGGCGCGAAGGCGCTCGGCGTGTCGCCCGAAGCCTGCGTCGTGATCGGCGACAGCCCCGTCGACATCCAGGCGGGTCGCTCCGCCGGCATGAAGACGATTGCGGTCCTCTACGGGTATGGCGATCCGGCGGCGGTTGCGGATGCGGCACCGGACGCGACGATTCGTCGGTTCTCCGAACTCCCCTCGGTCGTCCGGACCCTCGAGGGCTGAAAGCGCGGAACCCTTATCCGCGCACCTCGGCTTCCGATGTCCGTGGCCCAACGGGCGAAGGCCAAGCGGCCTCCCAAGCCCGCGAAACGCGGCTCCGCGGAGCCGACCGTCGCACTCGGCCGGACCTACAGCGGCGCTCCGGTCCCCGTGGTCGTCGCCCCGCGGGAGCCCACGGCGGAGGAGTTCAGGGCTCGGATCGGATTCCCGGGACAGCCGCCGTTCACGCGAGGCGTCCGCGCGACGATGTACCGGGGACGCCTGTGGACGATGCGACAGTATGCCGGATTCGGCACCGCAAAGGAGACGAACCGCCGATTTCGGTATCTATTGTCCCAGGGGAACGAAGGCCTGAGCGTCGCGTTCGACTTGCCGACGCAGATGGGCTACGACAGCGACGCGTCGATGGCGCGAGGAGAGGTCGGTCGGACCGGCGTCGCCATCCCGACGATTGCGGACATGCGCACGCTCCTGGACGGCCTCCCGCTCGACCGCGTGAGCACGAGCATGACGATCAACGCGACCGCCGCGATCCTCCTCGCGTTGTACGTCGACGTGGCGGAAGAACAGGGCGTCCCCCGTGCGGAGCTCCGAGGCACGGTCCAGAACGACATCCTCAAGGAGTACATCGCTCGGTCGACGTACATCTACCCGCCGGACGCGTCCATGCGCCTCGCGATCGACGTCATCGAGTTCTGTGCGCGGGAGGTCCCGAAGTGGAACGCCATCAGCGTGAGCGGATACCACATCCGCGAGGCGGGCGCGACGGCGGCGCAGGAGATCGGCTTCACCCTTGCGAACGCGGTCGCCTACCTCGAGGCGGCCGTCAAGCGCGGCCTCGAGATCGATGTCATTGCGCCGCAGATCTCCTTCTTCTTCAATGCCCACATGGACCTCCTGGAGGAGATCGCGAAATTCCGCGCGGCCCGGCGCCTATGGTCCTCGATCATGGCCGAGCGGTTCCACGCGACGAAGCCGGAATCGCTGGCGTTGCGGTTCCACGCGCAGACGGCCGGTGTCGCCCTGACGGCCCAGCAACCGGAGAACAACGCGGTCCGCGTCGCGATCCAGGCGCTCGCCGCGGTCCTCGGCGGCGCGCAGTCCCTGCACACGAACAGCATGGACGAGGCCCTCTCGCTGCCCTCGGAGAAGGCGGTTCGGCTCGCCCTCCGCACACAACAGATCCTCGCCCATGAGAGCGGCGTCGCGAATACGATCGACCCGGCCGCCGGCTCCTTCGTCATTGAGTCCCTGACGGCTCGGCTGGAGTCCGAGGCATCCGACCTGATCCGAGAGGTGGACCGGCGCGGAGGGATGCGGAAGGCGATCGAGTCGGGCTGGGTCCAGCGAGAGATCGCGGACTCGGCGTACCGATTCCAGACGGAACTCGAGAGGGGCGAGCGGACGGTCGTCGGGGTGAACGCGTACGTCGAAGGGAGCGGGAGCGTCCCGCTGTATCGAGCGGACCCGAAGCTGGAGGCCGAGCAGGTCCGACGAGTCCGGGCCTTCCGGAAGGCCCGCGACGCCAAGGCGGTCGACCGGGCACTCCGCGAACTCGAGCGAGCTGCGGGGTCCAAGGCGAACCTCATGCCCGCGATCCTGTCTGCGGTGCGGGGGAATGCGACGCTCGGCGAGATCAGCGACGTGCTCCGATCGTCGTTCGGCACGTACCGGGAGCGGCAGGAGATATGACCAACCGCGCGCACCACGTGGGCATTGCGGTGAAGCGGCTGGAGGACGGCCTTGCCCTTTACCGGACGCTCGGCCTGGAGCCCGAGTCGGTTGAGGACGTACCGACGGAAGGCGTGCGGGCCGCCTTTCTCCGGGCCGGCGGCGTTCGGGTCGAGCTGCTGGAGTCGCTCCGGTCGGACGGGGTGATCGCCCGCTTCATCGAGCGCCGGGGGGAGGGGGTCCACCACCTCGCCTTCGCGACGGACGACATCCGCGGCGCGATGGGACGATTCCGGGCGGCCGGCCTCGAGCTCGTGGACTCGGAACCGCGTCGCGGGGCCCACGACCGGCTCGTCGCCTTCGTCCATCCCCAGTCCGCGCACGGCGTCCTCCTCGAACTGGTGCAGGATACGGACTGATCCGGGCGGTCCGTCCCTCAGCAGGATTAGGCTGACTCCCGCCGAGAAGGTTTATCCAACCTCGAACGGTCCGCGGCTGCCGTGACTATTGCAGGCGCCGCCGTTTCGGCCGCCGCGACCGTCGTGAGCGCAGCTTTCGCGGCTCTCGTCTTGCATCAGTGGCTCGGCCGCCGCAGGCCGTACCAGTTTGCGTGGTCCCTCGGACTCGGGCTGTACGCCATTGCCGCGTTCACGCAGTTCCTCGGAGAGGAGTACGGCTGGTCCGTCCCGGTGTACAAGCTCTACTACCTCATCGCCGCCCTCCTCGTCGCGGTCCTGGGGATCGGGTCGACGCTGCTCGTTCATCGCCGGGCCGGGATCGGGTTCGCTCTCTACACCGCGATCGTCTTCGTGGGGTTCGCCATCGCGGTCGCCGGGACCGCGGTGGATCCGGCCGCATTCGCCCTGCCCTTCCCTGTCGCCGGGACGGCAATCCCCGACGGGAACGTTCGCGCATTCTCGTATCTCTTCACGATTCCGGGGAGCGTCGCCCTGATCGGGGTCGCGGTCTACTCGTACTGGCGGACGCGGCTGCGGTTCAACCTCTGGATTGGGATTGGGGCGCTCATCGTCGCGGCGGGAGGCTCCCTCGCCCGCCTGTCGTTCTCCTGGGCGCTGTACATCGGCGAGTTGCTCGGGATCGCCGTGATGTTCTGGGGCTTCCTCGCGAGCCAAGACGTTGTCAAGGCGCGGGCGCCGGCTCGGGCACAGATTGCCTCATGACCCGAGAACGTTGAAATACCGGCCCGCGGGTCCATCGGCCGTGAAAGTCGGCGAGTTTCACGACTCGAACCGGAAGATCGTCGGGCGGACCGTGCTCCACCATGACGTCCTCGAGTCGACGAACGAGACCGCAAAGGAACTCCTCGAGACCGACATCGAGGAAGGCCTCGTCGTCTGGGCCGATCGACAGGTCGCCGGTCGCGGCCGGCAAGGCCGGGCCTGGGCCTCCCCCGCCGGGGGTCTGTACGTGTCCATCATCCTCCGGCCCAAGGAGGCGCACGCGTGGATCCTCGGGTTGCTCATCGGAATGCCCGTGGTGAAGGCCCTCCGGCACTTCGGGGTGTTCGCGGGCCTGAAGTACCCGAACGACGCGGTCTACCAAGGCCGCAAGATCGCGGGCCTCCTATGCGAGGGCGTGTATCGGCGAGACGTGTACCATGTCGTCGCGGGCATCGGCGTGAACACGAACGTCGACCTGGACAAACTCCCGCCGGACGTCCAGCCGAACGCGACCACGTTGAAGCGGGAGGTGAACCTGTTCGTGGCGAACGATGAGTTCCTCGACTACCTCCTGAACCAGGTCGACGACCTGTACTCGCGCTACCGGAACACGCGGGTCGAATTCCTCCTGAAGGATTACCGGGGACAGTGCACGACGATCGGGAAGCGCGTCGCGGCCACCACGTCGAAGGGGAAGATGACCGGACGCGCGTACGACATCGCCGCCAACGGCGCCCTCGTCATCATGGACGACGCAGGCGGCAAACACGAGTTCGTCGAAGGGTCCCTCGAGGTGCTCAAGTGAGCCCGATCGAACGCTAGGAATGCGGGAGGATGCCGTGCTCCCTCTCCCGTCCGTGGGGCAGACCGCGAAGGATTAAAGACGCGCCTCCGCGTTCGGCGCCCCATGGCGGTCGACGAACGCGTCGAGGAGCTGCGCCGACGGAAAGCCCTCTCGAAGGTGGGCGGCGGCAAAGAGCGGGTCGGCGCGCAACGGGCGAAAGGCAAGCTCGCGGCCCGGGAGCGATTGGACCTCCTGTTGGACCCGGGATCGTTCGTCGAGACCGATCCGTTCGTCGAGCATCGCACGACGGACTTTGGCATGGACAAGAAACGGATTCCGGGGGATGGCGTCGTCACCGGCCACGGCACAATCGACGGCCGGACGGTGTTCGTCTTCTCGCAGGACTTCACCGTCTTCGGGGGGAGCCTCGGCGAGATGCACGCGAACAAGATCGTGAAGGTCATGGACCTCGCGATGAAGGTCGGGGCGCCCGTCGTGGGGCTGAACGACAGCGGAGGCGCGCGGATCCAGGAGGGCGTCATCAGCCTCGGCGGCTACGCGGAGATTTTCTTTCGCAACGTCCTGGCGTCGGGGGTCGTACCGCAGATCAGCGCGATCTTGGGACCGTGCGCCGGCGGGGCCGTCTACAGCCCCGCGATGACGGACTTCATCGTCATGGCGAAGGGCACCTCGAACATGTTCATCACGGGCCCGGAGGTGATCAAGGCCGTCACCGGGGAGGACGTCAGCTTCGAGGAACTCGGGGGCGCGATGACCCATGCCGAGAAGAGCGGCGTGGCGCATTTCGCCGAGGACGACGAGAAAGCGGCCCTCCGGGTGGTTCGCAAACTCCTCAGCTACATCCCATCGAACAACGTCGACGACCCTCCGATCGTACGGACGGACGACGAAGCGAGCCGGATGGACCCGGAGCTCGCCGCCGTCGTGCCTCGGGAGCCCGACAAGCCGTACGACATGCGCGACGTCATCACCCGAGTCGTCGACCGCGGATCCTGGTTCGAGGTGCACGAGCATTGGGCGCAAAACATCGTCGTGGGCTTCGCGCGGCTCGAAGGCTATCCGGTCGGCGTCGTCGGGAACCAACCGAAGGTCCTCGCGGGCACGCTCGACATCAATTCGTCGATCAAGGCCGCGCGGTTCGTGCGGTTCTGCGATGCGTTCAACATCGGCCTCCTGACTTTCGTCGACGTCCCGGGGTTCCTCCCCGGCATCGAGCAGGAATACGGAGGGATCATCCGCAACGGGGCGAAGCTCCTCTTCGCGTACAGCGAGGCGACGGTCCCGAAGGTCACGGTCATCACCCGGAAGGCGTACGGCGGCGCGTACGACGTCATGTGCTCGAAGCATATCCGAGGCGATTTCAATTTCGCGTGGCCGTCCGCGGAGCTGGCGGTCATGGGGCCCGAGGGGGCGGTCCAGATCGTCTTCAAGAAGGAGATCGAGGAGGCCCAGGAGCCAAAGAAGCGGGAGGCGCAGCTCGTTCGCGAGTATCGAGACCGTTTCGCGAACCCGTACATCGCGGCGGGGATGGGCTACCTCGACGACGTGATCGAGCCGCCGGAGACACGGCCACGCGTCATCAGCGCCTTCACCGTCCTCCGGACCAAGCGCGAGGCCCGTCCGCCGAAGAAGCACGGCAACATTCCGCTCTGACGCGGGGGAACATGTTCCGGCGGCTGCTGATCGCGAACCGCGGCGAGATCGCGATCCGAATCGCGCGCACCGCCCGTGCGATGGGAATCCGCTGCATCGGCGTGTACTCCGAAGCGGATCGGGCGGCCCTCCACCGCCGCTCGATGGACGAGAGCCACGAGATCGGCGGCCCTTTGCCCTTCCAGAGCTACTTGGACATCGACGCGATCCTGAGAGCCGCGAAGGATTCGGAGGCCGAGGCGATTCATCCCGGGTATGGATTTTTGTCCGAGGACCCGGCCTTTGCGGCGCGCTGCGCCGAAAACGGGGTCGTCTTCGCGGGCCCGCCGCCGAACGCAATGGCCCTCACCGGTAACAAGATTGCGGCCCGTCGGGCGATGGCGGAGGCTGGCGTGCCCGTCACGGAAGGCGTCGACCGTGTACTCCGAACGGCCGACGAGGCCCGTTCGATTGCGTCGGAACTTGGATACCCGGTGCTCCTCAAGGCGACGGCGGGCGGCGGCGGCATCGGTATGGCCCGGGTCGATCGGTCGTCGGACCTCGCCGCGGCCTGGGAGTCCGCCCGCTCAGTCGCGCGCGCGAACTTCGGAAATCCGGATGTCTTTCTGGAAAAGTACCTCCGCAAAGCCCGACACGTGGAAGTGCAGGTCTTGCTCGCGGCACGGGGCGCCGGCATCGGCTTCGTCGAACGGGAGTGCAGCGTGCAGCGACGGCACCAGAAGCTCGTCGAGGAGACCCCGTCTCCGGCGGTCGCGCCGAGGCTGCGGGCGCGCCTCATCGAAGTGGCGGTCCGCGGGTTGCAAGCGCTCGGGTACCGCAATGCGGGCACGGTCGAGTTCCTGCTCCACGAGGGCCGTTTCACGTTCAACGAGGTGAACGCGCGACTCCAGGTCGCGCATCCGATCACGGAGATGGTCACGGGCGTGGATCTCGTGCGGCAGCAACTTCGCATCGCGGCGGACGAGGGGCTTGAAATCTCCGCGAACGAGATCCGCCGCCGAGGACATGCGATCGAGTGTCGCGTGAACGCGGAAGATCCGCTCCGGAACTTCCTTCCGTCCCCGGGTAGGATCGTCGCGTACCAAGAACCGTCCGGACCAGGAGTGCGCGTGGACAGCGGCGTGGGGGTCGGTTCGACGGTGCCGCCCTACTACGATCCGCTGCTCGCGAAACTAGTCGTCCACGCAGGCACGCGGGAACTCGCAGTCCGACGGATGCGTGAAAGCGTGGATGCGTTCGAGATCCACGGCGTCCACACGAACCTGCCGTTCCATCGAGCGCTGCTCCGCGAACGCCGGTTCGTGCGAGGCGATCTCTGGACCACGATGGTCGCGGACCTGCGGATCGCGGAACGGATCAAGGGCCGCGGACCTTGGGAGGAGCGGGTTGCGGCGATCGCCGCGGCCCTCGCCGCGGACGGCCGCCTCGCGGCCGGCCCTACGTATCCGATCGAGCGGCTTCGGCCATCCGGGTGGGCGCTCGCAGGGCGTCGGCAAGGTCTCTCGGGAGGTGCGCATGCGATTCCGGCTCGTCATCGATGGTGAGTCCCGAGACATCGATCTCTCTCGTGATTCCAAGGGCATCGCGGTCCGCGTGGATGGATCGGAATATCGAGCCCGAACCAAACCCAGGAAGGAATGGATCGCGGTGCGGCTCGGGTCCGAAACGCATCGGATCCGGTTCAAGGGTCGCGAAGCGATTGTCGACGGGCACCGGCACACGATCTCCATCGGGGACGTGACCGAGGATCAACCCGAGAAGGCGCGCCCGGGGATGATCCGGGGAGCCGCGATCGACGTGCGGTCGTCGATGCCGGGCCGTGTTGTCCGGGTGCTGGTCGCTCCCGGTGCGCGCGTGCGGCGAGGGCAGACCCTCCTGGTTTTGGAGGCGATGAAGATGCAAAACGAGATTCCCGCGCCGCAGGACGGCGTGGTGCGGCGCCTCAACGCGACCGAAGGCGAGACGATCCCCGCGGATCGGGTCGTCGCCGTGATCGAGCGCCGCTGACCCGGGGCACGTCGAGGATGTGTCGCAGTCGGTCCTTCTTCGTGACGAGATACCGACGGTTCGTGGCCGTCGGGGCGATCTGCAGCGGGATCCGTTTGGAGACCCGCACGCCATACGCCTCGAGTTGCTCGATCTTCGCGGGGTTGTTCGTCATCAACCGCACCGATTTCACGCCGAGCACGCGGAGAACGCAGGCAGCGCACTTGTACGAGCGGAGGTCCGCGGGGAATCCCAAGAGGCGGTTCGCATCCACCGTGTCGAGCCCGTGGTCTTGGAGGTGGTACGCCGCGACCTTGTTCGCGATCCCAATTCCGCGGCCCTCCTGCGCGAGGTAGATCAGGGCGCCGTGCGACGCGGCTCCGATTCTCTTGAGTGCGGCATCGAGCTGGGCGCCGCAGTCACACCGCTTGGATCCGAACACGTCGCCGGTGATGCATTCCGAGTGGAGACGGACGAGCACGTCCTGTCGGCCGGCGATTCGACCCTTTACCAACGCGACGTGCTCTTCTCCCGTGAAGGGACATTGGAACGCGTGGATGCGGAAGGGCCCGTAACGCGTAGGGAGGCGAGCCGGCACGGTGAGGAGGATGTTATCACAAAGCGCTTCGCGCTTCCCGGCCATGACGCCGTTCCGATGGACTGGCTCTATATAAGAATTCGGCCGCAAACTCGCCGCATCAGCGCTCGGACTCCAGGTGAGCGACGATTAGCGCGGGCGCCGCGCCGATCGCGGTCGCGGTTTCCAGGACAATTCCGCGATCTGTGAGGTCGAAGTGATAGTGGCCCAGCGGGTACGCGTCACGGTCATCGAGGCCCCGCGGACCGAGCCCGAACACGAGGAGGAGCGACGTCCCCCCGCGCAGCAGGTCCGCGAGGCGCTTGGCCGTCGCGGCCTTCTTCGCGTCCGGACGATTCGTTGTGATCACGGGTTCTCCGAGCTGCGGCGGGAACCCCCGTCGCGGGAAGTCGAACGTTGCAAAGCGACCCGCGTCCGCGAGTTCCCGGAGGTACTTGCCTTCCTCCCCGATGCTCGTCGTCCCGGAGACCCACACGGCGATCTCCTGGGGCGTCCGCAAGCCGTTCTGATACGGGAACCCGAACGTTGCGAGATTGCAGTCGAACGCGAGTGCGACGGGTGCCGCGCGAGCGATCGCCCGGCGGTGCGCTTCCGCAAACCTCACCGGGTCGTACGAGTTGTACAAGCCAATCGTCATGCGTCCGCGGGCCATCTGAGGCGACGATGCCATCGGAGTTATTTGCAGGTGCGCTTGCCTGGTGGACTCTGCCGCCGCACAGAACACGGGCCCAGGGACGCTGAATCTTGAACTACCCTTCGAGGGATGTCCCATCGTGCAGATGTTCTACTACACGGTCGACGGCGGTCGCGTCGCGGGCCTCCCGGGGCCGGCATACATGGAGTGGGACTTCGCTCGGTTGCGGAAGATGGGGTATTCCGTCGTCGTGAGCCTCGAGTGCGACCGCCTGAACACGTTCGAGATCGAAGACGCCGGGTTCGAGCACAAGAAGATTTGCATCGAGGACTTCTCGGCTCCTTCGTTCGACCAGATCGACGAGTTCGTCGCTTTCCTCGACTCGAAACTCGGGGAGGGCAAGAAGGTCCTCGTGCACTGCTACGCGGGCCGGGGCCGGACCGGGACGATGCTCGCCGCGTATCTCATCCACCGGGGCATGTCGTCCGATGCGGCGATCGGCGAGATCCGGGCGCGTGCCGGAGAGGCCTACGGCACGATTCGCGGCGTCATCGAGCCGGAGCAAGAGGAAGCCTTGCATCAGTATGCCGGCCTCGTCCGAGGGACCTAGGGGCCGGCTCACTTCAGCTCCACGAGTTCCTCGCCTTCCCAGGTGTATTTCTTCTGCTTGCGCTTCTTGTGGACCCCTTTCTGCAGGAGGTATCCGACGAGGAGCGGCAACCCGATCGTCGCATCGACGAGGCTCTGAGCCATCTTCGCGTCCTTGTGGAACTTGCCCCACGACTGGCTCTCCTCGAAGGTGCAACCGCTCAAGCCGCCCCACTGCGGCACGTCCGTCGTGATCTGCGCGGCGTACATGTGCGGGTTCTCCGGGTAGCCCATGACCTCCTGGATCACCTCGACCTGGGAAATGTAGTTCTTGGGCGTGCCGCCGCCGACATAGAAGACGCCCGTCCTCGGGGACTTTAGCTTGACCTGGGCGATCTCGTAGTTGTCCTTGATCGAGTCGATCGCGATGGGATTGCGGCCCGCCTTCACCCGATCGTGATGGTGCTTCGCGAGTGCAATCCCGACGGACGAGTCGTTCAGAGCCGGCACGAAGTACGGGATCCCCTTCCGATAGCAGGTGCCGACCAGGCTGTTCGGATCCTTCTCGGCAATCTTCCCCATCATCGCGAGGAACTCGCGGCTGCTGTACGACCTCGGTTCGAGGGAGTCCGCGAGGGCCGCGATCTCCTCGTCGCACTCCCGGAACAGCGATTCGTCCGCAAGGGTATCGTACACGCGGTCCAGGAAGTGCTCCCGGAGCACGATGTCGTCCGCGTCGGGCGAGGACCGGTAGTGCCGGTAGCCGTGGGCCTCGTAGAAGTCGTGGTAGGCGATCGCTCCCGTCGTCACGACGACGTCGACCAGGCCGAATTCGACCATGTCCCGCATGACCTTCCGCAGCCCGCCCGGCGTCAACGCGCCCGCGCCGCCGAAGAAGACCGTGCACTTCGGATCCGTCATGGCGTTCTCGAGCACGGAGGCGCAGAGGCCGAGCGTCCTCGCTTGGAACGAGATGTGCTTGTAGCCGTCCACGAGGTCTGCGACCGTCTTCGTCGTCTCGAGGTCGAGATGCTCGATCGGGACCGACGTGAGGTCGGCTTTCGTGGGCTTCTTGCTCGCCATGGCCGGCCCAATGTGCGTCTCGGGCTAAAGGCTTCGGTTCTACGCCTTCTTCTTCCCTTCGACGGCTTCGGCGATCGCGCGGGACTTCTCTTTCGGCCTCGAACAGACGGCGTACTCGTCTCCGTCGAAGAACACGTCGAGGTCGGGGTTCGCTCTCTGAATATCCTGAATCCGCTGCATGATGTCCTTCAGGGTAATCGACTCGTCGTTCGGGTCGATCCGCACGATAATCCGCTTCGCGATCTCCGTCCCCACGGCTTGCCCCTGCTCCGAAATCCCGTCGAGACCGTCAGACCCGTCCGACCGTATAAATACTATTCCGGCGCGGGCGCCGTGCGGAGATTCGCGCTCGCATACGTGCGCTAGATTGATGGATGATACTGGCGACCTTACGATTATATACCCTCTCGGAAGGTAGTGACGCGAACCGGTTCAGCGGAGTCGGTCGTGCGAACTATGCTGCGGGAGGCCAGGGCCTGATGGCGATGAAGCCCACGGACGGCACCGTGGCCCAGGTCTGTCGGGTCTGCGGCGGGGAAGTGAACCCGCACGGGGAATGCGTCGTCTGCGGCACCAAGCAGTCCGCGTCGGGCGCCAAGGCGGAGGACAAAGGCCTCGGCACGTGGCTCAAGAGCGAATCCGTCGGCGGCTTGAATGCATGGATGGGCGCGGAGGCGACCGGCGCCGACTCCCGGGACGATGCACTCCGCAAGTGGCTCGCGGGCGAGGATGACGCCTTCCAGGAATGGATTGGCGTCCCGACGGTCACCGGTGGCGCGAAGGCCGGGCGAACGGCGGACCAGGTCTCGGACGACAAGCTCCGGGATCTGCGGGCGAAAGGCCTCGAGGTCGACGGCCTGCGCGCGGAACTCGAGTCGATGCGCGCGACGTTGAACCGGGAGCTCGCGAACCTCCGAACCGGCCGATTCGATCCGGTCCGTTACATCGAGGAGACGGCGAACCTCTCGAAGCAGCTCCAGACGGAGATCGCGAAGCGGAAGGAGCTCGAGCAGGATATCGAGCACATCAAGAAAGGGTCCATTGCGGTCATCAAGTACGTCAAATCGCAGCAACTCAAAGCAGGCAGCTCGCCCGATGCGAGGAAGCGGCTCGACCAGGAGGTGAAGGCCCGGCAGTCACTTGAAGCGCAGGTCGCGGACATCCAGGCGGTGAACGACCAGCTCCGGAAGCAGATCGACGCCGGCCTCGCGAAGATGAAGCCGGATCAGCGGGAGCTGAAGAAGCGCGAGATCTCGTTGGGGGAGCGCGAGGCGGCGCTCCAAACGAGGGAGGCGCGCCAAGCCTCCGTCGGCGCGGGAGACGCGGGTGCTCCGAGCGAGGAGCTGAGGCGTCGCCTCGAGGAGGAACTGCGGGAGAAGGAGCAGGAATACCTCGAGAGCGAGGAGGCCTTCAAGAAGCAGATCATCAGCCTCGAAGAGCAGGTCAACAAGTTCAAGATCGAGGACAAGGTCCGCGCGGACTCGCAAGCGCTTGCGGGAAAGTCGAAGACGGAGGTGCAGGGCGTCCTCCAGAAGAAGGAGCAGGACGTCCAGCAGAAGGAGCGCATGGTCCTCCTGCGGGAACAGGAGTTGCAACGACTCCAGGAAGAACTCCAGGTCAAAGAGGACGATATCAAGAAGGTGAAAGAGCCGCTCGCGTACAAGGAGGAGGAGCTCCTCCGACGCGAGGAGGACCTCCTGTACCGCGAGAAGGTCATGCAAGCCGAGCGCCGCAAGATCGAGGATGCGAAGGCGCAGGGCGGCTCGACGGCCGAGCTCGACCTGAAGGCGCGACTCGAGGAACTCAAGTCGGAAATCACGCAGAAGGAGGAAGAGGTCCGGTCGAAGGAGAAGTACCTCCAGCAGAAGATGGAGGATCTCCGGGCCCGGGAGCAAGGCCTAATCACGGAGGACATCGAAGCCCGGGAGCAGGACCTCCAGATCGAGGTCAAGCAGCAGAAGGTCAAGACGGGCGTGCCGCGGCTCGACGACCTGCTGTTCGGCGGCATCCCGTTCGGGACGAACGCGTCCGTCTACGGCCCGGCGTACGTCGGGAAGGAGGTCGTGGTCGGCATCTTCATGGCAGAGGGCCTGAAGAAAGGGGTGCCGATTCTCTGGGTCCTGACCGACAAGGGTCCCGCCGACATCCGCGAGGAGATGGCGTTCGTCCTGCCCGGTTACGAGGAATATGAGAAGCTCGGGCTCGTTCGATACATCGACGCCTACTCGAAGTCGATGGGCGCGGAGGCTTCGGATCCGAACACGACGTACATCGACGAGCCGACGGACCACCAGGCCATCCTGAAGGCGGTGGACGCGAGGGCGGCGGACTTGAAGAAGAAGTATCCAACGTACCGGCTCGCCTTCCGCAGCGTCTCTACGCTGATCGCGTACCTGGACCCGACGACCACGTTCAAGTTCCTTCAGCCGTTCGTCGGCCGCCGCAAGCGGGACAGGGCCGTCGCGTTCTATGTGATCGAGAAGGGCATGCACGAGGAGCAGGAAATCCAGATGCTCGGCTCGCTCATGGACGGCAGCATCGAATTCAAGGTGGAGCAGCTCAAGTCGTTCATGAGCATCAAGGGCATCTGCGACGTGCAGAGCCGCGGCTGGATCCGGTACACGTACACGAAGTCCAACGTGTCGGTCGGGTCGTTCAGCCTCGACCACATCAAGTGATCAGGCGATCTCGGGCGAGCGGCCTTTCGGGGGCTTGCCGGCCGCCTGCTGGATGTTCACCTGGGGAATCGGGATCGGAGGCGGGAGGCGCAACTCCCGCGCGAGGAGGACGGCCTCGGGGATGCAGTTCGTCATGATGATCGTGTGGATCTCCTGGGCGACTTCCGGCGGCATCTGACCGCCGGCGGACCAGCCCCTCACGAGCGCCTTCGCGTCTCCTTCCCAGAGGAGGCTGCCCTCGATCTGGATGAGCCCGACTACGGCCTCGGATGCGTGGTAGTTCGCGGTGAAGCGGAAGTCCACGGACGCCTGTCGCTCGCCGAGCTCGGAGACCAGGGTGACCGTGCTGTTGTGGTCCACCCGTAGGTTGATCCAGCGCTCCGCCGGCTTCACGAACCGCCGGCCGTCCACGCTCGAGAGTTCGAACGTCTTGATCGGCATTGCCATCGCGCCTAGGGGCCGAGCCTATATGAAGGTTGTCGCCGGAGGCGGGTTTTAGTCCTCCTTCGTGTTCGGAGGAGTCGCATGGTCCTCTGGATCGGCGTGGACGATACGGACAGCCTCCAGGGCATGTGCACGACGTTCCTCGCGACCGAACTCGTGAGTGAGCTGACGAAGGACTACGACCTGATCGGATACCCGCGGCTCGTGCGGCTCAACCCAAACATCCCCTGGAAGACGCGGGGAAACGGAGCGATCTGTCTCCGGTTCGGGAAAGGGGTGGGCCAGGCGACGCAGATTGGGGAGATCGGCCACCGGTCCGTGCGTTCGTATGCCCGCGCCCAAGGTCGGGATAATCCGGCCGAGGCGCGCACTCGGGTCGCCCGTCTTGTCGAAACGAGATCCGAACTCCGCGACCCGATGACGAATCCCGGATTCTGCATCCTGCCGAAGCCACCTGCGGCCTCGCTTTACTGGAAGGCGGTGCGCGGAATCGTCACGAAGCGGGACGCGCTCCGTGCCGTCCGAACACCAGGCGTCCTCCAAGAATACAAGAACGGTCGAGGGATCATCGGGGCGCTCGCCGCGACCGCGTGGCGGCCTCGGGATCGAACGTACGAAGTCCTCTGTTACCGAGACCCCTCTCGTTGGGGGACGGCCCGCTCCCTCGATCCGGACTCCGTGAAAGAAATGGATCGACGGTTCCCGTCAACGTTCAACAACTACGATTATGATTGCAACCGGGTCGTCATCGCGCCTCACTCGCCATGCCCTGTGCTCTTTGGAATCCGGGGGGACGATCCAACGCTCTTGCCCGCGGCGATGCGGGCCGTCCGGGGAGAGCTTCCCGCCTCGTGGCTCGTGTTCGAGACCAACCAGGGGACAGACGATCACGTCCTTCCTTCGGCCCGGCTGGAACCGAGGACCACGGTCGGCGTGGAACGGCGCGTTTCGGGGATGCCGCGTAGCATCCGCGGAGGTCACGTAATCGTCGACATGAGCGGACTCCCGGCGGCCGCATACGAACCGTCGAAAGGGTTCCGGAATACCATCCGAGCCCTGCGGCCGGGCGACCGCGTGCGCGTCGTCGGGTCGATCCGGGACTGGCCTCGGACGCTCAACATCGAGAAGCTGCTCGTGCTCGCCCTCGCAGACGACGTCCGGAAGGAGGCGAACCCCCTCTGTCCGACATGCGGGAAACGGGCCAAGTCGACGGGGAAGATGGGAGCCTTCCGCTGCGCTCGGTGCCGGCGGCTCTTCCCGCGCTCTCTCGCCGTCGTGGAGAACGTATCGCGCCTCCTGTCACCGGGGTGGTACGAACCCCCCGTCGGTTCAAGGCGCCATCTGAGCAAGCCGCTCAAGCGACTGGTGCGGGCATCTTGACTCCGCGAGGTTTGCGGACCGCCTCGATACCGAGGCCGGGAATTCGGAACCGCCGCTCAAGCGACTGGACGACGAACGACAGCGTCACAGTGATTGCCAGGAAGATCGCGGTAACCATCGCGAAGATTTCGAACACGTCGCCCGCGAATCCCTGGTGTTGCGCGGTGTAGCTGATTTCGCTTTGCACCCCGAGCACGAAGAGGAAGGTACTCGCCTTGAATAAGGCGATGTACTCGTTCGTGAGGGGCGGGACAATCAGGCGCAGCGCCTGGGGCAGGATGACGTATCGCATCGCGCGGAGCCTCGAAAACCCGACCGCCCTCGCCGCTTCAATTTGCCCAGAATGGACCGTCTGCAAACCGGCCCGGAAGATTTCCGCCTGATACCCACCGGTGTTGATGGCGAGCGCGACGATCCCGATTAGGAGTCCTTCGGTCGCATACTCCGGGAGAAACACGACGAAGAACGAGGCCGCGAAGAGGATCTGAACCAACAACGGCGTGCCGCGAATGATTTCCACCAACCCGTCCCCGATTCGTCGGACGATGTACTTCGTGCCGTACCACAACAACGAGACGAAGAGGAGGAGGCTCCTGGCTTCGGTAATCGCCGGATCCTCGGATCTCGCGCGCCGCTCTGCGCGCATCGAGACGACGAACTTAGCGAGGGGCAAGGTCCTCGCCGTCCGGAGCCAGCCCACGGAGAATCCGATGGCCATTCCCACGAGGAACGCAATCGTCGTCGCGTACACGTTCGTCAAGACCGCGCGCAGGTAGAGGCCATAGTTCCGCGCGATGTATCCCACGTCGAGCCCTCGGCTCCCGACCAGCAGGTCGTAAATGTACCATAAGGATCCGACGATGACCGCGAGCGCCAGGATGGCATCGATGTATCGCCAACGGTCTCGCAGGAACTTGCGCCAGTTTGCCAAGGGTCACCTCAGGATCTTGCTTACGAACGCCCGGGTGCGCTCTTCCTTCGGATGCTGGAAGATCTGATCTGCCGTCCCTTCCTCGATGACCTTTCCGGCATCCATGAACAGGATTCGGCTCGCGACGTTGCTTGCAAAACCCATCTCGTGTGTGACGACGATCATGGTCATGCCCTCACGCGCGAGCGCCGTCATCGCGTCGAGGACTTCGCGAATGTACTCCGGATCGAGCGCGGACGTTGGCTCGTCGAACAGCATCGCCTTCGGGTCCATCGCGAGGGCGCGAGCGATTGCGACCCGTTGCTGCTGCCCGCCGGAGAGTTCTGCGGGATACGAGCTCGCCTTCGCAGCGAGGCCCACGCGCGCAAGCAACATCCGGGCCTTTTCGACCGCCTTGTCGTGGGTCATCCCCTTGACGCGAATCAAGCCGAGCGTGACGTTGTCGATCGCCGTCAAGTGTGTGAAGAGGTTGAAACTCTGGAACACCATCCCCACCTGCTGGCGGACCCACTCGTGCCGGATCCCGCGGCGGTTCACCTGCACTCCATCGATGAACACTTGCCCGGAATCCGGCTCTACGAGGAGGTTGATGCATCGGAGGAGCGTACTCTTTCCGGAGCCGCTGGGTCCGATGATGACGATGGCCTCCCCCTTCTGGACCTCGAAGGAGATGCCTCGGAGGACATGGAGGGCGCCGAAGTGTTTCTGGATGTTGTTGACTCGGATCACAGGGAGATCGCCTCCAAGCCGGGGGTGTGGAATTTGCGCTCGAGGAGTCGCAGGCCCCTCGTGACGATGTACGTTATCACGAAGTACGTGAGCGCCACGACGGTCCAGACCGCAAAAATCCAGACGATCGGCAGACCGTTCGCGGGCAGGATGCCGAGGAGGTCGCGACTCTTCGCAACGAGTTCAATGCCTGCGATCGCCGCGAGGATCGAAGTGTCCTTGATGAGGGCCGCGAACTCGTTCCCAAGCGGTGGAAGGCTAAGGCGAAAAGTCTGCGGTAGGATGACGTGCCGCATCCCCTGCCAGGGCCGGAGGCCGAGCGCCTGGGCGGCCTCAACTTGTCCCTTCGGGACCGACTGAAAGCCCGCCCGAAAGATTTCTGCTTGGTACGCGGAGGAGTGCATCCCGATCGCGATGGCGGCGATGCCCACGGCGATGTCGCCGCGTCTGAAACCCGCGAAGAACCGGTCCAGGATCGCTTGAGGGATCAGCGAAGTCCCGAACAACGACGCGAAAATAACAAGGATCAGGGGCGGCAGGCCACGGAAGACGTTCACGTACAGGGAGGCGGGCCACGAGAAAATCCGGATCCGAGAAACGCGCGCCCATCCCATCAGGAACCCGAGGATCACGCTGAGCGGGAGGACCAACGCGACGTAGAAGAAGGTCCCGAAGAGGCCGGTGACGTAGAACCGGGTGTAGATACTCCAGAACTGGGTGCTCAGCAAGGAGAAGTTGAAAATCGTGGGTAGGATGACGAACACCATAAGGAGGCCGGCGACGACCATTTCGACCAGATGGATGAGCGTAATGCTCGTGACCAGCTTCGGAGGCTCCCGGAGGTGGAACGCCGCCGCGGTCTCCATCTAGGCGACTTCTCCCATGCAGGGAAAGAGGAAGGGGTTTGCGACCCGAACTCGAGCCGCAAACATACCGGATCAGAACCACTTGTTCAGAATCGTATTGTACGTCCCGTCCGACTTCATCGCGGCGAGTTGGGCGTTGATGATCGGCAGCAGTCCGACCGGGTCTCCGTTGGCGACCGCGAACCCGTAGAGCTCGTTTGTCAGGATCTCGCCCCCGACGGCATAGGCGGAGGGATTCGCCGCGGCGATCCCTTGGGCCGCGGGAAGGTCGATGACCACGATGTCAACGACGCGCTGCGAGAGCAGGAGCAACGTGTCCTCGACGGTGGGCCGGAGCTGCAAGTGGTTGTTGGCGGTCACGGCCGGCAGGTTGTCTTCAACCCAGAACTCGCTCGTAGTGATCGCTTGCGCCCCGATCGTCAGTGTGGTGCTGTTTAGCTCTGCAACCGTGCAGATTGCGGCCGCGCAGTACGCGGTGTTGTCGTTGGCCCGCTTCAGGATCCCTTGGTTCGAGACGTAATACGGGTTCGAGAAGTCCATCGAGTTGTTGCGTTCGGCCCCGACGGCCCCGTTCTCCGTAATGGCGCCCACGGCGATGTCCATGCGCCCGACGCTCACCGCGGCGAGCAAGGCGGAGAAGTCCCGGAAGTCATTCCACTCGTAGCAGTGGTTCGTAACCGTATCGCTGCACTCCGTGTAGCCCCAACCACGCTGGACGATGGTCTGAATCAGGTCGATGTCGAACCCCTCGAGCGCGTCCGACGTGGCGTTCCTGGATTCGAAGGGCGGGAACGGGGTGTTCGTCCCGAGGAACAGTTTCGAGACCTTCGCTGACGGGGGTGAGAAGAAAAGATAACCCACTCCGATCCCGGCGACGAACAGGACGATTGCCACGACCGCGACGATGGCGACAGATACACCCTTCGCCCCCCGCATTGCCTCCACGGGTGGCGCAACTCCTCCCTCAACCATATCCGGTGCAATCGCGTGTCAGTATTTGAATTTCACCGGGCGACAAGACCCGAACGGGGTTCGAACTCCGAGAAGTGCTAATCGCTATTTGGCGGCGCGACGGAGGCACGCCTCGAGCACGTCGAGACCCGCGTCGAGGACTTCTTTCGTAATGTTTAGCGCCGGGATGTACCGGATGCTCGATTCGCCGCAGGGCAACAGGATCAACCCGTGTTCGTAGGCGTCCTTCTCGATGCGGTCCCGCCGTTTCGGGTCCGGCCGCTTCGATGCGTGATCCACGACGAACTCCGTTGCCTGCATCAGCCCCAGCCCGCGTCGGTCCCCGATGAACTCGTAGCGCTCCTTCAGCTCGTCGAGCCGCTTCGCCATGTGCTCGCCGAGTTTCGCGCTGCGGGCCACGAGCCCCTCGTCCTCGATCACGTCGAGGGTTGCGAGGGACGCCGCGGATGCGATCGGATTCCCGCCGAAGGTGTTCGAGTGCTTCCCGCTCTCCGGGAAGTCCATTTCCGCCGGGTACACCGTGGCGCTGATCGGCAGTCCTCCGCCGAGGGACTTCGCGGTCGTCAGGATGTCGGGAATCGCCTTCGAGTGCTCGATCGCCCACATCTTCCCCGTGCGTCCGAGCCCACTCTGGACCTCGTCGTCGATCAGGAGGATATCGTGATCCTTCGCGATCTTTGCGACGCGGTCCATCCAGCCCGGTGGCGGGACGATGTACCCGCCTTCTCCCTGGACCGGTTCGACGAAGATCCCCGCCGTATCCTCGGGCGGCGCGATCGTCTTCATGTACGTGTCCTCGATGATGTTCGCGCAGTACAGGTCACACGACGGATACGTGAGCTTGTACGGGCAGCGGTAGCAATACGCGTACGGCACGTGGACGACGCCCGGCATGCTCGGGAAGAACCCCGCGCGTTGGCGGGCCTTGCTGGCGGTCAGCGAGAGCGTGCCCTGCGTCCGGCCGTGGAAGGCGCCGAGGAACGCGAGGAACATGTGTCGCTTCTTGTGGGACTTCGCGACCTTGATCGCCGCCTCGTTGGCTTCCGCGCCCGAGTTCCCGAAGAACACCTTCTTGCGGTGTTTGCCCGGCGTGATCGCGCCCAATCGTTCGGCGAGGCGCGCCTGGACGTCGTAATAGAAGTCGGTCCCGGCGAAGTGCGTGAACTCCGCGGCCTGTTTCGAGATCGCGTCGACGACTTTCGGATGGGTGTGTCCGACGTTGAGCACCGAGATCCCGGAGGCGAAGTCGATCAGGAGGTTCCCGTCGACGTCCTCGACGATGGAGCCGTGCGCCCTCTTCACGACGATCGGCGCCGTCTTCGTCGTCGTCGCGATCGAAGCCCGATCCCGCTCGATAATCTCCCGCGCTTTCGGCCCGGGCGGGGTCACCTTGATGTCCGGGAGTTTCACCTCGGCACCCTGGAGGCAGGCTAGGATTCGGCCGTATTAATAGTCTCTCAGCCGAGAATCCCGCGCGACATTTCGGGCCGGGGTCCGGGCTATTTCGCTGCGCCGATCCGCATCATTGTCGTGCCGCAGACGGGACACTTGCCTTTCATCGCGGGCTTCCCATTCTTGAGTTTCACCGCGACGGCGTTACTGATTTCCCGCTTTGCTCGGCACTTCACACAGTAACCTTGCACCATGGGGGAATCACCGACTGTGCGAAAACACGGTCCTCACATAAAGATAGTGGTGACATTTTCGCGCCCAGCATGTCGGCGGCCTTTTTTATCGACAATATTTATATAATGCCCTCCCGATTCACCTCGAGGTCTCTCTATGGCAATGCCCCCTTCCGGATCGATGCCTCCGCCGATGGCCCCGCCTGGAACGTACCCTGCTCAGATGCCGCCGAAACGCCCGATTGGCGTCGCGATTCTTGCGATTTTGTCGTTTCTTGGTGGACTCGCCGAAATCGCCGGTGGGCTCGGGCTGATGGCCATTGCCGCACTGGCCGCCGGAACGGTTGACCTCTCGGCATATGGTCCGCTTGCGGCGTTCCTCGGAATCCTCGGGGCCTTGCTTCTGGTCCTCGGAATCATCACGATCGTCGTGGCGATCGGGCTCTGGAAAATGCGTTCGTGGGCCTGGTGGATCGCGATCATCGTGAACGTGATTTCGATTCTCATCGCGATCGGAACGTACAGCTGGTTCAGCCTGGTGCTCCCGTTGATTATCGTAATCTATCTGGTGGTCATTCGGGACAAGTTTGGCATCGGAGCGCGGCCGGCCGGGATGTAGTCCCCTTCCCACCCATTCGAAGCGGGCCCGAAAGGGCCCGCGGAAACCTTTATATCCGTTCGGCCTGTGGGCCGACCCAGTGTTTTCATGAGGTATACTCGCTTTGAGAGAGCCCGCATCATCGGGGCTCGAGCCCTCCAAATTTCGATGGGAGCGCCCTCCTTGATGGCCGCGGACTCGGGCGGCGACCCGCTCGAGATCGCGTTCTCCGAGTTCGCCTCCGGGACCGCGCCGCTGAACGTCCAGAGGTTCCGCGATGCCTTCGATTGAAGGCACGGCGATTCGAAAGATCCTGGACAGCCGCGGCAATCCGACGGTCGAGGTCGACGTCCGCGCGGGGAAAGCCTTCGGGCGCGCGGCGGCCGCGAGCGGGGCGAGCACCGGGACCCACGAGCCCCCGGCGTTCCCGAAAGGGGGCGTGGACGAGGCGCTCCGCACCTTCCGCACCGCGGTGGCGCCCCGACTTCGCGGTCGTGACACCGCAGATCAGGTCGGGATCGACGCGACGTTGCGCGACGTCGATGGGACGCAGAACTTCGCCCGGATCGGCGCGAACGTGGCCACCGCGACCTCGATCGCCACGGCGCGGGCGGCGGCGATGGCGGCGGGCCGGCCGCTGTATCGATACCTGGGAACGAGCGAACGGGTGACCCTGCCTCTGCCCTTTGGAAACGTCATCGGCGGGGGCCGGCACGCGATCGGCGGGACGACCATCCAGGAGTACCTCGTGGTGTCGCAGGGTCCGACCGCCCTCGACAATGTGCTGGGGAACGCACGCGCGCATCGGGCGGTCCGCGAGTCGCTCGAGAAGCGCCTTCCGGGCGAGCCGCTCGGACGAGGCGACGAGGGTGCCTGGATCGCGAAACTCGCCGACGAGGAGGCCCTCGGGTTCGTATCGGATGCCTGTCGGGCCGTGGCCCGCGACGTCGGATTCGCCATCCGGCCGGCCCTCGATCTCGCCGCCTCCGAGTTCTATCGCGCCGGCAAATACCACTATCGCGACCGCGTCCTCTCTCGCGACGAACAGGTCGACTTCGTCGAACGCCTCGTCCGGGAGTACGGACTGTTCAGCGTCGAAGATCCGTTCGACCAGGAGGATTTCGCCGCTTTCACGGAGCTGACGAAACGCGTCGGACCGAAATGCAAGGTGATCGGCGACGACATCTTCGTGACGAACGTCAAGAGGCTCCAGCGGGGGATCGATGCGGGCGCGGGCAACGCTATCCTTATTAAGCCGAACCAAATTGGGACGCTCTCCGACACGAAGGCCGCGGTCGACCTGGCGCATCGATTCGGGTATGCGACCGTCATGTCGCACCGCAGCGGCGAGACGACGGACGATGCGATCGCGCACCTCGCCGTCGCTTGGGGCTGCCTCGGGATCAAGACCGGGGCGGTCGGCGGAGAACGGATCGCGAAGCTCAACGAACTCATCCGAATCGAGGAAGGACTCCGGGAAGGCACGTGATGCAAGAAGAGGAGCAGACAGGCGTCCAAGGACTGCTCGTCCCCGAGGACGTCTACCTGACGTCGGGCGTCCACATCGGGACGCAGCAGAAAAGCGCCGACATGAAGCCGTTCATCTACAAGGTCCGGATCGACGGCCTGTACGTCCTCGACATCAAGAAGACCGACACCCGCATCCGGGAGGCGTCGAAGTTCCTCTCCCGGTTCAAGGCGGAGAACATCCTCGTCGTCGCCGCCCGCCAGTACGGCCAGAAGCCCGCGCGGCTGTTCGCGAAGCACGTCGGTGCGAAGGTGCTCGCGGGCCGATTCGTCCCGGGGACGCTCACGAATCCGAACCTTCCGGAGTTCATCGAGCCCGAGGTCCTCCTGATCACGGATCCTGCCGCGGACCAGCAGGCGCTCCGGGAAGCGCTGAACGTCGGGATCCCGGTCGTCGCCCTGTGCGACGCGAACAACGAGACGCGGGATGTGGACCTCGTCGTGCCGACGAACAACAAGGGACGGCGCGCGCTCGCGACCGTGTACTGGCTCCTGACGAGGGAAGTCCTTAAGGCACGGGGCACGCTGAAGTCGGACGAAGGCTTTACCTTCACGATCGATGATTACGAGGCGTCCCTCTGAACGGGGCGCCTTTCATGCGGTACCCGGCGGTGGCGGGAGCGTTCTACGAGCACTCGCGGGACGCTCTCCTCCGACAGATTCGGGAGTGTTACACCCACCCGCTCGGGCCGGGCCGCGTTCCCGAAATCAAGAAGGGCGAACGCCGCCTCCTCGGACTCGTCGTGCCGCACGCGGGATACGTGTACTCCGGCCCGGTCGCGGCGCACGGCTATGCGGCGCTCGCGGCCGACGGTTGGCCGTCGGCTTTCCTCATCCTCGGCCCGAATCACCACGGCCAAGGGGCGCCCCTCGCGATCACGAAACACGACTGGCAGACGCCGCTCGGCACGGCGTCGATCGACGTCGGGCTCTACGACGCCGTCTCGAAGCCGCCCCTCGAGGACGACATCCTGGCGCACCGCGATGAACACAGCATCGAGGTCCAGTTGCCGTTCCTGCAGGCGCTCGCCGACCCCGTGCGCTTCGTGCCGGTGTGTATGGCGTTCCAGGAGTACGACCTCGCCTCGGAGGTCGGCGGCCTCGTCGCCGACGCCGTCAAGGGCAAGGATGTGATGATGATTGCCTCCTCCGACTTCACGCACGCGGGCGCGCAGTACAACCAGATGCCCCCGCGCGGGACGACGGCGCCCGCGTTCGCGAAGGCCCAGGACGCGAAGGCGATCGAGAGGATCCTCGCCTTGGACCCGAAGGGATTCTCCGCGCGGGTCGCGCAGGACGACATCTCCATGTGCGGATACGGGCCCGTCACCGCGATGCTGACCGCCGCCAGGCGTCTCGGTGCGACGCAGGCGAAGCTCCTGAAGTACGGCACGTCGAGCGACACGAGCGGCGACACGCGGATCGCGGTCGGCTACGGGGCGATCGCGATCTATCGCTGAGAGGTCTCCTCATCGATCCAGTCGAGGTACTCGCGCGAGGCGGGGCCCATCGGGTACGACACGATGCACGGCACCTCGTACGGGTGGTTTTCCCGGACCGTGGCGATGAGTTTCTGCAGGAGGGCACGGCGGGTCTTGAATACGATCACGACCTCGTTCGCCTCCTCGAGTTTCCCCTTCCAATGATACATCGATTCGATCGGCCACAGGTTCGCGCACGCCGCGAGTCGTCGCCCTACCACGGTCCGCGCGATCTCACGGGCCGTCTCGAGGTCCGGCGCGGTCACGTAGGCCATTGCATGTGCGGTCGTACGTCGCGGCGGCATCGAGTCCCCTCCTGATGGGTATCAGGGTCAGGAACAGGAATGGGCTCGACGGCCTTTTAAGTGGCACGCCGTGTGCGCGGGAATGTATTCGAATGCCCGTTGTGACGATGTCCGAGATGGTCGGCGCCCTCCGGGCAACGGTCGGGAAGCGGGGGATGTCGGAAGAGGATCTTCGGGCCCTCGGGGACTACCTGATGTCGTTCTTCGGGTTCGAGACGGAGGCGATCGACAACAACCTCGACGTCGCGGACCGCGACGTCTTCTACATGCTCGAGGAGGCAGGCCTCCTGACGACGCGGCAAGAAGAGGTCATGATCAAGAAGGGGAAGATGTGGCGCATCCACTATTGGATCCTCAAGGTAGAGCGGATCAAAGAGCTCGCGAAGCCGCGCGGCCCGAGAGCAGTGGTCGATGCGTTCGCGGTCTACAAGGATCTTCCCGACGACATCTGGACGCGTCAGTTGCCCGCGAGATAAGGTTGAAATAGACCCGGAGCCTCGTTCGGAGCCTCGCATGTGGGACCTCTTTCCCCTCCTCCTCGCGGCGGGCCTCATCGGCCTCTGGTCCCTCGTCCTGTTCGCCCTCCAACGTCGCGGGCTCCTCGAGCCCCGGGGCCTCTCGGTGTCCCCGCCGCCCGCGGGCCCGTTCCTCATGTGGAAGACGGTCCGGGGCCGTCGGCTGATCGACCGCCTCGCGAGGCCCACCCGTTTCTGGCGGGCGTTCGGCGACCTCGCGATCGTCCTCGTCGCCCTGACGATGGCGGGGACGACGCTCCTCCTCCTCTGGGAAGCGACCCTCGTGCAGACCGCGGCCGTCCGCGGGAATCCGCCATCGCCGGACCTGCTCCTCGGGATCCCGGGCATCAACCCGATCATCCCCATCGGGTACGGGATCTTCGGGCTCTCCGTGGCGATCATCCTCCACGAGTTCTCCCACGGCATCCTCTCGCGCGTCGCGAAGATCCGCATCCGTTCCCTCGGGCTGATTTTCCTGATCTTCCCGATCGGCGCGTTCGTCGAGCCGGACGAGGAGGAGCTGCGCGCCCTCCCGCGCCACGAGCGCGCACGCCTCTACGCCGCGGGCCCGGCCACCAACATGCTCCTCGCCCTCACCTTCGCGGTCCTGTTCTCGTCCGTCATGATGGCATCGGTGACGCCCGTCCATGAGGGCGTCGGCATCGTCGGCTTCACGGAAGGCGGCTCGCCGGCGCAGTCCGCCGGCATCGAGGCGTACACGGTGATCACGGAGGTCAACAACACCCCCGTTCGCTCGTACGCGGACTTCCGGAACGCAATGCTCCTCGTCGTGCCAGGGCAGAACGTCTCCGTGATGACATTCAACCCGTCGAACTCGACGTATGCGTCGTTCTTCGTGATACTCGCGGGGGAGCCAGGGACCGGCCGGCCGCTCCTAGGCATCTACGCAATGGACGTCGCCACGGACTACTACCATCCGCTGACGAATCCGGACCGCTTCGGCGGCATTCCCGGGGCGGCCCTTACGTACATCTCCCTCCCGTTCCAGGGCCGCGCGCCGATCCAGGATCCCGCGGTGCGCTTCTACAAGATCGGCGGGCCCCTCGCCGCCCTCCCCGCGCCGCTCTTCTGGATCCTGGTCAACACGGCGTACTGGCTCTTCTGGCTCAACGTGATGCTCGGCGCCACGAACGCGCTGCCCGCGGTCCCGCTCGACGGGGGCTACATCTTCAAAGACGGAGTCGAAGGGCTCGTCTCGCGCCTCAAGAAAGGCCTCCCGACGGAACAGCGGGACCGGATCGTCCGCGGGGTGAGCTACACGTTCGCGTTGCTGATCCTCGGCCTCGTCGTGTGGCAGCTCATCGGGCCGCGGATCTAAGCGAGGTCACTTCCCGCTCTCTGAGGCGACGAGTCCCAGGACGCCGCTGATGATCGCGAGAATACCGCCCGTCGTACTGCCATACCCCAAGACAATCACGATGATCCCGAGGACGATGTTGACGAGCCCACCGGAGCCGTACTTGCCGCGGTAGATCATGAGGCTCCCGAGGACGATTGCGACGCCGAGCAGCGCCGCGATGATGGCGCTGACCGCCAGGTTAAGATTGAACTGCCGGCCGATGTCGAGCGCTCCGACCAGGATCAGCAGGCCGCCGATTAGGCCGATCAACATCGCGATGAGGGCGAGGAGGCGTTTCTCCGTCATGAGACCGGGAGAAGGCCCACCGCCGTTTCAGCCTTTCTCCAGCCCCCCGAGCGCCCATATGCCGGCTGGATTCCCTGCGAACCGGTCCTCGCCCCACACCATGCGAAGCGCGCGGAACACCTCCGCGTAGCCAAGTCCCTTCACGAAAGCGAGGAGTGGCTCGTTCCGGGAGGGCCCGCTGAACGCGATCTCGCGCGCTCCGGAGGCGGCCACGAGGGCGTGAAACAGGTTCGGGGCCGCTGGATCGGCCCGAGGCCCGACGGTCCACGGACCGATTTCACATGCATCGCCGCTCACGTTCCCGACGATGTAGCCGCGAATCTCGCCGTTCCGCTCATACACCAGGAACGATTCGGGGAATTCTCCCGCGAGCCGCTCGAGGAGCGGCGTCCGATCGGCGCCGAAGTAGGCCGTGTCCAGGCGGGCGAGGCGCGCGACGTCGGACCGGCGTGCGGGGCGCACCCCGTTCGAACGGCCGGAGGTGGCCGCACCCCGCCACCGGATGACCTCGTACTCCCGGCGGAAGCCGAGCTTCTCGTAGAACGGGATCGCGTTGAGGTATGCGTTCAGGCGCACGGTCACGACCCCGAGGGCGCGCAGGTGGTCTAGGGCCGCCTCCATCATCTGCTTCCCGACGCCGCGGCCGCGCAGCTCCGGCCGCACGATTACGGCGCCGAGGAACGCGAGCTCATCGTACGTGGTCGTCGTCAGGACGCCGACCACCTCGCCCGCCAACTCCGCCGCGAAGCAGCCGCCGGGAGAGAGCTCGAGCAGCCGCCGGAAGTCGGACGGGGTGTAGCCCCAGTCCTCCAGGTCGGTCAACCGGATGGCGGCGTCGATGTCCCGCGCTTTGAGTCTCCGGACGCGCGTGCTCTCCACAGGTTCACCCGCCGTTCGAGTTCTTCCGGCTCGTCGCAGTCGTGATAGCCGTACGTCACGTACCGCTTTTCCTTCCGGAGATGCTTGTACATGCAGGGGCCGTACTCGTCGTCTTCCTGCCCGTACCACTTGTCGCAGTCTTTGCACCGATGCTTCTGCGGCAAGGCGGTCTGCAGCTCGTTTACATTCCCCAGAACGGATCCTCCTTGCGCTTGATGGTGATGATCTGGTCGAGCGCCTCGACCTCGTCGTGGCCGAGGTCCGTGCGGACCCGCAGCGTCCGCGCATCCGCCTCCGGGAGGTCGACGTAGAGCACGTCCCCGCCGTTGATCTGGCGGCCGATCGTGATCCCATCCACGGAGATCGCGACCTCCTGTCCCGTCCCAGCGCCGTCGAGGCTCTTCTCTCCGCTCCGGATCGACTTGATCCGGCCGAGGGCCCGGCCGTCCTCCCGCATGACTGCCTCGCCCGTCCGGATGCGTCCCGCGAGGACGCGCACGCCGAAGATCGCCGGCTTCGACGTTCGGAAGACGTGCTCTCCGAGGAACAGGAGCTTCGCGGGATACGCCATCGCCTTGCGGCTCGCCGCCTCGAGGGCGCGCTTCCGCTCGTCCCGCCACGTCCCGTAGTCCTCGATGAGTCGATAGATAACGTCGCTCTCTAGGAACGCGAGATCCGGATGTTCGAGGCGGGCGGTCTTCGCGTCAGGAAGGATCTCTAGGTTGAACGCGAGGATCGCACGGAGGAGCGGGTCCTTCGCCGTCGCTGCGTCCGTGACGTCACGCCGCGAGACCGGCCCGATCCGCGCATACTTGATCGGGATCGAGGCCTGCTTGCACTCGTAGGCCAGGCCTTCTAGCGAGCCGATCGCGTCGGCCTTGACGAGGATGCCTTCGTCCTGCGTCTCGATGTGGACATGCGACTCCTTCGCGACCTCCTCGACGACCGCGGCGACGTTCCCCCTCGCCACGCGGATCGGGGCGCCCGCAACGGCCCGTTCGAGTCCGCTGCCGACGATCTTCACCCCGGCTGCCGCGGTGGCGGTCGCCACGGAGTCGAACCGCTCCTGCGGATCGCGGATCTCGTCGAGCGGCTTGGGTTTCAGGAGCGCCTTCACCTTGGTCGTGCCGGCCTTGCCCGTCGTACCGAAGACGACCGTGTCGCCTTTCGCGAGGACGCCCTGGTAGATGATCGCGTCGAGCGTGACGCCGAGGCCTTTCTCTTCTTTGACCTCGAGGATCGTGCCTTCCGCGGGGCCCGCGGCCGTCTCGAGCTGCGGTTCCAGGAAGCGCTGTGCGAGTCCGATCAGCATCAGCAGCATGTCTGCAATGCCCTCGCCGTGTTTCGCGCTCACCGGCACGACGGCGAGGTTCGTCGTGAAGTCCTCGATGCGGTCGTAGCGGTCCGCGGAGAAGCCGTGCTCGTACAGACGGCCGACGAGCTCGTACATGCGCTTGTCGAGCTCTTCCCTCGCGGACTCCGGCTGGTCCGAGTACGACGCGAGGAACGGCGTGCCCTCGTGCTTCCGCCAGCCGGGAACGAGGTCGATCTTGTTCGCCGCCACAATGAACGGCGTCTTGTATCGCTTGAGGATGTTCAGGCTCTCGATCGTCTGCGGCCGGAATCCCTCGTTGACGTCGATCACGAGCACGGCGAGATCCGCCAAGGCGCCCCCGCGTGCGCGGAGCGTCGAGAACGCCACGTGGCCGGGCGTGTCGATGAAGAGCAGCCCCGGGATGCGGAACGTCTTGCCCTTGACGAGGTCGCCGCACGCCTCGAGGATCGCCGCGAGGGGCACCTCCGTGGCGCCGATGTGCTGCGTGATCCCACCGGCCTCGCGGCCCGCGACGCCGGTGCCGCGGATCCGGTCGAGCAGGGTGGTCTTCCCATGGTCGACGTGCCCCAGGACGGACACGATCGGCTGGCGAATCGAGGCCATAACCGGCGGACCAAGAAGCCGACGATATTAGAAGGTTGGCCCCTTGATGAAGGGACTCACTCTCGAAGCCAGGACTCGTCGATTCGTGTGTACGACTGAATCTCCTCGGGCTTGAAGAAGAGCGAGATTTCCTTCTTCGCGCTCTCGGGTGAATCCGATCCATGAATCACGTTCCGTCCGATCGTCAGCGCGAGATCCCCGCGAATTGTGCCGGGCTCCGCTTCCGCGGAGTTCGTCTTGCCCATCATCTTCCGGACCGCGGCGACGGCGCCGTCCCCCTCCAGGACCATCGCGACGACGGGTCCCGCCGCGATGTACGACATGAGAGGTTCGAAGAACGCCTTGCCCTTGTGCTCGGCGTAGTACGTCTCCGCGAGGGACCGCGTGACGCGGACCATCTTGAGGGCGACGAGCTTCAGCCCTCGATGCTCGAATCGCGCGACGATCTCGCCGACCAAACCGCGGTGCACCGCGTCCGGCTTGAGCAGGACGAAGGTGCGGTCGGCCGCGATCAAGCCCCCTTCTTCGCCTTCTTGGCCGCGGGTGCGGGCGCCTCCTCCTCGGGCGCCTCGCGCTTGCGGCCCTTCACCTTCGCCCACTGCCCGTCGAGCCACGCCTTGAACACCCGCCGGCCGTCGGGGGAATCCTTCCACGCGAGGAACTCCGCCTTGTCGATGCGGGTGACGGGCTTGGCCCCGTGCTTCTTCTTCGCCCATCCCACGACCGACGTCTGGAGCGTGTTGCTCGCGATGAAGTCGGAGTAGAATCGCTCGAGGTCGCCGCGTCCGAGGTCCGGCCCGAGGCGCTTGTCGATGAGGTCGGCGAGATCCGCGGGGATGTCCTTCCCCTTCGGCGCCTCGATCGTGAACTCGGCGGCGATCGCTTCGGCCGGTGCGGGTGCCTCCTCGACGACCGCTTCCTCGGCGGCGATGCGCCCCGCGGCGCGTCGGAAGGCTTGCGTCCACGGCGTCCAGCGCGGCACCCGGCCGAGCTTCAGCATGTTCGCTTGGCACTTGTGGGAACAGAACAAGAACACGGTCCCATCCTTGCGGATGAACATCTTCCCCGTCCCGGGCTCGATCTCGTTGCCGCAGAAGGAGCAGGAGCGTCGGACGGGCATCGGCTCACCGGACCGATAGCTTGCGGGCCTCGCGGGCGGTCTCCCGCAACATGAGCGTGTCGCCGACTTGGACGGATCCCTTGACGTTCCGCGTGATGATGCGGCCCTTGTCGCGGCCGTCGAGCACGCGAACCTTGACCTGCGTCGCCTCGCCGGTCATCCCCGTCCGGCCGACGACCTCGACGACTTCTGCGGGGATGCTGTCCTCGTCCGCCATGTTCCCTTCCTCGTCCGACGACCGTCACTTCTTGATCGCGCGGAGCTTCGATGCCAGGTCGTCGACGACGGGCTTCGCCTTTCCCGGGTCGAGGATCGCGATCGAGGCGGTCGCCTTCCCCAGCCCGACGGCGACGCCGAGCTCCTGCTTGCTCGGCACGTACGCGTACGGCACGCCCTTCTCCTCGCAGAGGAGCGGCATGTGCGCGAGGATCTCCTCCGGCTGGACGTCCTCCGCCATCACGACGAAGGCGGCCTCGCCGCGCTCGACGAGCTTGGTGACCTCGTTCGTCCCTTTGCGGACCTTTCCGCTCTCTTTCGCCAGCTCGATCGATTGATAGGTCTTGTCGACCAGATCCTTGGGCATCTCGAAGCGAACGTACATTGGCTTGGCCATCGTGGAAACCTCCTTCCGCCCCGCGGCCGCGGGGCGTCATGAGTCATCGGCTCCCCGTTCCGAGAAGAGCGGCCGTCGAAGCGGCGCGGGCTATAAAAGATTTGCGTCCGCCGCCGTCACCGATATCCGACGACGCGCGTCAGGAACTCCACGAGGTCCGTAGACTGAATCACGGAGCCGCAATACTGGCAATGCGTCAATGAGCGGAGGTCCGTATTCCCGGTGATCTGGATCGGACTGTGGCATGCCGGACACGCGTATGTCGTCGTGAGCCCGCCACGACGAACCTGTTCGATGAGGCTGTTCACGTCGACTTGTACCTGCGTCACGACGTTCCGCTTCGCGTGCCTCCGCGCTTCGCCCGCCTCTTTCCACATGCCGAGGCCCTCGAAGATCTTCGCGGCGTCCTCGAACCGTTCCGCCTCGAGGAGGTTGCGCGCGTGCCCCAGCTGCAGGTTCGCTCGGTGCTGATCCGCCATCTGTTGCACTCTCGACGCGAACGCCGGTTCGATGACGACGCCCTGGACCATCCATGAGTGGCCCCAGGCCACCGGCGCGAAGCCGCGAGTCACCATGCCCATCGCCCACTGGTCGAAGCAGGGTGTCGAACAGACCCGTTGAGGGAGGCGGTCCGCCGCGGGGCTCGCCTGCGCCCATCCGAAGGTCAGCAGGCACTTCTCGCACCCTCGCTTGCCGCAGTTCGCGCAGTGGGCCTCCTTGAGCATCAGTTTGGAGAAGCCACACGATGGACAGACTGCCGTCTCTCCCGCCTCGAGCGTGACAATGGTGTGAGCCGTTCCTAAAGGTTCCGACGGCCTGCCGCGGCGGAATCCGGCCCGAGTTGTTCCCGGACCATCCGGTTCGCGATCTCCAGGAACTTCTCCTCCGTCCCCGGTGGGATCGTCGCGCCGGCGGCCGCGTGGTGCCCGCCGCCGTGTCCCCCGACGGCGCGACTGGCTTCCTGCATGACCGCCGCGAGGTCGAGCCCCCGAGCGACGAGGTCCCGGGTCGTCCGCGCGCTCACCTTGATCCCGTCATCGGCTTTCGCGAACGCGATGATGGGCAGGTCCTTCGTCGCGCCCTGCTGGTTCAGGGCGAGGCTCGCGGCGATGCCGACGACGGTGTCCCGGATCCGGTCGGCCGCGTGGAAGTACTGAATCGCGTCCATCTGGTTGATCCCCGCCTCCGCGATCGCGTCCATCGATTCGACCAGATACTCCCGATGGCCCCGAAGCAGCTGAAGGGCGCGGGCGAGTGCCTCGTCCCGGTCGCCGCGGCACACCCGATATCCGACGTCGGGCTCGTCGTACCGACCGCAAGCGTTCATCAGGGTCCCGAACTCCTTCGCATCGCGCGTCGGACTTCCGGCCGGCTCCCGGACGAGCGTGTAGGTCTCTCCCACGAGTCGTTCGACCTCCTTGATTCCGCACCCGCGTTCCAGCATGTGGGACGCAAGGGCCGAGACGACCCGGCGTTTCTCCCCGCGGTCCAGATCGGACCAGCTCCGCCAGTGCTCCTCCGTCTTGAGGTCGATCCCGAGCTCGAGGAGGAACGCGATGCACGCCTCCTCGTTGCCGCTGAGCCGCGGGATCCATGGGTCGGTGGCGTACTGCAACATCTTGTACGCGGGCCGGGTCTCCCGTCCGAAGAGCCGCAAGTCAATCTCCGCCGCGACGACGCCGGCGGCGATGCCGTCCTCGAGGATCGTGCGGTTGTATCCGGAGAGTCGGCGGAACTCTTGGTCCTGGACGTCCCCGACCGCGCCGACGATTGCGATCGCGGCGAGGTCCGTGTTC
>WNGQ01000786.1_pt1 | contig 32879 bp, 35 predicted proteins | sample 5407661 | NCBI WGS metagenome assembly WNGQ01 (sample SAMN13153382, study PRJNA577476) | soil metagenome | isolation source: 60 cm soil or saprolite under Garry oak tree replicate 2 | place: USA:California | collected 2016-06-15 | reverse complement strand
AGCCTATCGTCATAGGGTGATTCCGCTATTCTCTGGAGGCTTTTGCTCTAGACGGTGGAAAACGCCTGGGGACGCCGCGATTTCCTCATTCTGAGCCGGTGTAACGGCGATTGATGGCTTCAATGACCGCCGCGCGTGTTTTCTGCGGCCCCACTTGGCCGTCTTTTTCGATTTCGCGAACTTCGGCGGCAAGCGCCTCGTCTTTAATGGCCTCGCGCATCCATTGGGAGTAATCGCCGCGGCGTAGATGGTAGAGCCAGGTTTCGTCGTCGAGGCCTTCGGCGATTTGTATGAACATATGCAAATTGTGCGCGCGGAGATTCAGCTTACACCAGGCGGTTTCGCACCCCCCGAAGGTCATCCAGCAGCAGCCTCTCGATAATTTCCTCCACGCCCTTGCCGTTGGAGGCGCTGGTTGTGACGTCGGCCCGCTCTTTCAAGGTGTGGATGGCGTTGGATACGGCGATGCCGCATTCGCAGGCGCTGAGCAAGGCGTGGTCATTTTCGGCGTCGCCGATAGCGACGGCATTGTGATGGGAGATGCACATTTCGGAAAGCGCGGCGAGCAGGCCGGTGCCCTTATTGACGCCGGAGGGCAGAACCATGACCGCGCCTTTGTTATAGATGACCTGAAGTTCCAGTCCGAGTTCGCGAATGACGGCGAGAATCTTGGCGTCCTCGGGCTGCCGAGAATCCACGATGACCGAACCGGCAGAGAATGGCGACACACCGCGCTGGCGCAGGGCATCGACGAAGACCTGTGGGGGCGGCTCGGCAAGCAGCTTGGTTTCCCCGGTTGAGGGCCGGAAGAGAACGGCGCCATTTTCCGCGACGACCCTCTCAAACAGCGATATTGGGGGGAAAATTCGTCGCAAATCGTCCAGCTGCCGGCCTGTTACCAACACGAGCTTGCGGCCGGAGGCGAGGAGCCGCTCCAGCGCGCCCAATGTGCTTGGGGCGACAATGCCCATGTCCGCTAGGGTTTGGTCGAAGTCACAAGCAAGGGCGAAATAGTGCATAACGTTTGGATGACGCCGACTCCATTTTAAGGGCCCGCCAGACAAAAGGCGCAAGACCCTTAAACCAAGCCTTAAGGCCAGCGACCCGAAAGTCAAAAGGCGAACGGCAGGGTCTCTATCTCGATGCTGAGACTTTGCAGCATCAATTAACTAAACCTTAGACCTACAGTAAAACGTCCTTCCCTTTCCGTGCCAGGGCCGTATTCCGCTTAATTCGCCGCTTGCTATCGCGAAGAAGCGCCAATAAGAGCGAGGGCCGTCCGACCAACCTGCGGCATAAGACGAAAGCAGAGCGAAATACTAGGTTTCCCTGATTCTTCTTTCATAAACGCCGGAGTATGAAGCCAGTGGTCCCTGGAGAGAGTTAATTCGAGACCTTCGTTTGGGATCAAAAAAGGCTCGCGCTTTGGTGAGCCGCAAGAGAGAAGGAGGGCCAAATGGCTGAGAGAGCACCAGTATCGCAATCGAGCGGGAGGAGCATCGCCGGCCAAGGAAGTTTGGCGGCGATAACACCGAGGTTCGTGGAACCACAGGCCATCTACAATCGTATGAACGAGCTCTATGAGGCAATTTCGCGTCGCGCGTTCGAGTTGTTTGAAGGTGACGGGAGAATCGCTGGCCGCGACCTCGATCACTGGCTCAGGGCCGAAGCGGAACTGCTTCATCCTGCGCATGTTCAGGTCCGAGAGTCGGCTGACGCGATTATTGTGGACGCCGAAGTTCCAGGATTCAGCGCCAATGAGCTGCAGTTAAGCCTGGAGCCTCGCCGCCTGACGATAAGCGGCAAGAAACAATCGAGCGGCGAGGAGAAGAGAGGAAACGTCCTGTACAGCGAGCGTTGCTCGAATGAATTGCTGCGATCGGTGGAGCTGCCGGTCGAGGTGAACGTGTCGCGCGCGACTGCGACTCTAAATAGCGGGATCCTGGAACTTACCGCGCCGAAGCTGGCGGCGAAGAGCTTGCCGGTACAAGCGAAGACGGCGGGAGCGGTATAAGAGCAGAATCTCTCCCCCTGCTTTCTACGCACCGTAGGTTAAGGGAGGCGCCCGCGGTCTGGCCGAACGCTGCGGCCCGGATGCAGGTCCCTGCGCCATCTCATGCTAAAAGATCTCGTGCTCTTGCGCGGGTGTTTCCGGCTGTTATTTCTCTATGATGTGGCCGAGGCCATCGATCTACGAAGGCTTCGCGAACTGCTTGGGCCTCGCGGCGGCCCGGTAAAGGGCGTGTTTCCGCGAAGGACGCCGGAGTATGTTCGCTTCGAGGAAGCGCCCATCATCGAGCATATCGAACCGGTAAATTTGGGCGCGGGGCAAAGAGTCGCCTGTTCACTCAAATATTATTCGTTCGCGGTTCTGGTGGTGCAACTGGAGGTGCCCTTCGAGGGCGAGTGGAGCGCTGTGCTCGCGCAAGCCTCGAGATGGATGGACGCCGCGGAGATTGATTCTCATGCCCGGGAAATAGGGCGCCGGCACGTGGAGCAAGTAGCGCCGGCCATCATTCATCCTACGCAAGACTGGCTCTATGAGTCATATTTCATCACCAGCCTGGAGCAAGTAGTAAAGCCCGGGGGAGAAGCAGCCAAAGCCGCCGAACTGTTAGCGGATCACGCATCCGAGATCGTGCAGCTCGTTCGCGGCGAATTCACGCCGCTGGCTCCCAAGACTACTGCGGAAATCCTGGAGACGAGCGTTTCCTACTATCCCACCGATCTGGTTGTCGTCGGCTCGACGGCGGCCGTCATCTACGACCGCGCCGAAGATGCAGCAGCCACTTTTCAGGTGCTCGAATATGCCAAAATGCAGCTTCTGGAATTCCGCTATTACGATGGCTTGATGACGCGGCTGCTCTCGGACGTCTATGATGCTCTCGAAGCCAAGCGGAATCTGCTTTTGCAGCGCTGGAGCCTGCCGCGCGACGCGGAGAGATTCAGTACGATTCGCCTGGACGTGATGGAGCTGACCGAACGCATCGACAATGCAATTAAATTTGTGAGCGACGTTTATTACGCGCGGGTCTATCGATTGGCGGCAGCGCGGCTGGGGGTCTCCGAGTATCGCAACCTGGTGGATGAGAAGCTTCGGACTATGGGCGAGCTCTATGATTTCATGGTGGATCAATTCAATGAATCGCGATCGTTCGTTTTGGAATTGGCGGTGGCGGTTATGGCGCTTCTCGACGTGATCCTCTTCGCCATCCTGCTGGCCAAAGGAGGTTAGCCCTGACCTTCCATGAGGCGAAGCCCAAATTGGCTATAATCTCGCGTCGTTCCATCCTATTCGCGTGACGACGCTCCTTTTTATTCCGCTTGTTCTCTTGGGGTCGTTTGTAGCCGGCCTGCTCGGCGCGCTCACAGGCCTGGGCGGAGGCGTAGTGATCGTGCCGCTGCTGGTGGTGGCATTTCACGTGAACATCAAATATGCCATTGGCGCCTCGCTCATATCGGTGATCGCAACATCTTCCGGCGCGGCGGCGGCTTACGTGCGTGAGGGATTCGCGAATATTCGAATCGGCATGTTTCTGGAGATTGCTACGACGATGGGAGCTTTGTTTGGCGCCTTTCTCGCTGCGCGTTTGGCCGGAGGCATCATCGCCATTGTCTTCGGCAGCGTCTTGATCATCTCTTCCGTGCTTTCCATGGGCCGGGGGCATGAGGAGAAATTCACTGGCCCGCCTGATCGCTGGGCAATTCGGCTGAAATTGAACTCGGCGTATCCCACCGCGCACGGTCCTGAGAATTATGAGGTGTGCCGTGTTCCGGCGGGTTTCGGAATGATGTTTGGAGCCGGCACGCTCTCCGGATTGCTGGGGATCGGGTCGGGCGCCTTCAAGGTGCTGGCGATGGATCAGGTGATGCGCATACCATTCAAAGTCTCCACCACGACCAGCAACTTCATGATTGGGGTCACGGCCGCGGCCAGCGCGGGAATCTATTTGCGGCGCGGATTCGTGGCCCCCGTTTTGGTGATGCCCGTGGTGTTAGGCGTGCTGGCGGGTTCCGTGATCGGCACGCGAGTGCTGGTTCGCGCGAGAACGAGATGGTTGAGAATTATTTTTGCGCTGGTCATCGCGGCTTTGGGTATGGAAATGGTCTACGGCGGCATTACAGGGAGGTTTTGAATGGCCCAATCAAACAAGCCGCCATCCCGTTGGAATGATGAGCGGGTGGAGAGAATCATGGGAACGCTCCTCCAGAGCGGCGTGATCATTTCGGCAGTCGTAGTTTTGGCCGGCGGCATTTTGTATTTGCTGCGTTACGCGCGTCTCCCATTGCACTACGAGAATTTTGTCGCCGAACGAGAGAGCTTGCGCGGCTTGGCGGGCTTGGGCAATTCTGCTTTGCACGGTGATGGCCGAGCGATCGTTGAAGTCGGTCTGCTGCTGCTGATCGCCACGCCTGTCGCGCGGGTACTTTTTTCCATAATCGCTTTTGCGCTCGAAAAGGACCGGCTTTACGTGGTGCTGACGCTGATCGTTTTTGTAATTCTGATTTACAGCTTGTTCGGCGGAGCAACCTGATTGGCTCGCGCGCCAGAATCACCAAACAATTTGAATCCCAGCGGGGGCCGGGCGCCGCTGATTCTGACGATCGGCCATTCCACGCGCCCGATTAGCGAATTTATCGGTTTGCTTCGGCAGCATGGAGTCGAAGGACTGGTCGACATCCGAACCATTCCTCGTTCGCGGCATAATCCGCAATTCAATAGCGACGCGCTGGCGAAATCGCTGAAGCATGCGGGCGTTGCCTACGCGCATATCAAAGAACTCGGCGGCCTGCGCCATCCCCGCCCAGATTCCATAAACACCGGCTGGCGAAACGCGAGCTTTCGCGGATATGCGGATTACATGCAAACAGAGGAATTCGAGGAAGCCGTGCGGCGGTTGCCGGAACTCTGTGCACAGAAACGCTGTGCGCTGATGTGCGCGGAGGCGGTGCCCTGGCGCTGCCATCGCTCCCTGCTGGCGGACGCGCTCGTGGCGCGCGGTGTTTCGGTGGAGCACATCCTCAGTGGAAGCCGGCGCGACGTTCACAGCCTGACCTCATTTGCGCGGATCCAAGATAACAGGGTTGTTTATCCGCAGGCCGAAGCCGGAGCGCGGCAAAAAAGGGCGGCCGCGGCGCAGCCGGAGTTAAGATTTGATGATAGCAAGGCGGCCATGCCAGGTAAGAAGCGCAAGACCAAGTTTACGGCAGCAAAAGAAGCTCGGCGCCGCGCCCGCTTGGCCGCGGGGAGTCCGCCAGTGGAGCGCGTGATCCCTGATAAGCGCCGCAAGCCGCCGAAGCACAAGAAGGCGCTCGAAGATCTCGCGGAGATCTGAGATTGCGCTAAGCCCGACCGGGCTTAGTTTTTCGAGTGTCAACCAGGTTTTGAGTCGGGGATGACCTCGCCCGGCTTGAAGACGGCCGCGACGGGCCGGCCGAGGAAATGCGCCAGTTCTTCAGAAATTTTCTCCAGGGCCCTCTTTCCAAAACCGACGCTATCGACTTGCACCGTTCCGTCAGGGGCGATCAGATAATAGGTGGGCACATTGGTGATGCCGTAGTCGTTCGAGGCGGGATAGCCATCGTCATCGAGGAGAGCGGGAAAAGTAACGCCGTATTCGGCGCAGAACTCGCGGGTGTCGCGCGCGTCGTCCTGAGAGATAGCCCAGAAGGTCGTGCGATCCGAGGCGTAGGCCTGAAAGAGACGCTCGAGAAAGGGAAAGGTGAACTGGCAAACCGGGCAACTCACTTTGAAAAACGCGGCCACCACGGGGCCGCGCTTTAAGCCTTCCTGAAGGGAGACGCGCTTGCCATCGAGGTCCTTTAACTCAAAATTGGGCGCTTTATTTCCGGTGCGGACGTTAGCCATAGTTCCTGGGCAATTCCAGGCGGTCAGTGAATGTGGCGCGTCTTCTTGGACATGTAATCCATGAGCAGATATTGGCCGAGCGTATAGGGCGTAGTGAAGTAAGCCTTGCCGCGGCAAATCTCCGCCACCTTCTGCACGAAGTGCACCAGGCTATAGTCGCTGGCCAGCATGAACGTGTTGATGATGATGCCGGCCTTGCGGCATTTGGCGACTTCCTCGAGGGTCTGGGTCACCACGAGCGGGTCGAGACCGAAAGCGTTCTTATAGATGCGGCCGTCTTCGAGCGTCAATGCCGAAGGCTTGCCGTCGGTGATCATGACGATCTGGCGCATGTCTTTCTTTTGCTGCGAGAGTATGCGCTGCGCCAGGCGCAGGCCTTCGCGCGTGTTTGTGTAATAAGGACCCACTTGTACGCGCGCCAATTCACCCAGGGGAACTTCTTCGGCGCTGTCATGAAAAAGTACTAGATGGAGGGAATCGCCTGGGTACTGGGTGCGGATGAGATGCGAGAGCGCCAGGGCCACGCGTTTCGCCGGCGTGAAGCGATCTTCGCCATAGAGAATCATGCTGTGGCTGCAATCCAGCATCATCACCGTGGCGCAGGAGCTTTGGTATTCGCACTGATGCACCATCAGGTCCGGGTAATCGAGAACGATGGGCACCTTGGCGCCCTCGCGGCGCACGGCGTTAAACAGCGTGGCGCTGACATCAAGGTTCAGCGTGTCGCCGAATTCGTAATGCCGTGAAATGCCTCCGGATTCGACGCCGGTGGCCAGTTCGCGCGTGTCGTGGCGTCCGAAGCTGCTCTTGCCAAGCGAGCCCAATAAGTCTTTCAGCGTGCGGAAGCCCAGAAAATCGATGGTCTTGTCTGTGATTTCAAAGCGGGCCTCATTCTGGGCGTCGCGGCCCCCGCCCACATGCCCGCGCGGCGTTTTATCGGGCGGCGGAGTGACCTGCGGCGGCGGGCCATTGATATAGCCCTCTTCCATCATGCGCTCGATCAGGCGGTCGAGGAGTTCGCGCAACTCTTGTTCGGATTTCGCCGAACCCTCTTTGGTCAATTGTTCGAGCAAATCCTCGGGCAGCAGGTCGCCTTCCGCAAGCGCGCGCAGGATCGCTTGCCGCAGCGCCTCCATGGTTTTTTCCGGATCAAATTCGGAGAGCCCGTAATACTGCGACTCGAAACCGCTCTGCAGGAAAAAGTCGCCCAGCCGCTTGATCAATTCTTCGAGATCAACGGAGTCGGCCGGCTCACCCGTGTACCGTGAATAGCGGATGTATTTCACCGCAGCTCCTCAATTGTACTGGCGCCGGGGCGGCCGGTTGAACTGCTCGCGCGGCTCGGCCGGTTTGGGCCGCTCGGCATAGAACCCGCGCTCTTCATTGCGGCTGATGCGCTTGTGGGACCAGAGTCCCTCGAGGATGAATTCGCCCGCCGCAGCCGCGAGTGCCGGATCGGACTTCCCGTTTGTGCCGAGGCGTTCGAGATGATCGAAAAGGCCCTGCACGCGGCGCAGCGCGGCGAATTGATCCGAGGCAGTGGCATTCTCCGGAATTTTGAGTTCGCCGCCATTCTCAAACCATTGCACGACCGGCTGCATATTGGCATCGGCGATGTACTTGGTGTAGACGCGGCCGATCGCCGAGCGAACCAGTTCTCGCGCAATCGTCTCCGCCCCTTTCAATTCGCCTTCGTACTCCAATTCCATCTTTCCGGTAATGGCCGGAATGGCAGCATAAATGTCCGCCACGCGCGCCGAAACGTGGGACTCACTATTGCGCGCAGCGCGCTGCTCGGCGTTGCTGATGACGGCCTCTATGCAGGCAATGGGCAGGCGCTGGCTGACGCCGGAGCGGCGATCGATGCGCTTGTCTTCGCGCGCCAGGAAGGCGATTTGTTCGACGACTTCGCGAATGTATTCGGGCGTAAAAAGCTTGTGGCCGGAATTGCGTTGCGTCCAGGCTTCCTGCGCCGTGATGGCCATGCCTTCTTCGACGGTCGCGGGGTAATGGGTGCGGATTTCGCTTCCCACGCGGTCTTTGAGCGGAGTGATGATCTTTCCGCGGGCCGTATAGTCTTCGGGATTCGCGGTGAAAACGAGCAGGACATCGAGCGGCAAACGAATGGGGTAGCCCTTGATCTGGACGTCGCCTTCCTGCATGATATTGAAAAGCCCGACCTGAATCTTCCCGGCCAGATCCGGCAATTCGTTGATGGCAAAAATGCCGCGGTTGGCGCGAGGCAGCAACCCATAGTGCACGGTCAGCTCGTCAGAAAGATCGCGTCCTCCCCGCGCGGCCTTGATGGGATCAACGTCTCCGATGATGTCGGCGATGGTCACATCGGGCGTGGCGAGTTTCTCCACGAAGCGGTCATCGCGTTTTAGCCAGGCGATCGGCGTGCGGTCGCCTTGCTCGGCGACCATTTCGCGGCAGACGCGGCAAATGGGGTGCAACGGATGGTCATGAATTTCGCAGCCGGCGATATAGGGAATTTCCGGTTCCAGGAAGTTCACCAATCCGCGAAGGATGCGGCTCTTCGCCTGTCCGCGCAGGCCGAGAAGGATGAAATTGTGCCGGGCCAGGATAGCATTGGCGATCTGGGGCAGGACCGTCTCTTCGTAGCCGCGAATGCCGGGAAATAGCGTTTCGTGCGCTCCCAGTTTCCCCAGCAGATTGCATCGCATCTCATCCTTGACGCCGCGATCCGCGGCGCCACCGGGACCCGCTATGCGGCGCCACTCGCCGATCGTGGATGCTTTCCCTGCCGCGGATTCGGTGGTCATAAGGTCCCCTTGCTGGATACATTCGGCGCGTCGTGCACCGCTTTTGCCCCTCACATTATAGCCGAACGCCAAAATCGTGCTTGGCGATGCTTCTTGCGCGGTTCGGCCTCCTGGCGCTTTGCCACATCAATTCGGCCCGTGGCTGTTCGTTGCAGACTTGGACCTGATCTGCTGAATTTGGATGAGCTGCGGCAAGAGTTGGTTCAGGCGGCTGATCAGCTTTAAGCGGCGCTCCGCTTCCACTCGCATTTCCAGCAGTTCCTGCAAAGTTTCGAGTTCGAGCGGCAGCTCGCTGGCAATTCGATAAGCAAGAAAGCCGTCGGTCTGGTCGTCGATATCTATATCCCCCGGGGACTGCCATGGAGCAGCAGGTGACAATCGGTGAACAACGTTAGGAGTTCGGCCGCTGTGGCGGGAGGACCGGGCTGGAAATCATCCGCCATGAGGTCGACGGTGGCCTCCAGATATTCTTTATCCTTATGGACCGCGCAGACGCGATACGCCGATTCGCCTAACGTAATGAGGTCCATGCGCCCGTCCGGGTAAGTGCGAGCGACGCGGCGGACAACGGCGGTGCAGCCGACGGTGGCAATTCCGTTGTCGCGTGCGAGTACCACGCCGAATGGGACCTCATCGTCGATCACCGTCCTCATCATGCGTTTGTATCGCTGCTCAAAGATGTGCAGCGGTAAAGTCATCCCCGGCAAGAGCACGACGGTAAGGGGGAAAAGCGGAATGCGCTCGGTGGTCATTGCGGACACGGAAATTGTAACACTGCGCGGCGCTGGGGCGCGCTGCATATGCAGAAAAACGAGGGAATTTATGACGCCGGCAATTGCGCCAGGGCCGCCTCCATCTCGGAGCTGGCATGCTGATCGCCGCTTCTGCGAGCCGCTTCGATACCGTTGCTGAGAGTCCGCTTGGCGTCCGCCGTTCGCGAAAGGCGAGCCAGGAGCTGGCCGTATTGGAAGTAGCCCGCAACGTAATTGGGATTCTCAGCCAGCAGCTTTTCGAAGTTCTCGGTGGCCGCGGCGTCGTCGCCCTGGTTGGCGCATTCCATGGCCAACCCGTAGCGCGCGAAAGCGTCTTGCGGATGGGCGGCCAGGAATTCCTCGAGCAAGGCGCGTCGGGATTTTTTTGCAGGTTGGGTCATGGCGTCAGTTCCACCCCAACACGCGCAGAGTCGGCGCGTGTCGGGGGCCCCGGTTGGGCCGGCGCTCGCAACCGCGTATTATAGCCGCTCGTTGTAGAGCAGCAAAATGGGGGTCAAAGCAACGAAACGGGGGGAAAAGAAGTGGACCCAAGGGCACAAGTTCCGCGCGGAGGAATAGATCGAGACGACAGGGAGGAGCGACGTGCCGAAGAATAAAAGCACCGCAAATTCGCGGGATTTGGCCGGAAAGCCCGTGAGCACTTCGCGGACGGAAATGACGGAGGTTGTGCTCCCGCAGGATGCCAACGTCTTCGGAAACATCCTGGGCGGCCGCGTCATGCACCTGGTGGATATCGCGGCGGCCATCACGGCGCACCGGCACTGCCGCTCGATGGCCGTGACCGCTTCGGTAGACCACATCGATTTTCGTAATCCGATTGGCATCGGCGAGGTCATCATGCTGAAAGCCAGTTTGAATCGCGCCTTTCACACATCGATGGAAATTGGCGTGAAGGTGTTTTCCGAGGACATTTTGACCGGAGAGAAGAAGCACACCACCAGCGCCTACGTCACGTTCGTGGCGCTGGACGAGAACCATCGGCCGAAGCCGGTGCCCCCGGTGATCTGCGAGACGCCTGAAGATCGACGGCGCTTCCGGGAAGCGCTGGTGCGGCGCAAGTATCGCCTGGCGCACCGGCCGAACAAGCCGTAGCAGTCGGAGAAGTTGGCGCAGGTCAGGGGATGGCGGAACAGAAGTGGGCGACATTCCGCGCAACTTCGCTAGCATGCTCCACGCACGCACCAATCGAAGGGCCTGCGAAATAATTGCCGGCCAGGAAGACGCCGGGCGTATTGGCACACAGGGTTCGCAGAGCGGACGTTACGCCTTGATGTCCGATGTTGTATTGCGGCAAGGCACGTTGCCAGCGCGCCACGTGCTGTGCGACAGGGGCGCCGGTTATGCCCAGCACGGAGGAGAGCTCTGAATGTGCGATGGCGGCGATTCGCTCGGGGCTGTAGGAGACGATCTCGGGATCCGTCATTCCGCCCAAAAAGCTCGTGAAACTGGCCATTCCTTTCGGCGCGCGCCCAGGAAAGAGCGAGGAATTCCAGACCGTTCCCAGCAGGCGTAATCCTTCGCTGCGGGGAACGAGAAAGCCGAAGCCCTTGAGGCCGCTTTCAGCGTTTCGATATTCGATTTGCTCGAGCCCATAGCCTGCGGCAACTTGGGCGACCCCCGTATATTCAATCTTTCCCAGTAGCTCGCCGAATTCGCGCTGAAAGCTCGTCAGCAGTTGTGCCGCCTGCTCTGCCGGCGTCGCGACGACAACAGCAGCGGCGCTCAGCGATTCTGTTGCTGCGCCGAATTTGTAGGTCACCTCGAAGCTGTGCGAGTTTGCCCCAGGCGAACGGCGAATCGCGGTGATTTCGGCCTCAGTGAGGGCCGAATCGCCTAATTGCGCCGCGATTGCCGCGACCAGACGCGACAGGCCGCCGCGAAAATTGCAGAGCGAGGAGTGCTTGCCGCCACTCTGGCGGCGTTGCTTCATCGCTCCGCGAATGACGCTGCCGTAGCGTTCCTCGAGCCGGCGCACGGAGGGAAAGGAACTCGCGAGGCTCAGCTTTTCAGGATCGCCGGCCCAGACTCCCGAAATAAAGGGAGCCACCAGATTCGCGAGCAGGTCCGCGCCGAATTTACGCCTGACAAATGCGGCGACCGATTCGTCTGTCTCCGGAGGCCGCGTCTGCCGAAATGGCTCCGAGATGATGCGCAGCTTTGTTCGGGCGCCCAAAAGAGGAGTGAGCAAGAGGTGCGGCGGACTCAAAGGCGCCGGAACAAGGCGACCGCCTTTCAGGATATATCGCGGCGCGCGAGGGTCGGCCTGCAGGAGTTCGCTGCCCAAACCAAGCACATCGATCAATTCGGAAATGGCTTGCGTAATCGTAAAGCTCTGCGGGCCAATATCGAAGCGGAACCCATTTTGTTCGATGGTATCGATGACACCGCCAAATCTCGGGCCTCGTTCCAGCAGGAGCACCGGCCGGCCGAGTTGCCGCAAGCGCCAGGCGCACGCCAGCCCTGAAATTCCGCCGCCGATGACCAGAATCTTGGAGACGATGGCCACGAGAAATGTGCGAGGAGCTAAAGCGTTTTCGAGAAGAGTGGTTGTTCGGCGAGGTGCTGCTTCTCGAGGTAAGGGTCGAAAATCATGGCCAGATTGCGAATAAAAATGCGGCCCAAGAGGGTGACACGGATTTCGTCGCCGCTCAACTCGATGAGCCGGTCTTCCAAAAACGGATGCAGCCGCGCGAGTTCGGCCGCGAAATAATCATCGAAGTTGATGCCGAACTCGCGGCTAATCTCATTCTTGCAAATGACGGCGTGGCATAACAGCCGCGTGATCAGGGCCCGCCGCAAGCGGTCATCTTCGCTGAGGCGATACCCGCGCATGGTGGCCGTGCCGCGCCGTTCGATGGCTTCCGTATAGCGGGGCAGTTCGCGATAATTCTGCGCGTAGGTGGATCCGATGGCGCTGATCGCGCTGACTCCCATGCCGTAAAGATCGGCGCCGGCTTTCGTCGTGTAGCCTTGGAAATTGCGGTGCAGCGTGCGCTGCCTCTGAGCGAGGGCCAGTTCGTCATCGGGCTTGGCGAAGTGATCCATTCCAATATATTGATAGCCTGCATGCTGGAACTTCTCGATGGCCGCGCAGAAGATGCGGAATTTTTCCATTCCCTCAGGCAGAGATGAGGCAAGCGAACCTTGCTGCTTGCGAATCCAGGGCACATGGGCGTAGCTGAATAAAGCGATGCGATCCGGCGCAAGGGCCAGCACCTCGTCCACCGTACGCGCGAAGCGGTCCGCCGTCTGGTGAGGCAATCCGTAAATCAGATCAACGTTGATGCTCTCGAACCCCAGCGCGCGCGAGCGGGCAATCAATTCAGCAGTCATCTCCAGAGGTTGCACGCGCTTTACGGCCCGCTGGACTTCGGGATCGAAGTCCTGTATGCCCATGCTCAGGCGATTGAATCCCAGCCGGCTCAGCGCTTCCAAATGCTGTGCACTGGTGACTCGCGGGTCGACTTCGATGCCGATTTCCGCATCGGGAGCAAACCAGAATTTCTCCGCGGTGAACCCGAACAAATCTTCCATTTGCGGCGGCGTCAAATAGGTGGGCGTTCCGCCGCCCCAATGGAATTGCACCACCGGACGAGAACGGGAAATTTGCTCGCTGACGTGTTCAATCTCGCGTTTCAGTGTGGCGAGATACGGTGGAGTCACGCTGTGGTCTTTGGTAATGACCACGTTGCAGGCGCAAAACAGGCAAAGGCTTTCGCAAAAGGGCAGGTGCATGTAAATCGAAACAGGGGTGCGCCCGGCGTCGGCCTGTTTGTAGGCGCGCTCCAGTTCGTCCACGCGGAAATCGTCGTGCCAGACCGGCGCGGTCGGGTAACTGGTATAGCGAGGTCCGGGGCGGTTATAGAGTGCGAGAAATTCGGGCGAAATGCGAAATCGCTCGCGTTCGAGTTCGAGATTCAGCCCGGAATCGCGCACATCGGTCATACGAATCGCGCCTGCTTCGTAATTTGTGCGATCTCCTCGGCGCCTGGCTCGGCGGAATAATTTTCTACCGGCGCGGATTGCCCGGCCTGGATAAAGGCCAGCGCATTCTCTACCGGCGTGTCGGGCAGAATTCCGTGGCCCAAATTCAAGATGTGTCCCCGGCCCTTTGTCTGACGGATCGCGTGATTGACCGAAGCGGCAATTGCCTCCTGCGAGGCCAGAAGCACGCTGGGATCGATATTGCCCTGGACGGCAACGCGGTCGCCAAATTTCTCGCGAACGTGCGCCAAATCCATGCGCCAGTCCACACTCAGGACGTTCGCTCCGGTCCGCAGAAGGGAACTCAGCAAATGGTTCGAGGCTTTCGAAAAAAGAATCACGGGCGTATCACCGGACGCAAGCTCTTCGATGAGCAGTTGCGTGGCCGGAAGCTCAAGATCGCGATATGTGGGGCCATCCAGTTCGCCGGCCCACGTGTCGAAAAGCTGTACGGCAGCCGCGCCGGCAGCGACCTGCGCCTTCAGGTACGCGGCGGTAGAGCGAGCAATTTTCTCCAGCAGCTTGCGGAAGGCTCGCGGCTCGTTCCACAGCATCGCTTTTGCGGCCGGGAAGCCCTCCCGGGACCCGCCTTGAATGAGGTAGCAGGCGAGCGTCCATGGGGCGGCGGCAAATCCGAGGACGGGAACGTCTGGGCCCAAAGAGCTGCACAGCAGGCGAATGGCATCGCTGACGAAGCGCGTCTCGCGCTCGGGATCGAAAGCGGTGAGCGCGTCCACCTGCGCGGCACTGCGAACCGGCGAGGTGATTACAGGTCCCGCATCTCCCAATTCGATGGCCGCGCCCATGGCTTCGGCGGGAATCAGAATGTCTGAAAAGACGATCACGGCGTCGACGCCCAGCCGCCGGTAGGGCTGCAGGGAAACCTCGGCGGCAAGCTCAGGCGTTTTGGCCACTTCCAGAAAGCTGTACTTCTCGCGCAGCGCTCGATACTCGGGCAGATATCGCCCAGCCTGTCGCATCATCCACACGGGCACGCGCGGGATCGGCTCCCGCCGGCAGGCCCCGAGGAATAGCGCAGTGCGGCTGACCTTCACGGGCGCGGAGATAAGCTCTGCTGGTTTGGTTTCCATGAGTCTAAACTGGCGATCCCTCTAGTGCCGTTCCAACTTGTTTGAGCAAATCCTCTTTCGTCTTGATTACGGCGATCTCTCGGTGTCGTTCGCTTGCGCGTTTGGCCAATCTAGTTGGAACGGCACTAGTTGTTTCGGGGTTGAGATTTCCTTCGCATCATAACAAATTCGAGGGCGGGCCGCATGGGACGAAGCGCCCGGACCGGCGAGCGAGTTTTTTGGGAATGCGGGAATCGGCTGTATAATGAGCCGGTTAGCCTTCCCAGATGACAAATCACCTGGTTCTGCTCACGGTGCTCAGCTATGCCGCCAGCCTTGGCGGCTACGTCGCGTTTCTGGCGACGGCGCGCCGCCTCTTCGGCCGGCTGGGCACGCTGCTGCTGATCTCAGGGTTGGCTTGCCACTATCTGGCTTTGCTCGAACGTTCCCGTTGGGCCCATACGGTCCCTTATGATGACTTGTACGGCTCGCTCTCTTTGTTTGCCTGGCTTCTGGCGATTACCTATTTGGGATTGGAACTGTTCCACAGAGATCGCTCGGTGGGCGCTTTTGTTCTCCCCTTCGTGATTGCAGTTTTTTCTCTGGCGCAAAACACCCGCCTGGCAGTCCCGGCGCCTCCGCCGGCGCAGGGTCCGCTTTTGGCCCTGCACATCACGCTCAATGTGCTCGGGTATGCGGCCTTCGCTCTATCCTTTGTACTCAGCGCCATTTACCTGGTGCAAAACAGTTTGCTGCGAGGCCGGCACTTAGGAAGCATCGTGTGGCGCTTTCCAGCGCTGGAGTCGCTCGAACGAATGAGCCGCAGCAGCGTAATTGTGGGGCTGGTCTCGCTCCTGGTGGGGATTAGTTTTGGGCTGCTGTGGGTCAATCGCATCTGGGGCCGCTATTGGAATGGAGATCCCAAGGAGATCATCACCATCCTGATTCTGGCGGTGTATGCCGGCTATCTGTGGCTCGGCCGAACCGGGTCGTGGCGCGGCGCGCGAGCCTCTGCGCTCTGCGTATTCAACTTTGTTCTTGTGCTGTTCAGTTATAGCGTGGTCAATCTTTATCTTTCGAATTTTCATCGGTTCTTCTGATGCGCATGCTGAGCGCGATCCTTTTCGTGCGACGGAGAAGTTAGTCGGTGGAGATCGTTCTCATAGGCTTGAATCACCGCACCGCTCCGGTGGAGCTGCGCGAGCGCGTCTCCTTTACAGAGGAAGCTGCGCGGCTCGCGTCGGAACAACTGCGTTCGCGCGGCGTGCTTTCCGAGACGCTGGTGCTGTCCACGTGTAATCGCAGCGAGCTGTACGGCGTGCCTCCGGAATCGGCGCCCTCTGGGAAAGACAGCGCCGGCGCGATGGAACTCTTCCTGGCGACCTTCCACAGGATCGAACCCGCGATCCTGAACGGCAGCTTGTATCGGCGCCACGACCGGGAGGCGGTGCGCCATCTCTTCCGGGTTGCCGCTGGCTTGGACTCCATGATGCTGGGCGAAGCCGAGATTCTCGGCCAGATACGCGAGGCTTATCGCATCGCAGTGGACCATGGGGGAACTGGGCCGGTGCTCAACCGCATGTTCCAGAGCGCGCTGGAGGTGGGGAAGCGGGTTCGGGCGGAGACTCAAATCAGCGCGCGGCCGATGTCGGTGGCTTTCGCCGGCGTGAAATTGGCGGAGCGTATCTTCGGCAGCCTGCGATCACACTCGGCGCTCATTTTGGGCGCTGGGTCGACAGGAGAACAGGTGATCGCGCATCTGCGCGACCGCGGAATCTCGCGCTTGGGCGTGGCCAATCGTTCGCGGCAACGGGCCATGGAATTGGCGGAGCGCTTCGGGGCAGAGGTCGCCGACTGGGAGGCACTGGACTCAGCGCTGACCTGGCCGGACATGGTGATCTGCTCGGTGTCCAGCTCCGAACCGGTTATTTCGCGGGCAGCCGTGGAGCGCGCCATGGCCGCACGTTCCAACCGCTCGCTGCTATTCATCGATTTGGGACTGCCTCGCAACGTCGCACCCGGCGCCGCCGAGCTATATAACGTCTATCTCTACGGCGTCGATGACTTGAAGGAGATCGTGGAACAAAATAAACGCGCGCGAGAAGCCGAGATCCCCAAAGTCGAAGTTCTGGTCGAGGAGCACGTGACCAAGTTTGAATCCTGGCAGGCGGGAGTCGAGGCCAGCGCTGTTTTGCGGGAATTGCGCTCGCGCCTGGGGGCGGAGCGCGAGGCGTTCCTGCGGGAGAGGCTCGGGGCAATGCCTCACCTCTCCGCGGACGACAAGCGGCAGATCGCTGCGCTTATGGACGAATTGCTCGACCGCGTCTTGCTCGAACGTGCCGAACAATTGAAAACCGTTTCCGATTTGCGCCGCAAAGTCCAAAACCTCGAAGCGCTCCGGGATCTTTTTCGCCTCGATCAGGGCAAGCCTTGAAGTCTCTTCGGATTGGGACCCGCGGCAGTGCGTTGGCTCGCTGGCAGGCAGAATTTGTGCGCGCCGCTCTCGCGCGCCACGGAGTTGCCGCGGAGCTTTTAATCATCCGCACCTCGGGAGACCGCGACCGGCAAAGCTCGCTCCGCGTCATCGGCGGCAAAGGCGTTTTCACCAAGGAACTGGAAGACGCGCTGCTCGAAGAGCGCATCGATCTGGCGGTCCACAGCATGAAGGATATGCCCACGACGCTTCCCGCGGGGCTCGAGATTTCCGCGATTTGCGAGAGAGACGACGTGCGCGACGCCCTGATTTCGCGTGACGGGCTTAAGCTCGATCAATTGCCGCCCGGTGCGCGCATCGGGACGAGCAGCCTGCGCCGTCAGGCGCAACTGCGGCATTATCGTGGCGACCTCGAGATGGTGGATATGCGCGGCAACGTGGATACGCGGCTGGCAAAGCTGGCGCACGGCGATTACCATGCCATCGTTCTGGCGAAAGCTGGCCTTGATAGGCTCGGAAAAGCGGAGCAAATCAGCGAAATAATGTCGCCGGAGATCTGTCTTCCCGCTGCCGGGCAGGGCGCCATCGGCATCGAAACCCGCAAACGGGAAGACGAGTTTTCTCCGGCGGTGAGAAAGTTGAATCATCATCTATCGCGAGTGGCGGTCGAGGCGGAGCGCGCCTTATTGGCGGGACTGGAAGGCGGCTGCCAGGTACCCATCGGGGCGTGGGCTCGAATGGAATCGGGGAGCTTGAGGATCGATGCTCGCGTGCTTTCCGCGGATGGAGGCGAATCCATCCGGGAGAGCCGCACAGGGTCGTGCGAGAATGCTACAGAGCTGGGGCGCTCGGTGGCCGCGGCGCTGCTCGACCGCGGCGCGGACCGTCTGCTTCGGCTTGCGGGGCGCGGCGTTGAAAACGGTTAAATCCCGAACGCTCGAGGGACGGCGAATCGTCGTTACGCGCGCGCCTGCGCAATCCAAAGAGTTGCGCGAGCGATTGGAGGAATTAGGCGCACAGGTGGTTTTGCTTCCTCTGGTTCGTTTTCTGGAGCCTGAGAATACTTCCGATCTCGACCGCACCATTCGCTCGCTCGAAAAATTTGACTGGCTGATTTTCACCAGTGCTAATGCGGTGACGTTTTTCCTGGGAAGGTGCCGCGCTTTGGGATGCTGGCCGAGCGGCAAGCTTCCAGAGATCGCGGCCGTTGGTTCCGCGACGCGGCTGGCCCTCGAGAAGGAAGGCTTACAAGCGTCGCTGGTGCCGGCGGAATTCAGCGCCGCGCGACTTGCTGCGGAACTCGCAGGCGCGATTGCGGGAAAAAGCGTTCTGCTGCCGCGGAGCGACCGCGCCGGCGACGAGTTGCCCTCGCTGCTCCGCAAGGCTGGAGCTAACGTCACCGAAATCGTTGCCTACAGGACGGCTGGGCCGGAAACATTTGACCGGAGTCTAATCGAGGCGATACGCCGCGGGGAGGCTGACGCAGTCACATTTTTTAGCCCTTCGGCTCTCCGCGAGTTTCAGAACCTCGTGGGACCTGAGGTCTTGGCGAAATGGAATCCGCGAGTGGTTTTCGCGGCGGTTGGGCCTGTGACCGCGGAAGCAATTCGCGGCGCAGGTTTGCCGGTGGCTATAGAAGCGGATGAGGCGACCACAGCCTCATTGGTGGCGGCTCTGGAGCGCCATTTTTCTATCCTAGAAAATCAAACGCGGCAGTCCCGAGCCCTGTAACAGGAGGGAAGCATGACATTTCCAACGCAACGTCCGCGACGCCTGCGCCGCACCGAGGCCCTGCGCAGCATGACGCGCGAAACCCGCCTTTCCACCAGCGGCTTCGTTTATCCGATGTTCGTTGGGCCCGGCAAAGGTACGCGCGTGGAGATCAGTTCTATGCCCGGAGTCTACCAGCAGTCGGTCGATCAAATGCTGGAGGAATGCCGCGAGGTCGAAGGGCTGGGAATCCCCGGGGTAATCCTCTTCGGCATTCCCGAACACAAGGACGAGCGCGGTTCGGAGGCTTCTTTGCCGACCGGCGTCGTGCAGCGCGCGATCGAGGCCATTCGCCGCGCCAAGCTCAATCTGGTGGTCATCACCGACGTTTGCCTTTGCGAGTACACCAGCCACGGACATTGCGGCGTGATCGAGAATGGCGAAGTGGCCAACGATCCGACGCTGAAATTGCTCGCGGAGGAGGCCTTGTCGCACGCGAGGGCGGGCGCTGATATGGTGGCGCCTTCCGACATGATGGACGGACGCGTGGCGGCGATTCGGCAGGCGCTCGATGCCCATGGGTTTTCGCAGCTGCCCATATTTTCCTACGCCGCCAAGTATTGCTCCGGATTTTACGGGCCCTTCCGGGAGGCGGCGCAATCGGCGCCCCAGTTCGGTGACCGTCGCAGTTACCAGATGGACCCCGCAAACGCACGCGAGGCCCTGCGCGAAGTGGCGCTCGATTTAGAGGAAGGCGCGGACATCATCATGGTCAAACCCGCCCTCCCTTATCTGGACATTATTCGCCAGGTACGGGAACGTTTTGATGTTCCCGTAGGCGCCTATAACGTAAGCGGCGAGTACGCCATGGTCAAGGCCGCTGCGCGCAACGGCTGGCTGGAGGAAAAACGGATCGTGCTGGAAGTTCTGACAGCCATCCAACGGGCTGGCGCGGAGATCGTGTTGACTTATCATGCCAAGGACGTCGCCCGGTGGACCAAAGCCTGCTGACCGGAGATTTTAATCCTCTGCTACATTTTTGATCCTTCACTGAGGAGCAGTTCGGCGTGGCAAGCATCCCGGAAAAACAACCCAGCCGTTCGCAAAGGGCCTTCGAGCGCGCCCGCCGCGTGCTGGTGGGCGGCGTCAATAGCCCCGTTCGCGCTTTTGGCGCAGTGGGCGGCATGCCCATCATTGTTGATCGCGCGCAGGGAGCCCAGGTCTGGGACCTGGACGGCAATGCCTATACCGATTTCATCTGCTCCTGGGGCGCTCTGATTTTGGGACACGCGCACCCGGAAATCGCAGCTGCTTTGGCCGATCAGGCTGCCCGCGGCACGAGCTACGGCATGACCACGGAGCTCGAGATCGAGTTGGCGGAGATTCTGCAAAACGCGCTGCCCTCGATAGAGCGCATACGTTTTGTCAGTTCGGGCACCGAAGCAACCATGAGCGCGGTTCGTTTGGCGCGCGCGGCGACCGCTAGAAATCTCATCGTTAAATTTGAGGGCGGCTATCACGGGCATGGGGATAGCTTTCTGGCCAGGGCAGGCTCCGGCTTGGCCACTTTGGGCATCGCGGCATCTCCCGGCGTCCCTCAGGCCCTGGCCGAACTCACGCTGGATGCGCCCTACAACGATCTCGCCGCAGTCGAGCGCCTCTTTGAGAGGCACGGCCGCGATATCGCCGCCGTAATTGTCGAGCCCATTGCAGCGAACATGGGAGTAGTTCCGCCGGCAGACGGTTTCCTTTCCGGATTGCGCGAATTGACGCGGCGCCATGGCGCGCTGCTCATTTTTGACGAAGTCATCACCGGCTTCCGGCTGTGCTTCGGAGGCGCGCAGAATCTCTTTGGCATCGAGCCGGACCTGACCACGCTGGGCAAAATCATCGGTGGCGGCTTGCCCGTCGCTGCCTACGGAGGGCGGCGAGATTTGATGGAGCAAGTCGCCCCCGTGGGCCCTGTGTATCAAGCGGGCACTTTATCCGGCAATCCTCTCGCCATGCGAGCGGGCATCGAGACGCTGAAGCGCCTTGCGGTCCATGGCTTCTACGATTCCCTTGACCGGAAAGCCAAAATTCTCGCGGATGCGATGGGGCAAGCTCTCTCTGACGCAGGGATCGCCGGCCAGGTTGCTCGCGCGGGATCGTTGCTGACATTGTTCTTCATGGCAAGCCCGGTGGAAAACTATGCTGCGGCGAAAAAATCCGATACTCGCCGCTTTGCGTCTTTCTTCAACGAAATGCTGCGCCGGAAAATCCTGTTGCCACCGTCGCAGTTCGAGGCGCTATTCGTTTCTGCGGCACACACGGAGGACGATATGCGTCGCACAGGCGCCGCCTGTCGCGAGAGTCTCGCGACGATCCGTTCCTGACCGCATCATCCTGCCCGTAACTCTAAAAACGTCCGTGAACAAAATTTGATATTGCGTTCTCGGACTAGTGCTATTCTGAGCGTGTTGCGGCGGAGCGCGTTGCCGCCCGGGGAATTCGGCGTGCCCAGTCTTCGGGCGTGGGGAGGCGTCGCTGAATCGGTTCAGGTTCGCTGCTGCAATTCGGCTTGGTAGTCCTTCCTTTAGACGGCTTCTTCCGGGTGTCCCTCCATGCCGTTAACCCCATCGCCACTGGTGATTGCCGCGCTGGATGCGGGATCGAACGCGATCCGTGCAGTCGTGGCGCGCGCCAGTTCGGCCACGGAGATACGCGAGCTCGCCAGCGCGCGCTGGTCGGTTCGGCTGGGGCACAACGTCTTCACGGGAAAGAGACTGGACCCGCGCACAATGTCGCGGGCCGTCGAGGCTCTCCAGCATTTCAGGAGCCTGCTCGACCGCTACGAAGTGGATGAATATTCGGCGGTCGCCACCAGCGCCTTGCGTGAGGCCGCCAATCGCGATGCCCTGATCTCGCGTATCTACCGCGAAGCAGGCATTGAACTCGTCGCCATCAGCGCGGCGGAAGAAGCTCGGCTGGTACGCGAGGCGGTATTCGCGGTGTCCGTAGGACGCTTTTCTCCCCGGTTGATTCTCGATCTCGGCGGCGGCAGCCTGGAGATGAGTTTTCTCCGCGGGCGCAAAGTCGATCGCGGATTCGCCTTTCCGCTCGGCACGGTTCGCTTGATGGAGCAATTTAATCTCGCCGGACCGTTTACACCCGAGGCCTTCGCCGCCTTGCAAGCGCACATCCGTTCTGTTCTGCGCTCTCAGCTTCGGGGATCAATGCAAATCGGCCGCAGTGCTGCTGTGGCCTGTGGAGGCAATGCCGAGGCGCTGGCTCGAGTTGCTCCAGGCCCACGCGTGGCGGGTTTCAATACTCTGAATCTCCGCCGCCTGCGGGAGATGTTGTGGGAGATCCTGCGGCTCGATGCGGAGGGCCGCATCGATAGCTTTGGCGTGCGACGCGATCGCGCCGAGGTCATGGGCGTGGCTGCGGTCGTGTTCACGACGCTCGCGGAACTGCTGGACGCGCGGCAATTGGTTATTCCCGGTGTAGGCGTTCGCGAGGGGGTGCTGCATGAATTGGCGGCAGCCCATTTTGGACCGGCGAGCGCTGATGATGAGCGGGCCGAGGCCTTACGCCAGCAGGCGCGCCGGTTTGCCGCGCGGATGCATTCCGATGCGGGACATTGCGAACACGTGCGGCGGCTGGCGGCGCAGCTTTTCGATCAACTGGCGCCGCTTCACGAGCTTCCCTCGGCGCAACGGGTCACGCTGGAATTGGCCGCGCTTTTGCACGAAGTGGGCATCGCGGTGAATGCGCGCGGGCACCATAAGCATGGCGAATACATCGTGCGCCACGCCGATATTCCCGGGCTCAGCAAGCATCAGCAGGCTGCAGTGGCCTGCCTCGTGCGCTATCATGGCGAATCCGTGCCAGACCCCGACCATCGACTCTACAGCTCGCTTGCGGAGGCGGACCGCACGCGCGTGCGCCAGTTAGCGGCGCTCCTGCGTCTAGCCGTGGCCCTCGACGTTGGGGGAACGCAGGTTGTGCGCCGCGTGGAGGCCAAGATTCAGCGCCGTGCGGTTGTCCTGCGAATCGTCACCACTTCGGAGGGCCAGGTCAATCTTCGTGAGCTGCGCCGCAAAGCCAAATTCTTTGAAAGGCAGTTTGGCCTGCCTCTGCGATTTGCCTGCGTTCGACGGCTTCAAAATGGCAACGCGGGGCGGCGCGCGGCCCTGCTATCGGGCCGTTCCGCAGCCTGACAGGACCTCGCTCGCCGGCTCGCCGTCTCGACGATTCCAAAGCATCTAACGTTAAACTATGGTTTCACCACAACGTGAGAAGCCGGAAGCAACGGTTGAACGCGAAGAAGCCCCGGGGAAAACTATGCGCCTTTACCTGATGCGACACGGCATCGCCATCGACCGCGAGGATCCCGATTGCCCTCCGGATCCCGAACGCTATCTCACACCGAAGGGAATTCAGCGCACACGCGCGGCCGCGCGCGGTCTGCGCTCACTGCGGGTCAAACCCGCCGCGCTTCTCACCAGCCCCTTTGTGCGCGCGGTGCAGACCGGCGAGATCGTCTGCGAAGTTTTGGGCCTGGATCCCAAGCAGCTCCGCACCACAGATGCTCTTAAGCCGGAGGCGAAGCCGGCCCGGCTTGCCGAAGAACTGGGGCGACTGGGAGGGGAAGTCATCTGCTTCGGGCATGCGCCGCACATGGACGAATTTATTGCCCATGCGCTGAAGGCCACGGCGCCATTTACCGCGCTGAAGAAATCCGGCGTGGCCTGTGTGGATATTGATTCGCTCGCGCCCTTGCGCGCAACGCTCTTCTGGGTGCTGACCTCGAGGATTCTTCGCCGCCTTGGCGATTGATCGAAGCCAACTCGTTTAGTTCGGTTTGCCAATGACCCCATAGCATCGCCGCGCTAGCGTTCTCGGCCTGATGGATGCCCGAGTCTTGTCCATTTCGATGCCCCGGTTTGCAGATGAGGGAAACGTATTCCTTTCGCCTCTTTTGGGCTGCGCTGTCCACACGCCGCAGGAATTGCGAGACTGCGGTCTTCGGCAGAAAGTTCTTGCGTGCAAGCTTCAAAAGCAGATCGTGCAACACATCGAGATCGTGCCCTTCTCCAAGCAGGTCCTGAGTCCGCTCGAGTTCCGCGCTCCATGACTCGCTCTTTTGGGGCAGGAAGCTTTCGACCATGTACCGGAAGCGCTTCACCGTGACGCGCAGCTCGTGCCAGGTCTCCGCGCTTGGCTGCTTCGTCCAGCGCTCGTGGAGATCGATGACGCGGGTCAATTGCTCGAGAACCAACTGGGCCAGCCGCCGCTCGTTCACCGGGATAAGTTCTGCCCTTGCCGGCAGCCGGCGCGACCAGCGCTTCCATCGTTTGCGTGGAAACGATTTTAGCGAGCTGCGAGCCTCTTTCTTGGCGCGTCGTTCCTGCTTTTTGAAATGTGACGCCAGGGCCTGCCCGGCCGGTCCGCTTGTTAACCGCAGAGGCTTCAGCCAGTGCTCCAGCACCTGGACATCGCGTAAATCAGACATGCCCCTCTGTATGCCCTTGGAAGCCTTTCGCAGCCGCCGCCAGACAGGATCCGGATCGATGGCGGAAAAACCTTCGGCCAGCGAGCGGCAGCGCCGCAACGCAACCCGGAAATCGTGGACCGGGTCAGTCTTCAGCTTCTTCTGAGCGCGTTTATGGTTGCGCAGTGCGCGTCGGATGGAACGTTCCAAGGCTTGCGATGCTGGAGAAACGCGGACTTCGTCATTCTGCTTCGTCATCTGCTATGCCCGCTTGCGCTGCTCTTCCGACGCTCCCTCCATGGCCAATTCCTGTCCGGCCTCTGGTGCGTCGCTGGGTAAGGTGACTGCCGCTCGCCCGACCGGAGGCGTGAGGATCCGGTCGATGCCGCCCTTCAACTGCTCGAATATCGCCCGAGGTTCCGGCCGCGCATCAATTACGTTGAAACTGAACTCCTCCGCCAACTGATCGAATTGTTGGAGCAAGGCGGTCTGATATTTCCGGAAGCTATCGTACATGTCCTCTGTGGAGTACAGGTCCATGCCCGATTCCCAATAATCAAATCCGCGGGTAAATACCGCGCGAGGAATGAGCTCATCCACGCCGATGCGCAGATAGAAAATGGCGTCAGGCTTTGGGGCGAAGCGATGTATATTGCGCACCCAAACCGGATCAAGCCCTCGGACCATCGAACGCGCCATCAGCGAATAGATATAGCGATCGGTCAGCACAACGAAGCCCGCGCGCAGCGCCGGTACGATCTCGTTTTCCAGGCGATCTGCGAAGTCCGTTGCATAGAAGAGACTAAGGGTGATCCGGCCGAGGGTATGGCCCTCCTTCGCTCGCTTGATGCCCTTGCCTGCCAGCCCGGAGCGCGTTAGCCCCGTATCCAGGACCGCATGGCCCTGCTGTTCCAGCCATTCCTTCAGCAGGCGGATTTGAGTGGAGCGCCCGACGCCGTCCGTCCCTTCCAGGACGATCAGTTTGCCAACCAGGTCGTCCAGTTCCAGGCCCGGCAATCGGACTCCATAGCTCTCTTTCATGGGGCCACCCGAAGTTGCTTCGCCTGGGTCAGTTTAGCCAAGACCATTAGCCGCATCTCCTGCTGCTGGGTTTCGATGGGCAAGGTGGCATCAATCACGGTAAGCGCGAATTCCGGAATCATTTTGTCGTATTCCTCGAGAATGCGGCCCTGGAAGAGGCGGAAGCTTTCATCCGGATCGTCGCTCAGGCCGAGATCCATGCCCGCTTCGTAGTACTTAAATCCTGCGCGAGCGTCGTTGATGCGCTTCATGGCCACTTCGAGGGGCACACGGAAGTAAAAAGCGACCGTTGGCTTCACCGCGAAGGCGTAGAGTTCGCGAATCCACTCCGCATCCATGCCCCGGCTCGCGTCGCGAGCGAAGGCGGTATAGATATACCGATCGCACAGCACCACCGCGCCGGCCTTGAGCAGGGGAATAATATTACGTTCCGTGCGGTCGGCGAAATCGGTGGCGTGGATCAGGCTGAAAGTCGCGGGAGTCAGGAGTTGCTTCTTTTTGCCTCGCTTGGTCGTGTCTTTAACTAACGGCGAGGAGTTCCACTCGCTGAAGACAACTCCATACCCTTCGGCTTTGAGCCATTGATGCAGGAGCATCAACTGCGTCGACTTACCTGAACCATCGATGCCTTCGACAACAAAAAGACGCCCCGGAATGCGATGATCACCGTATCGTTTCATGCGGAGGAAACCTAAGAGGACGGGATAGACGAGCGTCAAGCCCGTGCCGCAACGGCCCTGCGAAACAATTCTAACAGGATCATTGTTTCGGGGAAGTAAAAACTCATTAAGCCATGTAAGTGCTTATAAATAAGTACGTTACTGGTAGCCCTGAGCCGCTCACCGCAGTCGATTCAAGTACAGCGCCATTCCGACTGCCGCATTCATCCCCAGCCGCTCCAATTCGCGGACTTCTCGCGCGCTCCGAATGCCTCCGGCTGCGGTAATCGGCAGACGTGTAGCCTTTCGGAGTCGACTGAACCAGCGCAGACTTGTCCCCTGCATGGTGCCTTCGGCGTCTACGTATGTACACAGAAACTCGGAGGCGTAAGACTCTAACTCCGGGAAAACCTTCTCTGGCGTGAGGCGCAGCTTTTCCTGCCATCCACGCACTAAGATGCGCCCGCCCTGAGTGTCCACCGCGACGATCATTCGCCTCCGTCCGACGTGCGCAACGAGCCGGGAAAGGAAGGCGTGGTTTACTCCACCGTTGCGAAACGCGGCGCTGCCGATGATCACTTTTTCCGCACCGGCGGCAAGAATACGCTTCGCGCGCGCCGCCGTGCGGATGCCGCCGCCTACGCGCACGCGCATGGGAGCCCTGCGGCAGAGCTGCCCGACCAGTCGCGCATTGCTGCCGCGGCCCATGGCGGCGTCCAGGTCGATGACGTGAAGCAGGGGATAATCCCGAAAGCGATCAAGGAGGCCGAAAACATCCTCAACCGCCAGGCGCAGTTTGCGGCCGCGGACCAGTTGTACCGCGCGGCCGTCCTGAAGGTCGATGCAGGGTATGATCACGTCTAAATCAGCGCAGATGCTCGGCCTAGGCTCGGGGCTGCAGTCTCTAGCCGCTCAGCCGCACTGGCACCCCTTTGGAATGGAGAAAGCATTTCAGCTCGCGAAGCTCTTGCACTGCGTCGTGAAAAATGGAAGCAGCCAAAGCCGCGTCGGCATGTCCCTTTTCGAAGACATCCAGGAAATCGGCCGGGCTGTCTGCTCCGCCCGAGGCAATCAGGGGCACCGTGACGCGCTCGGCGATGGTGGCCGTCAGTGCCAGATCGAAACCGCTACGGGTGCCGTCGCGATCCATGGAGGTCAGCAAAATCTCACCGGCACCGCGTTCCGTGCCCTCGCTGGCCCAATCCACCGCATCCCGGCCGGAGGATTCCCGCCCGCCTCGTACGAACGCCTCCCACCTCTCCCCAACCCGCTTCGCATCAATCGCCAATACGACCGCTTGTGAGCCGAATTCGGCGGCAAGTTCGGTGAGAAGCTTAGGGCGCCGGAGCGCGGCTGTATTGACGGTGAGCTTATCCGCCCCGGCTCGGAGAATCGCACGACCCTCGTCTACGGTGGCCACGCCGCCGCCCGCGGTCAGGGGAATAGCCAATTCGGCGGCAACGCGACGGATCGTTTCGAGAAATGTGGGGCGGTGGTCGCGCGACGCGGCAATGTCCAAGACCACCAGCTCGTCTGCCCCCTCGCGGTTATAGCGCGCCGCCAGCGCGGCAGGATCGCCGGCGTCGCGCAGATTGAAAAACTGCACGCCCTTGACCACGCGTTCGCCGTCGGTATCGAGACAGGGAATGATGCGACGCGCCAGCGTCATCCGCGATTCCCCGCGCTGGCATAACCGACGAAGTTGGCGAGGACGCGCGCCCCTGCATCGCCTGATTTCTCGGGGTGAAATTGCACGGCAAAAAGATTCTCGCGCTCCAGCGCGGCGACAAACGGCACTCCATGCTCGCACATCGCCACCGTCGATTCGCCCGCGTCAAGCGCGGCATAAGAATGGGCGAAGTAGAAATATGCGTTTGCGGAAATGCCTTCGAACAGCGCCGAAGGGCGGATTTGACGGACTCGGTTCCAGCCCATGTGCGGCAATTTGGCCGTGACCGGCAGAGCTGTCACCGTGCCCGGCAGGATATCCAGGCCCCGATCCTCCGGCGCTTCGGCGCTGGATGCGAAGAGCGCCTGCAATCCCAGGCAAATGCCCAATAGCGGAACGCCGCCGCAAATGGCCTGCCGGATTGGCGCGAGCAAACCGCGCGAGGCGAGCGTTCGCATTAACTGGCCAAAATGGCCCACCCCGGGAAGGATGAGCACCCGAGCGGCGGCAATGGATTCCGGCGTGGCCGCGCGCTCGGTTTCGACGCCCTGCCTCGCCAAAGCGCGTTCCACCGACGGCAGATTGCCCGCGTCATATTCAACCAGCGAGATTTTCATAACAGGCCCTTGGTGCTTGGCAGCACGCGTTTGAGCTGCGGATCTCGCGTCGTGGCAAATCGCAAAGCACGGGCGAAAGCCTTGAAGAGCGCCTCCACCTGGTGGTGCGTCGAGCGGCCGTAAAGAAGCCGCAGGTGCACGTTTGCCGCGGCGGCCTGGGCGAAGCCGCTGAAGAAATCCTCGACCAGCTCCGTTTGCAAGTCGCCGACCCGCTGGGCCGCGAAACGCCACCCGCAGACGCAATGCGCGCGCCCGCTGAAATCAATCGCCGCGGCGGCCAGGGTTTCGTCCATGGGCATCAGGAAATAGCCCGCCCTCAGGATGCCGCGTTTCGAGCCCAAAGCTTTGGCGATAGCTTCGCCGAGTGTAATGCCGAGGTCCTCGACGGTGTGGTGCTGGTCCACATCGAGGTCGCCTTTGGCCGCGATTTTCAAATCCATGGCGCCGTGCCGCGCCACGAGGTCCAGCATGTGATCGAGAAACCGAATGCCCGTAGAGACATCGGCGCGGCCCTGTCCATCGAGATTCAAGTGAATCAGGATATCCGTCTCCTTTGTGACGCGATGAACGCTGGCGCGCCTCATTTCCAGTATTTCTCCAGTTCATTGGTGCTGTGCAGAATGATGCGCGCGCCGTGCCGCCGCAATTGTGCGGCACGCAACCGATGAGCCTCGCTGCCATGCCTAAGTACACCCAGGAATGGAATGCTCGCCCGTTTCGCGGCCAATGCATCATCCAGGTTATCGCCCAGATAAACTGCCGCCTTCGGATCCGTTCCGTTCAGCAGGCGCAGGAGTCCTTCGGGATGAGGTTTTAAGTTTTCGACGTCGTCCATTGTGACCACGCGTTTGAATAGCTTCGTCACTCCGAAGTGCTCGAGCGTATGGCGCAGCTCGCGACGCGTGCGGCCGGTGAAGAGCGCGAGCTCGGCACGCCGCGCCCAGCGTTGCAGGCGCCGCGCCGGCACAAGCCATCGTTCGCCCCAGACGTTGCCCCGCGTTCCATTGGTTCCCCAATAGATCTTCTGAAACACGCGCTTCACTTCGGCATATTCCACTTTCTCGCCGAGCGAGTTAACCCAATCGGTCGAGAGCCTCCAATCGTCGTTATAGCCGGAACGGCTCTTCCATTGCTGAATATGCGCATAAGTGAAACGGCGGCCGGTGAAATGCTTCACCGTGTCCAGAATGGAGCGGTGAAACGAGCCGTGGACGTCGACAAGAACTCCGTCGACATCGAAGATAACCAGTTTGGGCTCGAGCTTCACCACTCCTCCTTTATGGCTTTGAGCAGGCGTTGCGTTTGCTGCACTGTGCCCGCGGTAATGCGAACGAAGCCGTCGCGGCCGAACTCGGAGGCACGGTCGCGCACCAGAATTCCGCGGCGCGCCAGCCGCTTCACTAGCCGCCTGCCACCGGGACCGAAGTCGGCGAGTACGAAGTTTGCCCCGCTGGGAAAAACGCGCGCTCCCATTTGCTCGAGTCCTCGCGCCAGCTGCGAACGGCTCTCCAAAACGTCCTCCGTATAGGCTCGCAGGAATTTGTCATCTTTTATGGCTGCTTCCGCGGCGGTGAGCGCAAGCGAGTTTACCGGATATGGCGTAAACGCCCGCCGCATAGCCGCAATCACGTCGGAGCGAGCGAACAGCACGCCGATACGCAGCGCCGCCAAACCAGCGGCTTTGGAGAAAGTTCGCGAGACGATCAGATTCGGCCTCTGCCGAATCCAGGGAAGAACCGTCAGTCCGGAAAATTCAAAATACGCCTCGTCGACCAAAACCACCGTGCGCCGCGCCGCATCCAGTATCCGGGTTAGAGCCGTCTCGTCCAGCAGCGTTCCCGTCGGATTATTGGGATTGGCAATAAACAGAATATGCGGCGAGCGCCTGAGCTCGCGCAGCGTGGCTTCGAGAGGGAAGTTCATGGCCTCGTCGTAGCGAACGGAAAAAATGTGCGCTCCCGCCACTTGCGAAAAAAAGCGATACATCGAAAAAGTCGGTTCCGGAATCAGCACGGCGTTTCCCGGCTCGATGAAGACCTCCATGAGCAAACGCAATGCGTCATCCACGCCGTTCGTCAGCAGCATTTCCGAAGGCCGCACGCCAAAATAGCCAGCCAGGCGGCGAACTGAGCTTTCGTATTCGGGATACATGGCCAGCTGCTCCGCCGTGACTTGCCGCAGCGCTCGCAGCACGGATGGCGAACAGCCGATGGTGTTCTCGTTGAAATCAAGCCGCAACTTGCCTTCGCGCCCTTCTTCGGGCGCTTCGTAATTGCGAATGCGTTTCACCGATGCGCGAAAGCGCAGGTTCGGAGCTGCGGAATTCTTCGCAGCTCGCTGAATTTGGCGCGCGGATGCGTTCACTGGCGCACTTCCACGGCGCGCCGGTGCGCGACGAGTCCCTCGGCGTCGGCCAGGGCCGTCACCACGGGGCCAAGGCTGCGCAAACCGGCCGCGGCGATGTGCTGCACGCTGGTGCAGCGCACAAAATCCGCCGTGGAAAGCCCGCCGCGAGTTCGGGCGCCCCCGTTGGTGGGAAGCACGTGATTGGTGCCGCTGGCGTAATCGCCAATCGATTGCGCGCTCCAGGGTCCGAGAAACGTGCTTCCGGCGGTCTGCAATTTGTGCGCGAGCTCCGCTTGCGCGCCCGGAATACTGAGATGTTCGGGCGCGAAACGATTGGCGAATCGCACTGCGGCGGCCGAATTCGGCGCGAGAAGGATGGCGCCTTTTTCCTCGAGGGATCGCTTCGCCGGATTCGTATCCGGCAAACGGCTGAGCTGTTCGGCGACGGCGTTGCGCGCGGCCTCCGCTAATTTCCGCGACGTGGTGACCAAAAGCGCCATGGCGTCGGGATCGTGCTCAGCCTGCGCCAAGAGATCCGCGGCGATATAGCGGGGATTTCCGCTCGCTGCGACGATCAACAACTCGGTGGGGCCGGCGAGCAGGTCGATTGCGCAATCGCCGCTGACCAACCGCTTCGCCGCTGTGACAAACCGGTTTCCGGGACCAAAAAGTTTCTCCACGCGCGGGACCGATCGCGTGCCGTAGGCGAGCGCGGCAATTGCCTGCGCTCCGCCCATGTGCGCGATTTCCTCGAGGCCGAGCATCTCCGCCGCGGCCAGCAAGGCCGCGTTCGGACGCGGGCAGGCGACGACGATGCGCCGCACTCCGGCCACTTGTGCGGGAATTGCGGTCATCAGCAGCGTTGAAACCAACGAGAAGCGCCCGCCGGGAATATAGCAGCCAATGGTATCGATGGCCGTGACGCGCTGGCCGACGCGCACGCCCGGCTCGATGGCGATGCTCCAGGATCGCGGCAGCTGCGCCTCCGCGACGCGGCGAATGTTGCGCGCGGCGTGCTCGAGCGCCGCACGCAAAACTTTGGAGACCGCGCGTGCCGCGGCACGCCGCTCGCTCGTGCTGGCCCAGAGTTTCCTCGGCGTTACCCGCATGCCATCCAGATGCTGCGTCCAGGCAAACAGGGCCGCATCACCCCGCCGCCGCACATCGTTCACGATGCGCGAAGCTGCGGATTCCGCCGCGGCATCGCGGTGCTGCCGCGCCGCGAGCATCTTCTCCTCTACCCTCGATGTCAGCGCCACAATTCGCATCACAGCACGATCTTGTTGAGCGGATATTCCACGATGCCTTGCGCCTGCGCGGCCTTCAGCTTGGGAATGAGGTGCCGCACCACGTCCTCATCCACAATCGTGTTGATGGCCACCCAATCGGCGTCCGAGAGCGTGGAGATGGTGGGATTTTTCAGCGCCGGAAGCGCTTGCAGCACACCCTCGAGATGCTCGCGCCGCACGTTCAGCATGATCCCAACTTTGTTGTACGCGGCGATGGCGCCCTGGAGGAGCAGCACGATATTCGAAATTTTCTCGCATTTCCAGGGATCTTTCGCCGCGGCGGTGTTGGCGATGAACACGGTGCGTGATTCGAGCACGGTGTCAATGATGCGCAGCCGGTTGGCTCGCAGCGAGGAGCCCGTCTCGGTGATTTCCACAATCGCATCAGCAAGCTGCGGAACCTTCACCTCGGTCGCGCCCCAGGAGAATTCCACGCGCGCCTGCACGCCATGCCGAGCCAGATATTTCTTCGTGAGGTTGACGACTTCCGTGGCAATCACTTTGCCTTCGAGGTCGCGCGCCGTTTGCGCCGCAGCATTCTCCGGAACTGCCAGCACCCAGCGAACCGGCGCCAGGCTTTGCTTGGCGTAGAGCAGCTCGGCGACCTCTTTCACTTCCGCGCCTGTCTCCAGCACCCAATCGCGGCCGGTGATGCCCGCGTCGAGCGCGCCCGTTTCCACGTAGCGGGCCATTTCTTGCGCGCGCACGAGCATGCAGGTGATTTCAGGATCGTCGATGGCAGGGAAGTAGCTGCGCGAATTCACGGTGACGCGCCAGCCAGCGCGCCCCAGAAGCTGCAGTGTGGCATCTTGAAGGCTGCCTTTAGGCAGGCCCAGCTTCAATGGCTTCATCGGCGCGACTCCCCACCATAAACAACATGGGGATCGAAGGCGCGTTTCTCTATGACGGTATCCCTGCCGTCCTCGTCGAGACGCCGGAAAAAACAGCTTCGGTAGCCTTTATCGCAGACGCCTGGCCCGGCCCGGTCGACGCGGACCAATATCGTATCGGCGTCGCAGTCCACGCGCACTTCGCGCACCTGCAGCGTGTGGCCGCTCAGTTCTCCTTTGCGCCAGAGTTTGCGCCGCGAACGGCTGAAAAACGTTACCGCGCCACTCGCGCGCGTCGCCTCATACGCTTCCTTGTTCATGAAACC
>WNGQ01000809.1_pt2 | contig 32928 bp, 37 predicted proteins | sample 5407661 | NCBI WGS metagenome assembly WNGQ01 (sample SAMN13153382, study PRJNA577476) | soil metagenome | isolation source: 60 cm soil or saprolite under Garry oak tree replicate 2 | place: USA:California | collected 2016-06-15 | reverse complement strand
GAATTGGCGGCCGTTTACGCCGTCATATTCGAAACCATGAATTTCGTCGAGGGCAAATACGTTCCCCACTTTCTCGTGAAGCCGCCGGCACCCCTGGGCGCTTCGGGTGAAGTCGAAGCGATCGGGGCGGCCCACTACGTTCTTGCGCAGCTTTATCCTGGGCAGAAGGCGTCTCTGGATGCAGCGCTCGAACGTTCCCTGGCCGCGTTTCCGGATTGGGACGCGACATCTAGGGCTCGCATCTGGGGAAGGCACCTTGGCGGCAACGTGTACGCCTCGGCCCTGTCTACACCAGACCGGCCTTCGAACGGCGCCCATGTCCCGACCCCCGGGAATTCGAAGCTCGCGCAGCTTCGCACTTCGTCGGGAGAACCCATGTCCCGACCCCCGGGAATTCGAAGCTCGCGCAGCTTCGCACTTCGTCGGGAGAATCGGGCACGGGCGGCGAAACGTGGAATTCGATCGCGAACCGGTCTATCGAAGGGAGAACGCTCCAACCGATCGAGCGCGCCAGGATCTATGCGCTCCTTTCCCTTGCCGCGAGCAAGGTCTACTCGGCGGCCGGGGACGCAAAGGCGGGTTACGGCTCCGCCGCTCCGTGCGTTTCCTGTGCCGTCGGCGCGGCGATCCGGGTGATACTGGAAACCGAATTCGGTTCGGCAAGCCTCACCGAAGGCGGCTCTGCGGACGGGAGGGCACCCGGAAGAGCGTACTTGATACCCGTTCGCAACGACGCGGATGAATCTCGGTCGGCAAAGGCCGGCGAAGAGATGGGCACAAAGATCGGACTGCAGGCGCTGACCTATTACAGACGCATCAAGTAGTACCGCGCGTCGGGTCCATGGATCGAACGTCGTCAGTCAAAGAATCTCGGCGGCCGGTACGGCGTATGCCGGAACGGTCGCCGAGGTCCTCCAATAGTCTTCGAATCGCACTGTAGCCAGCCCGACCCGGATGGGTGTTGACGGTTCACCCGTCAACGCGTATACGGAGGTAATCTCGGGCCGGCGACAAACAAGCGGGTCTCGAAATCGGGCGGCGTCTCGACTCTCATCTGGTGCACCGACCGCAAGCCCGCGGACATTGGCGTGGGCGAAAACATCGAAGACATGGGCGCGCGAGTGCTCGGCACGCCGCCGCCGAACGGGACGCGATTCACTGTGAACGATATCCCGCGCCCCGGAGCGGGTTTCCGCGCGATATCTTATCTAGATCGACTGAGGGCGGGTTTCGTGCTCTCAACCGCTTTGTTTCGCGCTAAGGTCACCGCAGTTTGATCAAACCACCCCGGCGGCGCGCCACCCCGCCTTGCCACTAGAAAGACCGGCGGGAATCCGCGGCGAAAACGAGCGGTAGCGCTGGAGGCGAAAGCTTGACGACCAGGACGTGAGGGCCATCCGGCGTCCGCGTGAGCCGCCATCGTCGCCCTTGAAAGCGCCGCCTCCGCCGCGCGAGCGCCCGCATGCGCCCGCGATAGAGACGGACTCGCCCGGTTTCGGTGGTCGGGTCGCCGGGCATGACCACTGGAGCGAGCGCGCGGCCCTCGTTGTCCAGGGGCGGGCCCCCGCGCGTCGCCCAGCTCGAGCCGAGGGCGACGCTCGCCATGATAGCCACGGCCATGCCTACGACAAGCTTGCCCATGGACTCCGCCTTTTGGAAGCGTGATTCGCGCGCATTATATTCGCCGCGCCGGTGCGCGTGCAAACGGCGCGCGCCGGTCGTCCCGCTGCTTTTTACCGTGGCGGCGGTTTATTGCGCCCGGTGGTGCGTTGGAAGCGTGCGAGCATGCCCCGCATATCGCCTCCGGTTGCCGTCCTGCGTCCCTTGAGGAGTCCTTCGGCGAAGCGCTGGAATGAAGCGGCGTCCCTGATACTGCCCGAGAGAATCGCCTCGGCATAGCGCGCGGACAGGCAGTTCGGATCGAGGCGCAACGCAACCGCCACGCTCTCCCGGGCAACCTGGGTCCGTCCCTGAAGCGCGGCCACGACCGCCCGTCCACCGTGGCTCTCCGCGAAATTGCGGTTCATCGATAACGCCCGCTCGAACGTCGCCGCGGCGCCCGCCAAGTCCTTCATCAAGATCTGACACCAGGCAAGCGCGTGCCAGGTGCCGATATGGTCGGGCATGTAGCTCACGGCCTTCCTGAATTCCGCGAGCGAGCGCGGCAGGTCGAGGCTGAACATGCTGGTCAGGGCAAGACCGGACCAGGCGCGCCCGTCCCTCGAATTCACCACGATCGCGCGCTCGAACCGGCGCTGCGCCGTGTCGCGGTCCGCTTTTGCAAGCGCGACCGATCCGCTCGTGACCAGCGCTTCCATGTTCGCCGGCTCCTTCCTGAGCGCGCCCGCGGACAGGCGTTCGGCCTCGCTCAAATCGCCTTTATCCAGATACAGCAGGCTCGCGACGCCCATCGCCTGGCCGTCCTCGGGCGCGGCCTCCAGGCGTTTGCGCGCAACCTCGAGCGCCTCGTCCACCCGGCCGGCGCCGTGCAGCGCGCGCATGAGCAGCGTTTCCGCCTCGCTCGGGCATCCGGACTGCCCGAGCGCCTCCCCGAGCACCGCGATCGCGTCGCCGTGCCGGCCCTGCAGCACGTAGGTGTAGGCGAGGTTGTAGGAGACGATGGCGAGATCCACGCCGCCCTCGCGCAGCGCGCCAAGAATCTTTTCCGCCTCATCGAGCCGCCGCTCGGCGATGCAAATGCTCGCCAGGCGGAAGCGAAAGCCTGGATCGCCCGGCGCGAGCGTCAGGGCGCGCTCGGCGCGCGCTCTCGCGTTGGCGAATTTGCCGAGCTGCAACGCGAGATCGGCGCTTTCCCCAAGAAGATTGAGATTGTCCGCGTCGTCGCGCAAGTAGATTTCCAGCCGTCCCAAGCGCGCTTGCAGGTCGGCCGTTCCAGAAACCGCCATCACCTCGTCCATCTGCCGATGCTCCGCTTTATTTGATCGTCCTTACCAGGCCACGTCGCAACTTCGGATTTCCTTCACCGCCTCCCGGAGCAGCTCGATCGCGCGCTTGTGGATCTGCGAGATGCGGCCTTTCGTCACGTTCATCACGCTGGCGATGTCCTCGAACTGAAAATGGTGCATATAGTGATATTTGATCACTTTCCGCTCGCGCTCGGGTAGTTTGTCGACGAGGCTGTGCACGCGCTTCTGGAGCTGCTCGATCTCGATGGCCTCGTAGCCGTTGTTCACGTAGCTCGCGTTGCGCTTCTGGAACATGCCCGAGTCGTCGAGCATGTAACCGAGCGCCAGGCCCACCGCCACGCTCGCAAGATGATGAAAAAGCTCGTCGGCGCTCGTCGGGTCCGCCGCTGCGCCATGCATTGACTCGCGCCGCTCCGCTGCGAGCCGCCGGCGAAACGAGATCTGCTGCTGCTTCTCGCTCAGGTTCTCCAAGCCGTTCAGCACCGAGCCGATGATCCTCTTGCCGGCGAAGGTCTTGAACTTGACTCCCCGCGCCGGATCGAAGCGGTCCACCGACTCGAGCAGGCCCACCATGGCGAATTGCGCGTATTCGGCGAACGCGAGCTCGTCGTGATGCCTTCCGCCGTACACCTTGGCGGCCAGGATCTGGGCGAACGGAGCATAGTGGTCCACGAGCGCTTCCCGAGCAGAGCGGTCGCCTTCTTGCAGGCGCCGCCACAGCGCGAACTCTTCCTCCCGGGGCAGCGACGTCAGATGGACCCGCAGGCGCTGTCCCCTGGCAGCCGGCTGCGTGTCGGAGCTCATCGCCGCATCCTATTGGAACGTTCCGACGAGCGAGCGGATCACGAGATTCCACCCGTCGATCAGGATGAACATGAGGATCTTGATGGGCAGCGCGATCGTCGTCGGCGGCACCATCATCATGCCGAGCGACATCAGGATGCTCGAGACGACGAGATCCACAAGCAGGAAAGGAAGAAAGACCACGAAGCCGATCTGGAACGCGGAGCGCAGCTCGGAGAGCATGAACGCCGGGATGAGCTGGGTGTTGCTGATGCCTTCGACCGAGTCGGGCATCGGCTTCTTCGACAACTCCACCATCAAGGTGAAATCCTGCTCGCGAGTCTGACGCACCATGAAGTCGCGCAAAGGCAGGGTGCCTTTCTCGAACGCGCGCTCGGAGCTGATTTTTCCGGCCATGAACGGCGTGAAGGCGCTCGCGTTCATCTGCTCGATCACCGGAGTCATGGTGAAGAGCGTGAGAAAGAGCGCGAGGCTGATCAGCACCGTGTTCGGGGGCGTTTCCTGCATGCCGAACGCATGCCTCAGCATGGACAGCACGACGATGATGCGCACGAACGAGGTCACCGAAACGAGCAAGGCCGGCGCGAGGCTGAGCGCCGTCAGCCCGATAAGGATCTTCAGCGCCAGGGCGGTCTCGTCCCTGCCGCCGGCGAAGGTCGCGGTGACCCCGCCCAGGGTGATCGACTGGCCCGCGTTCGCGGCGACGCACGCTTGTGCGCAAAGCGCGAGGAGGAGCGCGGCTGCGGCCCTGAGCAGCGTTCTCATCATGGCCGGAGGCCGTTTTGCCGGCCGGCCGACGGCGCGGTGGCAAGCACCGTGAGGCCGTGATCGGAATGGGCGAGCAGGATGCGATCGGACTCGAACTCGATGACGAACAAGGTGAGCTTCTGCGTCAGTCGCAGCGACTCGATGACGCGTACGGCGCTCTTCCCGGTTCGCGTCCCCGGGACGCTCGTCCAGGGGGCGAGTTTTCTCACGCCGTAGATGATCCCGCCGGCGAGCAACGCCGCGACCACGAGCCCGCCCACCGCGCGCAAGGCGAGGCTTGCGCTCTCCGAGCCTTCGGGCTTGAATTGGATTGCGCGGGGCTCTTGCGGCGCAGCGCCGGGAGTCTGCGCGAGCGGCCCGTGCCACGGCCCTGCGGCAAGCAGCACCGGGACGAGAATCCAGGTCTTCAAAGGCGGAATCCTCACAACTTGAGCGGCCGCGGCGGCTCGCTGATGCGCACGCCGAAGTTGTCGTCGACCGCGACGAGCTGCCCGCGTGCGACCACCTTGTCTTCGAGAAGCACGTCCACCGGCGCGTCGAGCGCCGCCTCGAGCTTCAAGATGCCGCCCTCCTTCAGATTGAGGAATTCGCCGACGGTCATCGTGGCTTGGCCGACGGACACGCGCAGGCGTACCTTCACGTTCTGCAGCACGTTCAGGTTGCCGGCGAGGATGGGAGAGCCTTGCCCGCCGGGCGATTTCAGCTCCGACAGCTCGATCACGTGCGTCGAATGCTTGATTTCGGCGTCCTTGGACGAACTGCTGCTCACTTCATGCTCCTTCCTGGACGGCCGACTTCCTCAGCACGAGGGCGCGAAAGCCGTCCTGCGATCCGAATTCTCCAAAACAAACCGTCTTTCCGCCCGGACCGCTCAGGCGCAAAGTCTGGTCGATGCGCGCCGGTAGCCGAACGACGTCGCCCGGCTCGAGCGACTGCAGCGTTCCCAGATCCATCTCGATCTCGCCGAGTTCCGCTTTGAGCGCCACGGGCAGCGATTGCATCGCGCTCGGAAAATCGTGGACGGGCGACGCACCGGGGCGTGGCTTCGAGATCGCCGCATCGGCCAGCGGCTCGCCGCTCACGACCAGCCGCAGCCGGCCCCCGCCCATCTCGATGTCGAGGACGGCCGCTCCGGAACCGTGGCGCAAGAGATGCGCGGGAAGGTCCGCAGGCCGGCCCTCGGCGCGCCGGCACGCCGAGCGCGGCGCCAGGCTCGCGACCAATTGCTGAACCAGCTCGTCGAGCGCCCGGTCGCAGATTTCCATCGCGACGGTGGGCCGCTGCGCGCCCTCCGCGCTCTCCCGCGCCGAGCCGAACAAGGACCCGTGCACGCGCGCGGGCAGCCCCGGGTCCGCTACCGCCCAGGCGCGGCCATCGCTGCACTCCCAGCGCAACCCGTCCTCGCCGAACGGACGGTCGCACTGCTCGAGCTCCCAGGCGCGCCCGCACGCGATCCGCGGCGCGCCAACACGCGCGCCCCAGGCCGCACACCATCGTTCCAACGCCTCGGCTGCCGCGCCGCGCAGATGCTCGAGCCCTGAGGCGCCGAGCAAGTTGATGCCGCAGACGTTCATGCCGCAACCGTCAGCGCTTCGAGCGCATGTCGAGCAGGTCCTGCACCAGTTCGTTCGCGGTGCTGATCACCTGCGAGGACGCCTGGTAGCCCCGCTGGGTGACGATGAGGTCGCTGAACTGCTGCGACAGATCGACGTTGGAGATCTCGACCGCCCCGGCGGTGATCTTTCCGAATACCCCGCCGGACGCGTGGCCGAATTGCACCAGAATCGTCGCCTGGCTCGTGAACTCGTTGCCGCCCTGTTGCTCGAGCATGGCGTCCGGCCTGTCGAAATTCGCGAGCGCCATCCGTTGGTTCTTCACCACCTGGCCGTTCGAGTACGTCATCACCAGGCTGCCCTCCTCGTCGAAAGAGACCTTGGTGAGCACACCCACCGCGAATCCATCCTGGGAGCTCACGGCGAGCGTCGATTGCGTGCCCGAGGCGAACGAGGTGGTGTCCGCCGAAAAATCGAAGGTGATCGCCGTCCCCGTCGTCCCGGCGGGGGCGTAGGTGACGGTGAAGCTGCTCGCCGCCGGATCGGGCTTGCCGTTCTGGAAGCGGATGTCGCCCGTGCCCACGGTGCCCGTGTCGTCGGCGACGGTCACGGTCCAGTCCCCCGGCGTGGTGCTGCCGTTGTTCTTAAAGGTGAGCTTGAGAAGATGCTCGCCGCCCTGTACATCGATCACCTTGACACTGTCGACCACGTCCTGCGCCGCGGTGCTGGAAAGATTGCCGGTGAACTTCACGCTCGAGGTCGGCTTGGGCGCGTTCACGCGCAGGCCGGCGAGGCTGATGTCGACGAGCTGTCCGTCCTGCGTGAGCGCCTGGACGCGGCTTGCGTCCGCCTTGCTCACGAGAAAACCGTCCGCGTCGAAGCCGAACTGCCCGGCGCGCGAAAAAAGCGTCTGCCCTTGCTTGTCCTTCAGGACGAAAAGGCCGCTGCCATCGATCGCGGCATCGAGCTCGCCCCCCGTCTGGCGGATCTCGCCCTGCTTGAAGTCCAACACCGTGGCAAGCGTAGTCAGCCCGGCGCCGAATTGCGCGGAACCGCCGCCTCCTCCCGAGCCTTGCGTGGAGTAGAACAGGTCGGCGAATTGCAGCTGCGACGACTTGAACCCGGGGGTGTTCAGATTGGCGACGTTGTTGCTGATCACCTTCAGGCTCTTCGAATATCCGAGGAGCCCGGTCAGTCCGACGTAGATGGAATCGAGCATGGAAGTGTCCTCCTCAATGGACGCTGACTACTTGGCTGAGCGAGATGCCGGTCACGTCGCCGGCCGTCGTGTGCACGGTGAGCTGCGGGTCTCCCGTCGAGAAGCTGAGCGCGATGACGACGCCCGAAAGCGGCCCGGACGCCGCACTCACGTCCACGTTCTTTCCGATCAGGCCGATCGACTGCGTGGCCGACTCGATCGCGAGCAGCTGGTCGATCTTCTGATTGAGCTGCTGGCTCTGCTCCAGCGTGGTGAACTGCGCGATCTGCGACATGAACTGCTGGTTGTCCATGGGCTTCATCGGATCCTGATAGGCAAGCTGCGTCAACAGGATCTTCATGAAGTCCTGAAGGTTGAAGTTCGCCGTCTGGTTGGTGACGGCGGGTGCGGCGCTCGCTGCATCGATTGTTGCCATGTCGATTCACCCCTTCCTTTCTGAAAATGCCGATGTGAAAGCGTTGATCTTGCGTAGGCGGCCGGCTTCCTCGACGTCCGCCGGCTGCATTGCGTCTTCGTCCCGCTGAAACGCGGAAGCGGCCTCGAACGCCACGCGCCCGTTCACCGTGAGCGCGCGCAGGCGCAGGCCGCGCTCGGCCAGCTCCGCGGCGAGCGACGCAACGATTTCGCCTGCGCGCGCTTGCGTGAGGTCGTTGTCCCGAATCCAGACCTTCGCCCCGGAACCGTCCACCATCAAGTGCACCGCCCTTGCCGGCAGGGGCTCGCGCGGAACCGAGGCGGCGGCACCGGGCAGGGGCGCCTCGCCCTCGGACGCTCTCGGATCGGGCGGATTCGCGCTATGCAAGCCCACATCCATCGCGGCGACGGAAACGGGCGCTGTATACGGAATCCGGTCCGCCGCCGCGAGCCATCCCGCGGCCAACGTGTCGATGCCGCCGGCCGCCTTCGCGGAACGCGCGGCGCCCGGGCCGGATTGCGCTCGCGTCGCCGCGGAGGTGGGGTCGTCCTCCCTTTGCCCTTGGCTTGCCGGCTCGTGCTCGAATGCCTCCGGATCCACGCCCGCGTCGGCACGCGGCGGCTCTTGGCGGCCCGCGCCCAGCTCGGCGAGCACCGCGCTGTTCCCGGTCCGCTCCAGCGCTCCGTGTCCGGAGGGTTCGCGATCGGCCGGCTTGTTTTCCGATCCGTGGGGGTCGCGCGGCGCCGCCGTCCCGGGCGCGGCAGGACGCCGCCCCACGGCCCACCACGCGAGCTGCGCCTGCTCGAGCTCGCGCAGCCAAGCGCTGCGCAAGTTCGATTGCAGCGTTTTAGGGGAAGAACGCGCAGGCGCATCCACCGCCGGATCGATCACATCGGTTTTCATTGCCCTCCCCGCTTCAGCGCCGCGCGCTGCACCCAAGCGGCATCCACGTCCTTGTACTCGCGCGCAAGCTCGCCGCGACGGTAGACTTGCGCGAGACGCGTCTTGAGCCGCTCGACGCCGTCGAGCAATTGTTGCGCTTTCATCAGTTTGTCCGCGGCTGCGGCACGGGACTTCTGCGCTCCGTCCATTTCCTTCTGGTGCGACTCAAGGGCGCGTCCCGCGTGCGCGAGATAGACCGAGAGCACCCGCTGCATGTTCAAATCGAGCGTCCGGTCCGCCCGGACGCGCAACCGCCATTCCGCCCGCGCCCGCGAAAACAGCTCTTCCGCGCGCGCCAGCCGCTCGCGTTGCCACGCGAGAACCGCATCGAGCCGCGCCAGCGCGTGGCCCAGAGCGTCGCGTTCCCACTCCCGCTTCTTGCGCAGCGGCTCCAGCGGATAGCGGAATGTCCGTCCGTTCGCGCTCACGCGGCCCCCGGCCGTTTCATGACGGCGGCGAGTTTTTTCAGCGCCTCGGCGCGACTCGTCGATTCGTTGATGTCCTGGCGCAGGAAACGGACGAGCGCGGAAACGATTTCCATCGCGCGGTCCAGCTGGGAGTTGGCGCCCGCGGTGTAGGCGCCGATATCGATCATCTGTCTGTTGCGCTCGTAGAGGGCGAGGCACTCGAGCGCCGCGGCCACGGTTTCGCGTTCCGCGCGGTGCGCGAGATCGAGGAAAAGCCGGCTCACGCTCTGCAGCACGTCGATCGCCGGGTAATGGCCTTCGTTCGCGAGCGAGCGAGCGAGCACGATGTGCCCGTCGAGCGTGGCCCGCAGGATGTCGGAAATCGGCTCGTTGAAATCGTCGCCCTCGACGAGCACCGCGTAGAGCGCCGTGATCGACCCGCCGGAGGGCGCCGTTCCGCAGCGCTCGCACAGCTCCGGCAGCTCGGCGAAGACCGAGGGCGTATAGCCGCGGGCGGTGGGCGGCTCGCCCGCCGCAAGGCCGATCTCCCGCCGTGCCATGGCAAAGCGCGTGATCGAATCCATGATCATCAGCACTTGCTTTCCGGCGTCGCGGAAGTACTCCGCGATCGCCGTGGCCGCGTAGGCGGCGCGCGTACGCGCAAGCGCGGGCAGCTCGGCGGTCGCGACGACGACGACCGAGCGCTTCAATCCTTCCTCGCCGAGCTGCCGCTCGACGAACTCGCGCACCTCGCGGCCGCGCTCGCCGATCAGCGCGATCACGTTCACGTCCGCGCTCACTTTGCGGGCGATCATGCCGAGGAGCGTGCTCTTGCCCACGCCGCTTCCCGAAAAAACGCCGACGCGCTGCCCGCGCCCGAGCGTCAGCATCGCGTCGATGGAGCGCACCCCCGTCTCGAGCACTTCCGAGATGCGCGGCCGCGCGAGCGGATTGGTCGGCGCGGCCTTGAGCGCCCGGTATTCGACGCCCTTCGGAGCCGGCTTGCCGTCGAGCGGTTCGCCGAAGGCGTTCACGACGCGCCCGAGGAGCGCCGCGCCCACCCGGACCTGCTGCGCTTGCCCGGTCGCGACCACCTCGCAGCCCGCGCGCAAGCCGGTCAGCTTTCCATACGGCATGAGCACGGTGCGGCCGTCGCGCAGCCCGATCACCTCGGCGTGCAGGAGCGCGTCGCCGTCCGGTGCGCGGATTTCGCAGACTTCGCCGATCGCCGCATGGGGTCCCTCGGACTCGACGCTCGAGCCGGACAGCCGCTGCACGCGTCCGGTCCTGCGCACCAGTTCCGCGGAGCGAATCGCGCTGACGTAGGGCTGGATCACGGTTGTTCCCCCGATTGGCGCGCCCGGCGGGTCGCGAGCAGCGTCTCGCGCAGCCGTCCGAGCTGCGTCTCGAGCGTGGCGTCGATACGGCCGGCGCCGGTCTCGACGATGCAGCCTCCGAGCTGGATAGACGCGTCGGGAAGGAATTCAAGCGTGGGTGTCTCGCTCGCCGCTTCGCGATCGCCTTCCTTGAGCAGCTTGAGATCGGCCGGACAGAGACGCACGAGGAGTTTTTCTTCCGCGCGCAGCCTACGCGTGCACTCGCCCACGATGGCCCGGACGCCTTCGCCGGTGGCCGCCGTCTCGCCGAGGATCTTGCACACGGCTTCCCCCGTGATCGCGAGCGCCACGTCTTCGACGCCCTCCAGAGCCGCCCGGTACGCCTTGTCGAGAGAAGCAAGCAGCCGCTCGAGCGCCGCGCGCTGCTCGGCAAGCGCTCGCTTCGCCTCTTCGGCGCCGCTCGCGAAGCCCTCCGCGTAGCCGAGCTTGCGCGCCTCCTCGAGCGCGGCTTCGATCCGCGCCGAGTCATCGACCGTGGGCGGCGGTTCCGTTGGCGCAACGCGTTCCGGCGCCGGGTGCTCGGGCGTCATTTCTTCGATGAGCGGCGGCGGCTTCATTCTGGCGGCGCCGACGAGAACGGCGATCGGAGCGAGCGCGGCCTTGCGCAGCACGAGCGGCGCGCTCTTTTCCGGCGTGCGGACCGTGCGAATTATCGGGTCCATCTTGCGTAGACCGCGGAGAGCGCTTCACGGCCGAATTGCGCATTCCAGCCCGTCCAAGCCGTGATGCGCGCCAATCGGGTCGCAGGCCGCGTCTGCGCGTCCTCCTCCAGGCGCGCTTCGACGCGGGAAACGAGCATGGTGGAGCGTCTTTCGCTCACTGGCGCCTCGTTTTTCAGCAATGCAACGACCGCTTCACGAAGTCCGGGATCGAGGCGGGCGAGAAACGACTTTGCCCACGGCCAGCGTTCGGCGCGAAGCAAAATCGCCATGAGGCCGGCGGGCTCGCGCGCGAGGAGGGCGAGCATCGCGTTTGCCGACGCCTCGTGCAGCCGGCTCAGCTCGCGGCGCGCGACCGGCGCTGCGTCCTTCACTCCGGCGAGAAGCGACGGATCAGCCGGTATGCCGAGCATGTGCAGCTCGTCGATCAGCTCGGTCAGCTGCATGCGCTCGGCTTCCCGCAGGCGGGCGAGCATCCAATGGCGATCGGTTTCGCTCAGGCCGTGCAACGCCAGGGCGGCGCGGCGGTAGCCGTCCATCAGCGCCGCTCCCCGGGAACGGATTTCGCTTCCTGCGGCGACGGCGCCAGCCAGGCCTGGACGTTCGCGAGCAAGACCTCGCGCTCACGATCGCTCAGCTGCTTAACGGCAAGCGCCGCGCGTTGCGCGGATTTTCTCCGCGCGGCGAGCACGAGGAGCATGAGCAGCACGGCGGCCGCCGCGGCGTAGCCCAGCACGGCGACGTTCTCGGGAAGCTGAAAAGCGCGCCGTCCCGCACCCTCGGCCAAATCCTCGGAAAGCTTGAGCGGCACCGGCTCGATGGGCGTCGCGCTCGACTGCCCCGCGAACTGCTCGAGCGAGTACACCGCGATCGCATCGCCCCTGCGCGCGCTGTAGCCGACCGCCATGGCGACGACCTCCTTGATTCGTTCGAGCTGCGGCTGCGTCAACGCCTTGCGCACCACGACCGCGACGCTCAAGCTGCGGATGGAGCCGGGGGCGGAGAGCACTTGCTCGGTGCGCCGACCCACCTGATATTCCGTTTCGGTGTTGGCGATCGCCATCACGGTCGAGCCGTTCTTGTCCGCAACGGGTCTCTCGCCCGGCGCGTCACGCAGGGTTTGCCGTTCGCGCACGATCACGCCGGTGGGGGCGCCGTCGGAGGCGCCGCGCGCCTTGGCCGGCAAGACGGCCTCGGTCGTGACCCGCACCTGATCGAGATCGAGGGCGACGTCGACGCTCGCGATCGCCTGCCCCGGACCGAAGGCGCGCTCCAGCACTTCGAGCACTTTCCCGACGAGATAGTCTTCGGTGGTCTTCTTCAGGTCAAGGCGCGTCGCCGGCACGTCGGGCTCGCCGTCGGCGGCGGCGTAGTGCGAAAGCGGCACGCCGTGCTGGTCGAGCACGGTGACGTCTTGCGGACGGATGTCGGGAACCGACGCCGACACCAACCGCTGGATGCCGGTCACCTGCTCCGGCCGGATGCGCCGACCCGGCTTCAGCCCGAGCGTGATCGACGCCTTCGCCTTGGCCGCGTTTTTCTTGAAAAGGCCCTGCTCGGGAAGCGCCAGGTGCACGCGCGCGAATGCCACTTCCTCGATCGCCATGACGGTGCGCGTCAGCTCGCCTTGCAGGGCGCGCTGGTAGTTCACCTTCTGCGCGAACTCGGTCATGCCGAAGTCGGTGTTGTTGAACAGCTCGAAGCCCACCGCGCCGTGCAAGGGCATATCCTTGCCCATCATCTTGATGCGGGTCTTGTAGACCATGTCCTTCGGAACGAGGATCGAGGTTCCGCCCTCGCCCACGCGGTACGGCACCTTCATCTTGTCGAGCTCGGCGATCATGACGGCGCCGTCCTGCGGCGCGAGATCGACGAAGAGCACCTGATACTCCTGCGCGAACGCCCAGAACGCGAGCCACGCCGTCAGGACGACGACGACGCCCGCCCCCACGAGAAAGCCGATCCGACTCCGGCTGTCCCACTGCTTCCAGATCTGTGCCAAGGTCGCCACGGTTCCGTCCTATATCTGCATTTTCATGATTTCCTGGTACGCCTCGAGCGCGTGGTTGCGTACCTGCACGAGCAACTGGAACGATAGCTTCGCTTCCTCCAGGTTGATCATGACCTGGTGCAGGTTCTGCGCGTCGCCGAGCGCGAGCCGCTGCAGATCGGCGTCCACGCGCTGGAGCTGGCTGTTCACGCCGGCGAGCTGCTCGCCGAACCAGGCGCCGAACTTCGAGAGCGCCTCGCCCGGGGGTTCGCCCGCGCGCGCGAGCGCACCCGTGGCCTGCGCCGGCAGAAATCCGACGGGATCGACGGTCACGAGTTGCCTCCGATATCGAGCGCCTTCACGGCCATGGTCTTCGCCGCGTTCATGGCGACGACGTTCGCTTCATACGCGCGCAGCGCGGTGATGAGATTCACCATCTCGGCGACGTGATCGACGCCCGGAAGCGTGACATAGCCTTTATCGTTCGCATTGGGATTGCCCGGCTCGTAGACGGTCTTCGGCTCGACGGCAAGCTCTTCGATGCCGAGCACTTGCGCCCCGCGCAGCGCGAGCTGCGCGCCGCCCTGGAATTGCGAAGCGAACGTCGCCCCGGCCGGCCGGGAAACGACGCGCAGCGGGCGGAACATCGTTCCGTCCGCCGCGGCCGTGCTGTGCATATTGGCAATGTTGACGGCGGTGACGTCGACGCGCAGCTTCTCGACCGTCATCCCCGACGCGCTGATCTCGAATGCTTGGCTGTAGTCCATTAGCGTTTCCCTTCCGTGACGGCGACGCCGATGATCGATAGATACCTGCCCACCCCGCGCAGGAGCGCCTGATAGTGAACGGTGTTCTGCGCGAGCTTCGCCACTTCCAGGTCAAGCGCCACCTTGGCGGTCGCCCCGTTGACGGCGCGTTCCTGCTCCACGACCGGCCGCAGCTCCCCGAGCTCGCGCGCATCGAGCCCGCGCGGCTGGCCGAGCCCCGAGCGGAGCGCGTCGAACTGCTCCTCGAAGCTGACGCGAACGGGCGCGTAGCCCACGGTGTTCGCGTTGGCGATGTTATGGGCGATGATCTGGTGCCTGAGACTCGCCGCGTCCAGCGCGAGCCGCAGCACTCCAAGCGTAGCGCCTTCGATTTCCGATGCCATGTCCCCCCCTTCCCTGCCCGAGCAGGGTGTCCGTTACTGAATGATCAAATCCGCATACAGCGCCCCGGCCGCCTTCACCGCGCGCAGAATGGAAATGATGTCGCGCGTGTTGGTCTTGATCCGTGTGAGCGCCTGCACCAGGTCCGCCACGGTGTTGTTGGACGCCGTCACCAGGCCGGTCTCGCCTTTTTCCTCGACGTTGATCCGCGTGTTCGACACGATGGCTGTATTCACGCCCGGATTGATGCCCGCGATGAAAGCAGGCTGTGAGGCCGTGTTGACGGTGACGATCGACACCTTCAGGTCGCCGTGCGAAATCGCCACCGGCGAAATGCGCACGTCGCCGCCGGACACGACCGTGCCGGTGCGCTCGTTGATCACCACGCGCGCACGGCGGTCGGGCTGGACCGCCAGGTTCTCCACTTTCGTCAGGAATGACGGGAGGTGCACGCGCTCCTCGTCCGACACCTGGATCTCCACGGCCGACGCGTCGCGCGCATCGGCGATCCCCGGCCCCATTGCGCCGTTGATCGCCTCCGCGATGCGCGTCGCGGTCGTGTAATCGGCGTCGGCGAGGACGAAGGTCACCTTCTGCGCCGGATCGAGCACCTGCGTGGCGACGCCCACCTCGACCGTCGCACCGGACGGAATCGATCCGACCGTGGGATGGTTCTTCTGCACCACGTTGCCGTTCAAGTCGTATTTGTAGCCGCCCACCGAGATCGGGCCTTGCGCGAGAGCATAGACGCGGCCGTTCGGCGCCTTGAGCGGGGCAAGCAGCAGCGTCCCGCCGAGGAGGCTGCGCGCGTCCCCGAGCGAGGTCACCGTGACGTCGATCGCGTCCCCCGGTCGGGCGAAGGCCGGCAGGCTCGCCGTCGCCACCGCCACCGCGACGTTGCGGCTCTGGATCTGGTCGGGTGTCACGACGAGATCGAACTGCGAGAGCAGGTTCGCGATGGTCTGGCGGGTGGTCTTGTTCATGGGCGAGTCCCCGGTACCGGCGAGGCCCGTGACCAGACCGTAGCCGATCAGCGCGTTCTCGCGCCAGCCGGAGATCTTGCCGAGATCCTTGATGCGCACGCCTTCGGCGTGGCAGAGCGCGCTCGCTTCCAACGCGAGCGCAACGGCGAAGAGCGCGAGGCGGCGCATCAGAACCCGAGCCACGTGAGCAGGCGCACCCACCAGCTCGGCCGCTGCCGGTCCGACAAGTCGCCGTCGCCGATGTAGCTGATCTTCGCGTCGGCGAGACGCGTCGAGAGCACGGCGTTGCCGTTGATGTCGTAAGGCCGCACCCGTCCTTCGAGCTTGATCTGCTGCTTCTCGTTGTTGATCTCGATCAGCTGCTGGCCGGCGACTTGCAGCTCGCCGTTCGCGGCGACGCCCACGACGGTCACCGTCATCTGCGCAAGGAGCTTCCCGGTGCGCTGCGTCGAGCCCTGGTTATCGAAGTCGTTGTTCGTCTTCGCCGACGCCACGCGTCCCAGGCGGCGGCTGTCGGCCAGGTCGAAGCCGATCGCCTGGTCGCGATTGGAGGTCGTGTCGGTAGTCGATTGCGCGCTCGAGTTCTCGACGATGAGCACGGTGAGCGAGTCGCCCGGGCGGTAGGCCTTGACGTCGGACACCATGGAGCGGAAACCGCCTTCGCGATACAGGCTCTCCCCCGCCGCAAGTCCTGCGACGCAGAGCAAGGCCGCCGCCACCGTCTTCCGAATGAAACATGTCTTCATGGTTGCCTCGACGAGGGCTGCACGACGTGGGGGGAAATGACTTCCGCGAGGATCGCGCTGTCGCTCGTGCCGGGTTTCACTTTCACCGTCTGCCCCATTACGCCGCTCGAAAGGGCAAGCGCCCGGGATTCGATCTCGACCGCGCCGCTCCTCACGCGCAGGGTGACGAGCTCGCCCTGCGTGACCGCGAAGACTTTCTCCAGCGAGCCCTGGAGCAATGCTTCGCCCGCCGCGAGGGACCGCGCCAAGCGGCCGCCGATGGCAACCTCGGGCGCGGCGGTCTCGGCGCCCAGCGCGGCGAGATCGACCTGTACCGACTCGAGATCGCCGGGAGCGAGCACGTGTCCTCGCGGCAGGTCCTTGCGCGCGAGGAGCGCCGCGCCGGGAATTCGTACCCGCAGCGGAACGATGACCGATCGGTAGAACACGCCGCCGACGGCGAGATCCACCCACACCGCCATGCGGCTGCGCGGCATCCTGGCCGAGGCGATCTCGCGCGGCCGCAGCGTCACTTCGCCAGCGGGTAACTGGAGCAGGGGCGCCGCCTCCGCGGGTTCGATCTCGACCTGCTCGTGGCGAATCGAGAGGGTTCGCTTGAGATGCGCGGACGCCGCCTCCACGATGCGCCGGCCGTCGTACGGCACCCCGGCCGTCTCCAGATTCACGGCGCTCGCGCCGTTCCAGACGACGCGCGGGTTCAACTCGGCAAGCTGCACACGGACCTCGCGCCGGATCTCTTCGAGCGACAAGCGCTCCGTGTACCCGTAGCGCGGCGAATTGCCGAGGCGCAACGCGCCCAGTCGGCTGACCGCGCCGGCGTCGGCGCCGGTCGTCTCGGCGATGTCGCCGAGCGCGAATTGCCGCTCGTGCACGAGCGCGTGGGCTTTCAGCCGGACGTGGATGTCGTTCAAGGGAGAGGCTTCGGCTGCGATCGCTGAAAGCGCCACGGTCGCGAGAAACATCCCCGCGCCGGGAACGAGCGACCGGAAGACGCAGTCGGCCACGGTCAACCCTTGCGCAAGTTGTTGCTCATCGACATCAGCTCGTCCGAGGCCTGGATGAGCTTGGTGCTCACCTCGTAGGCGCGCTGCGCCACCATCAGGTTCACCATCTCGTCGTTGAGCTTCACGTTCGAGAGCTCGACGAACCCTTGGGCAATCTGCCCGAAGCCTTCGTCGCCGGCCTTTCCATATATGGGATCGCCCGAGCTCTCGGTCACGCGATAAAGGCTGTCGCCGAGCGGCTTGAGACTTCCCGGGTTGGCGAACTTCGCCAGCTCGATCTGACCAAGCTCCGTTGGCGCCTTGCCGGCCGCGGTGGTCACGAGCACGCGGCCATCGACGGAGATGCTGATTCGCGTCGCGTCGCTCGGAACGTGCAGCGAGGCCCGCAACGGATAGCCTTCGGCCGTCGCGAGCAGCCCGTCGCGCGTGATCTGCAGCGAGCCGCCGCGGCTGAAGGCATGGCTGCCGTCGGGGAGCACCACTTCCAAGAAGCCGTCGCCGCGGATCGCGAGATCGAGGGGCAGATCGGTCTTCTTCAAGTCGCCCGCGGCGAAGATTTTCACCGCGTTCGCGACGCCCACCCCGGCCCCGGCGCGCTGCAAGACGTCCTGCGTCCCCGTCGGCGAGGTGGTCCGCGACAGCTCGCGGTACATGAGATCCTGGAAGTTCACGCTGCCCTTCTTGAACCCGGGCGTGTTGATGTTGGCGATGTTGTTCGCGATGGTGTCGACGTAGAGCTGCTGCGCGTGCAGCCCGGTGGCGCCAATGTAGAGCGATTCGAGCATGATGAGGTTCCTCCTAGAGTTCGCCGAGTTTTCGAATGGATTTTTCCAGCATGTCGTCGTAGCCCTGCACGATCTTCTGCGCCGCCTCGAAATGGCGCATCGTTTCGATCAGCCGCACCATCTCCGCGGCCGAATCGACGTTGGAGTTCTCCAGATAGCCCTGGCGCACGCTGTTGTCGCCTTCCAGCGGAGCGGGCTGGGCGCTGCCCTGCTGGTAAAGGCCGCTGTCGAGCTTCGCGAGGCCCTGCGCGTTCGAGAACTGCGCCAGCCTGAGCTGCCCTATCGCCTTGTCGCCGTCGGTCACCTGGCCGGTCCGATCGATTGCCGGTTCCGAGGTCATCAGGACGAGCTCGCCTCCCTGCCCCATCAAGGGATAGCCTTGCTCGGTCACCACGCGCCCGCGCTCGTCGAGCCTGAAGTTTCCCTTGCGCGTATACGCGGGACCCGACGGCGTGGACACTTCGAAATAGGCGTTCCCGGCGATCGCGAGCTCGAGCGCATTCCCCGTGAACTTCAAGCTCCCCGCCTTGTAGTCGAGCGTCTGCCGAACGCTCGGCAGCGTGACCGGCAGGGGCAGCCTCGGCCCGCCCGCGTAGCCGACCGCGCTCAAGTAGTCGGTAAACGACTGGGTCACCGGAACGCCGCGCTTGTACCCGGCGGTGGTGATGTTCGCGAGGTTGAGGCTCGTGCCCTCCACCCGCGCGAGGTCGTTATGCATGCTCTGAACCGCCACGGTCAACGCGTCCTGCACGGAGCCTCCCTTTTCATGTTGAGTTCCGTCCGTTTCCTTTAGAGGCTCACCGTTCCGAACGACTTGAGGTCGATGGAATGCGGGATCTCCGAAAGCGAAAGCACCCGCAAGTGCGGCATGGCGCGCTCGCACAGCGAGCGGATATGCCGCCGCAGGTTCGGCGAGCACAGCAGCACCGGAAGGAGATTGTTCTTCATCATTCTTTCGGCCTGCGTCGCCACCGTCCCGATCACTTTTTCCGCGAACTTCGGCTCGAGCACCAGGGTGCTCGCCGCGTCCACGGCGCGCACGCTCTGCGCGAGCGCCTGCTCGATCGCCGGATCGAGCGTCATGACGTGCAGCGCGCCCGACTCGCCCACGAGCGACTGGCAGATAGCCGACCCGAGGCGTTGGCGCACCATCTCGGTGAGAAACGCCGGGTCCTTGTTCGCCTTGCCGCTGTCGGCGAGCGTCTCGAGGATCGCTTCGAGATTGCGGATCGTGACCTTCTCGCGCAGCAGGCCCTGGAGCACCTTCTGGATGTCGCCCACCGTCAGCACCGTCGGTACGATCTCTTCGACGAGCCCCGGCTGACTCTGCCTTACGCGCGCAAGCAGCCGGTCGGTCTCGGCGCGGGTGAGGAGGGACGCCGAATGCTGGCGCAGCACTTCGCTCAAGTGGGTGAAAAACACGGTGGTGGCATCGACCAGGGTGAATCGTGCCTGGCGCGAAGCTTCGCGTTCGGATTCCTCGATCCAGACCGCCGGTAGTCCGTAGGTCGGGTCCCGCGTCTCGATTCCCTTCAAGCGCTTCGCCTGGCCGGCCGCGTGAATCGCGAGCAGGCGGTCCTTCAGAACTTCGCCGCGCGCGACGCGCACGCCGAAGATCGATATCTCGTAGGCGTTCTCGGGGAGCTTGCCGTCCCGGAAGCGGATCCTCGGCAGCACCAGGCCCGAATCGAGAGCGTACTGCTTGCGGAAGCTCGAGACGCGCTCCATGAAAAGCGACTGCTCGCCGCCGACCATCGACACCAGGTTCAAGCCGAGACCGACCTCGATCGCCTCGACCTTCAGCGCGCCGTACGCGTCTTGGTCCCCGAGCTTCTCCTCCCGGGAGGCCTCGGCTGCCGTCGACACGGCCGCCTCGAGCTTCTGCTTGCGGAACACGATGAACGCGCAGAGGGCGGCGGCGGCGATCAGGATGATTCCGGGCAGCGCGGGTATGCCCGGCAGAAACATCAGCACCGCGAGCATCCCGGCCACCAGCCCGAGCGTCTTCGGGAACGACGTGATCTGCCGCAGCACCTCGAGGCTCAGGTGCTCGTCGGAGCCGCTGCGCGTGACGATAATGCCCGTGCCGACCGCGATGACGAGCGCCGGCACTTGCGTAACGATGCCGTCGCCGATGGTGAGCAGCGTGAAGGTCTGCAGCGCCTGGTCCCAGTGCATACCCATCTGCGTCATTCCTATGATGAGCCCCCCCACGATGTTGATGAGCAGGATGATGATGCCGGCGATTGCGTCACCCTTCACGAACTTGCTCGCTCCGTCCATCGCTCCATAGAAGGCCGCTTCCTTCTCGAGGTTCTTGCGGCGGCGCTTCGCCTCGTCCTGGTCGATGAAGCCCATGTTGAGATCGGCGTCGATGCTCATCTGCTGCCCGGGCATGCTGTCCAGGGTAAAACGCGCCGCCACCTCGGACACGCGCTGCGCGCCGCTGGTCACCACCACGTACTGCACCACCACGAGGATCAGGAAGATGATCAGGCCGATCACGTAGTTGCCCTGGACCACATACGAGCCGACCGCCGCGATCACCTTGCCCGCGTCGGCGTTTGAAAGTATCAGCCGGGTCGCCGCGATGTTGAGGGACAGGCGGAACAATGTCGCGATCAACAGCAGCGACGGGAAGGTGGAGAACTCCACCGGTTTGCCCATGTAGAACGTGAGCAGGAGGATCAGCAGGGCGAAGCTGAAGTTCGCGAGCAGCAGGAAGTCGAGCAGGTCGGCCGGGATCGGCGAGAACAGCACCAGCAGCACGCCGACGACGAGCAGCACCAGCACGATGTCGGTGTTGTGGCCAGCGAAGCGGCGCAGCGCCTGGATCATGCCGGGCTCCCGGCCGCGCGGGCTTCGCGCATCGCGTATACCCACACGAGAATCTTCAATACCTGGGGATAGAACTCCTCGGGCACGAACTGGTCGTAGTCGACCCGGTGGAACAGCGCCCGCGCGAGCGCCGGGTGCTGCACCACCGGGACTCGGTGCCGGGAGGCCACTTCGCGCATTTTTTGCGCCAGACCGCCCGCGCCTTTCGCGACCAGCCGCGGCGCGTGCATCTCGCCGTGCTTGTAAGAGATGGCGACGGCGATATGGGTCGGATTGGTGACCAGCACGTCGGCGGAAGGCAATTTCTTTAGCGCCCGGCTGCGCTTGAGCAGCTCGTTGCGGAGCTCGCGCAGCCGCGCGCGCACGCGCGGATCGCCCTCGCGGTGCTTGACTTCCTCGCGCAGCTCGCGCCGGCTCATGAGCATCTTCTTGGCAAATTCCCGGTGCACATAGACGACGTCGATGAGCGCGAGCGCGAAGATCACGAGCGCGAGCTTCCCGGCGAGCGAGGCTGCGAGATCGAGGAGCTTGGGCGCATAGCCGACCGGGTCGGCGCCGAGCAGGCCGAGCAAAGGACTGAGCATGGAATGCAGCGCCATCGCGAACACGCACCCCAACAGCAACAGCTTGAACAGGCTCTTCACGGCCGTATACAGGATCCGCATCGACAGGAACCGCTTGAACCCCTCTGCCGGATTGATACGACTGAAATCCGGACTGAGCGGTTTCAGGCTGAACACCGGGCCGGTCTGGGCGAGATTGGAAACGATCGCCCCGATGACGAGCGCCAGCAGGAAGGGTACGAGCGCGTGCACGCTCTCGGTCAACAAGCGGCCCACGAAACCCAGGGTCGCCGCGGGCGAGAAATCGAGCCGCCCGGCCTGCGCAAGGGCGGTTTGGGCGAGCTTCAGCTCGCCTTTTGCAGTGGACCAGCCGAGCCAGTACAAATACACCACGACCACCAGCAGCATTCCGGCCGTGACCATATCCGGGCTCTTCGCGACCGTGCCGCGCTTGCGCGCCTGCTCGAGCTTGAACGGCGTCGCCTCCTCGCTGCGGTTTTGTTCCTGCTCAGCCATTTATCCGAGTACCGCTTCCCAGTAGGTGAAGATGGACAGGAAGATCTTTCCCATGACGGGGGCGAGATAAGGCGTGGAGAGCATGAGCACGCTCAAGCCCACGAAGATCCGCACCGGCATGCCGAAGAAAAAGATGTGCATCTGCGGCATGACGCGCGAGAGCATCGCGAGACCGACTTCCGTCAGGAACACGCAAAACACCGCCGGCGCGACGAGCACGACCCCGAGCGAGAACATCACGCCGAACTGCTTGGACACCGCGGCAAGCGGCAGCGAGGCGATGAACGCGCCGGGCGGCGCCTGCTCGAGCGAATAGGCCACGCCGCGCAGCAAGGCGTGATGCCCGTCCATGGAAAAGAAAGCCATCACGGCAAACAAATCGAGCGCCGCCGCGATGACCGGGGCATTGCGCCGCGTAGCCGGATCGAAAATGCTGCCGACACCGAAACCGACCTGGACATCGAGCAGTCCTCCCGCCACGGAGAAGGCCGCGAACGCGGCAAAGATTCCGAACGCAAGAATGGCGCCCAGGGCCGCTTCGGTCACCGCCGCAACAAACACTTCGCCCAATCCCGTCGGCGCGATGGAGCGCACGTCCAGGCCGGACACGATCAGGGCGGCCAGCGCGAGCACGAGCAGCGCGCGGCCCGAGGGCGGGATCGAGACGCTGTTTAGGATCGGCGTCACGGCTAGGAAGGCACCCAGCCTGATCGACAGCAGAAAAACGGCGAAAGCCCATCCTGGATCAACCTCCACTACCACGGGTTACAAATAGGACGGGATGTTGGCGATCAGCCTGGAGGCGAAAAGCAGCAGCTTGTGCAGCATCCACGACCCGAAAGTCACCAGCGCGATCATCGCCGCGGCGATCTTCGGCACGAAGGTGAGCGATATTTCCTGAATTTGTGTGACGACCTGGAAGACGCCGATCACCACCCCAACGACGAGCACCAAGGCAAAGACAGGCGCGCAGATGACCAGCGCGTTCCAGAACAGCTCTCCCATGAGTTGGAGAGCGAGATCGCTTCTCATCGGATCCCCCCCGGCGCCGTCCGATGGTCCGATGAGAACCCGGCGGCGTCTATTAAATATCGGCGGCGTCTATTAAATATTTACCGGAAATGTAGATGACGAGAGCATGCTAGTCTCAATCGCGAGCGTTTGTCAACTGATAAATGAGCGAGCACATCGCCTCCGACACCCCGAGCCGATGTAGAGTCGATGTCTTGCAAAATCTGACGTGATCACAATTCACTTCACCAACGCCCAGCAAGCACGCGCCGGCGAAGGAGAATTCGGAAATTATGTTTGCAGTGCCGCCCCCGCAAGGTTGGGTTTTTTTGCAGTGAACAAATCCTTCAACATCACCGGATAGACATACGGGTGGATGAACGGGTTGGAATTCATCTCCAGCGCCCAGATACGATCCCGCTCGTCCACGATCGCGTCGACCGTGAACACGGTGTCCTCGCGCAACTGGTCCGGTATACCGCGCCACAGCTTGGACCCGAAGGCGCGCAATTGCGGCTCCAGGGACGGAATCATCTCGTTGACGAGATCCACGTCCCGCTCGTGTCGGCGACGTGCGAAGGGCGAGCCGTAACGAAAATCGATGATTCTCTCCTGCGCCTTCGGCAGCACCGTGTCGAGGGTGACATTCTGGTAGTCGAGCAACGGTTCCAGCTTCTCCATGGCGCGTTTCTTCCGCCGGCGCAGGCGCCGTTCGATCAGCTCGCGCATGGTTGCGATACCGTTGCCCTCGACGATCGGCATCCTTTCGAACTCTACACAAACCGGCCGGTCGTTCCAGTACCAGATCTTCGCGATCCTGCCGAAAGTGAAACGCTCGAAGTATTCCTGTGTCTGCACGTCGAGGGAGTGCTCCGAGGAACGTTTGAACGGACCCTTTATCGTGGAGCCGAACGAGGACACGCTTCTCTTTACAACGACGTCCTCCATCTCCGCCGCGGAGTCGGTCGAGTAATCCGGTGTTCTAATCGAGTTTTCGACCGCAAACTGCTTGAACGCCAGCTTCTGCGAGGCCAGCACCCAGCGCCGGTTCACGTACGGGCACCAGCCGATGAATCGCCTTGCGTCCGCGTTGAGGCTCGGGGTGTATTGCTTCAAGCCCTTGGCGAACGAAATGAACTGCGGGTATAGGGTTCGGGTAGCGGCGCCCAAGCGTGCCCTCAGCACGAAAGTACTTGGATCGAGAAACGCTTCCGCGCCGAGCTCCAACAAAGCTGGCTGGATCGCCTTGAAATGATTCAATAAGTCGCGTTTGTAGAACGACATGGGATCACGCAAAAGAAGGGACTCACTATGTATCCGCCGTATTTCAAACGGGTTTAGCCGGCGCCGTGGCCATAGATATAGGTCGTCGCGTCAGTGCATGCTTCGCGGCTCTTTTTCCGATGCGAATAGCCCGTTCAGCATGACCGGATAGACGTACGGATGCATGAACGGACTCGAATTCATCTCCAGCGCCCAAACCCGTTCTTCTGCATCTATGACCGCGTCGACGGTAAAGACCGCGTCGCTGCGTACTTCTTGCGGAATTCCGCGCCATAGCTTGTCCCCGATATCGGAAATTTGCCGCGCGAGCGCGGGGATCGTATCCTCGATGAGATCAACGTTGCGCATCAAATCTCTGTCCAGCAATGGAGACCCGTATCGGAAGTCGACGAGCAGCTCCTGTCCCTTCGCGAGCACGCTGTCCGGCGTAATGCCCTGGTAGCGCAAGAAGGGAATCAAAGAGTCGATCTTCAGTTTCTGCCTCGTTCCGCGCCCCCGCCGCTCTACCAGCCGTCCAACGGTCGCCACATCGTCGCCTATCACAGAGGGCATTTTCTCGAACTCTAAACACACCGGCAGTCTGGTCCAGTACCATATTTTGGTGATCATTCCGGGTACGAAGCGCTCGTAGTATTCGCCGGCAGCGTTGTTCAAACGGTATTCCAAAGACGATCGCAAGGGTCCTTTGATGGTGCTGGCAGGCGAAGAAATATTGTTTTTCACCACCACGCAAGCGATCGTTTCGCCCGGATTCGTCGAGTACGAAGGAGTACGGATTTCGTTCCGCATCGCGAACGCCTTGAACGTGAGTTTCTCGGAAGCCATCTCCCAGCACCTGCTCTGGTACGGACACCAGCCGAGGAACCGTTTCGTCGCCGGGCCGAATGTCGAGGTGTACCGCCTGACGCCGTTATCCGATGTAATGAATTGCGGATATAGGATGCGCGCTTTTTGTCCTACCCCCACTTCGAGCGCGAATGTGCGCGCGTCCATCCGACCCGCACCGCCGATATTTGCAAGGGCGAACTGGATCTTCTTGAAATGGTTCAGCAGATCGCCCTTATAAAAAGGCATGACAGCGGCTCCTATCCGCCGCTTGCGAAGAAGGCGCGCAGGCGCGGAGACTTGAGGGTCCGATGGATCTGCACCACCGCTTCCTGGTCGATCACCGGCACGTCGATGCGCGTCACCCGCGCGAACAATTCCTGATCGCAGGGCTCTCTCGGCACCAGGCGCTCCATCAGCTCGTCGCCCTCGCCGTTCAACAGCACCACCGTGTCGAAGATCACCCCCTGCTCCAGCAGCTGCGCCGCCTGCGCCGGCGTCAGACACCCCGAAGTCAGCGTCACGCTGTCCGGGTGATCGTCATATAGCGAGGCCAAGATGGAATTGCTCGTGATGACCGGCTTGAGTGGGTAGGCTCCTAGCATTGTCGTTCCTCTCTTGGTTAAGCCAAAGGTTCAACGTGACCAAAGCGTAGGCGAGCATGGGATCGGTTTCGCGTCTTTCCGCTGTGCCCGAGCTTCCCCGAGCAGACTACCGGGTCTGGATTGTCGGCAGCTCGGAGGCCGAGACACCATTGACGATCGTACGATTGATCATCGGATGGTCCTCGTTGGTCGCGCCGAAGTCGCTGTCCGGATGGTAGGCGATCACCCGCATCGGAAGATCCTGGGTGGTGAAGCTGTGCAACTGATGGGCGTGGATGATGAAGATCTGCCCGGGAACCAGTGGGATCATCTTGTCCGCTGTGACGCAATTGCCACGGCCGCTCACGACCAGGCCGACGCGCATGGACGGATGCGTGTGCGGCGTCTGGTTTATTCCCGGCGGGAAGCAGAGCAGATTGAGGCAGGGATCGCCCATGAGGATCGGCGCGACGAGCAGGGAGTCCGTGCACCCGTCGATATAATTGAGGCGGCCGGTTTCCTCGGCGGGCCCTCCAACCTGGAAAAATCCGTCGTAACCGTGGCGCGAGATCACGATGCCTTTGCTGTTCCCCGAAACCGCGCCGTTGCCGGGCACGCAGAAATACATTCCCGCGCTCAGCTTGAATTGCCCGGAATTGCAGCTGACGGTCGTGTCGCCCTCGTGGACGAAGCCGAAATGCGTGGCCCCCAAAGGCAGCTCGAGTATGTCGTTCAGCCATCCGGACAAGCTCGTGGGGAACGCGTCGTTGCGCATGTCCGCCAATACCCCATGGGTGGGAGGAAAGGAAGTGAACGAAACCTGTTTCATGGTGTTTACCCTCGAGCCGGTTAGTGGGATCGGTCCAATTCGTTCTTTTGCTTGGAAATTGCCGCAGCGCAGGCCCCGGCCTGCGCTGGGCTGCTAGCTACGTGCAATTTATCCGGACATTCCGGACGGGGTTTAATCGCCTACGGGCAATAAACCGAGGGGGGGAAAGCGTCCCGGGATGTCGATTCGCGAACGCTAGCCAGTTCCGCCCCGAACGCATTCCTTCAGGGTGTCCGGACTTCCCGAGAACACGCAGTCGCGCATGAACGCGTGCTTCTCGGGCAGCTCCTTTTCCAGGTCGCCCGGATGGAGCACGTAGTACGCGTACGTCTCGGCGAAATCCTCCCACGGGCTCACGCTCGCGTAAGCCGTCACGCACGGCGAGCTCGGGAAAACCTCGGTCACCCAGCGTTTCTTGATCCGGCTGCCGATCGCCAGGAAAAACACGAAATGGCCGATTTCGTGAAACAGCATCTGGAAGAACATCTCCCGTCTGCCGAAGTCGTAGACGTAGATCCTTCTTTCCCGCTGGACGAACTCTCCCTTCGGCTCGGAGTCGGGCACACGGGGATAGGAGAAGGCGCTCGCGAACGGCGCGTATTCCGGCAAATACGCGATTTCGCGTAAGCCCTCCAGGTGAAAGCTGGGGAGCAGATCGACGGCGCGCACGATGTCGTCGACCGGAACGACGTCCTGCCGCGAAAATCCCGATAGCAGGAGATTCAGCTTGCCCTCGCCGGCCGCTTCCTCGGCGGGAGTCCGGTTCTTGATGAACAAGCGCATGGGCGATATCTTAGCGGCAAGCACGACGCAGTCCAATTGCCGGGAGGAACAGCTGTCGAGCTAGGGTGAATTTCTGAACCTGGTTGTGCCGTGCGCCGCTCCACGCCGTTCCCCGCGGAGTCCGAAAACGCCCGGCGGGCCGCTCGAAGTCCGTCCTGACGATCAGCTGAACGGTGCGGGTTCCTCCCTGCCGGCCGCCCCTGCTTCCGGCATATCGACGAACCTGCGGAACGGCGAGGTCGCAGGGTCGATCATCTTTCGAATGGTTGCCCTGTGGTTTTCGGAAAAGCGCATGTGTATGGTCCGGTCGCCAGTCACGACCAAGGTCGCCACGCGGCCCGCCCGGAATTGCAAGAACACGGTCTTGTAAGCGTAGGGCCGCTTGGTCGCCCTCTGGATCGTGAACAGGTCCACGTCCTTTCCGAGCTGGACCAGCCGCAGGACCCGCCAGACGGCCATCGCGGAGGTCAGCAGATCGCCGTTGCGCTCGAACCCGGATACGGAAACGTTCGGCCGGACGGTGGAGGTGAGGAAGCCGGTCGACGCGATGACGTACGAGTCGTAGGATTCCGGAAATGCGTTCTCGAAGACGTCGAACTTCAAATAGGGCGTTTCCCGCAGGCTTTTCAGGTATTCCGCGCGCTCGGCTTCGGGCAGCGCCACCTCCTTGCCCGCGACCTTGCGCACGAGCAGGAGCCGGGAATCGTGTTCCTCCAGGCGGGGGGAATTGAGATCGGCCGAAATGAACGGGAAACCCGTAAGCCTGCGAATCTCCGGAGTGTTGTACCCGCCCCCGAGGTCGTAATAGACGTCGGCGTCCGGGTTCAAGCGTTTCGCGCCCGTCTTGTCGTCGAAGTAGGCGTCGTACATCCCGAGCACGGTGTTGGTCTTGCCGCCGTAGAACCGGATCGGCTGGGCTTTTTCCGCGAGCCACTTCTCGACCTTCTCCGCCGAGCGCGTCAGCTCGCGTATGTACGGCGCCCATCGCTCCAGATCGCCGGAATTTTCGACCAGGGAGGCGACCTCGTCGGCCGGGTAGTAATGGAGAAGGATGTTCGGGATCACGCGGAAGAGATACGGCGGCGGGTTTTTTTTCTCCGACTTGAGCAGCCGCCGCAGGACTTTCCAGGTTTCGCCGTACCGGGAGTTGAACAGGAAGATCAGATAGAGGACGTACTTCGGAGGCGCGACCAGCAGCCAGTTGAGCAACGCGCCGTGCTGGACGTTCTGGCCGCGGCGCACGGTCTCATCGAGCCATTGCTCGTACAGCGTGCCGGTGACGTTCGGGAACTCCAGCTTCGGGCAGGGCAGCTGCCGCAGAAGAAAGCTGGACAATACGATCGTTCCGAGATGGTCGTCGATTTTGGTGAAATCGGTGAGCAGGAGGCGCGACTTAAGCGCCGCCTCGGAGTCGAAAGTCTGTTCCGCTACCGCGTTGACCACGCGCAGCCCGTGCGTGCCCTGATCGACTCCGCGCCATGCGGGAAGCGCCGCGGGCATCGTTCCGGGCGGCTCGGTCAGGAGCTGGTTGTTCATCCGTAATCTTTCCACGCGCATCGGAAAATGTTTAGCCCAGCTACGGAAGTTTATATTCCGGCCGGTGGACCCTTCCTGATGCGCTTCTGGCTGGAGGGACGGTTGTGGCCTCCTCCTTGAAGGACTGCCTCACATCTGTTCTACTTTCAGCTGCGGACGAGCGTCCAGGGGACTCTTGCTTTACCATTGAACGGCACCGGTAGCGCATTGTGGAGATGAATATGCTTAGCGTAATCCAACGCAGACGAACCATATCGCCTTTCCAGCTCGTCGCTGGATTGATCTTTTTCTTTTCTTTCTGCTGCGCAGCTGCGGCCGAGAAGCTCCTCAACTTACCCGTTCGCGGAGATGTCGTATCTCCCGTTTATGTAATGACCCGCGACGACGCGACTGCCACGGTCGTCCTGTTGCCGGGCGGCGATGGCGGCATCGGTAAAATTGCGGAGGGAAAACCAACCAGCAACAATTTCCTCGTTCGAAGCCGCGAGCTTTTCTTCCAAAACGGCCTCAATGTCGTCGTGATGGGGCGGGTCAGCGATCAGGACGGCCTGGACTACGGGTACAGAATCAGCAGCGAACATGTTCATGACGTAGGCGTCGTCGTCGACTACGCCATCAAGGAGACGGGGAAGCCCGTGTGGATCGTCGGAACAAGCCGGGGCACCGTATCCGGGACCGCAGCCACGATCGCCTTGGGCAACAACAAGGTTGCCGGTCTCGTCCTGACCTCGAGCGTGACCAGCAAAAAGATCGGCGCGGTTCCCACGCAGAACCTCGGTTCCATCACGGTGCCCGTGCTCGTCGTTCACCACGAGAAGGACATCTGTCCCGTATGCAGACCTTATGAGGCTGGTGGAATCGTTAGGGGACTGGCGGCGGCGCGGACCAAAAAACTCGTTCTGGTCAAGGACGGATCGGATCCGGCAGGCGATCCGTGCGGGAACCAGCATTGGCACGGTTACATCAATGCGGAAAAGTCGACTGTTGACTTGATCGCCAACTGGATCAAGAACCCTGGCCCGTGACTTGAAAGGTAAGAATTGGGAAAGCGGTAGACTTCTTCCGCTTACATTCGGTCGCTGGCGACAAGGAGAAAAAGAATTTCCCCGCCGGAACATCTTGGATCCCAACATGAAGACTTTCGGTCGTATCCGGAACATACTGCACGTCATCGTGCTGTCGCTGAGCGTTTGCGTCGTTCAATTCGGCCGCGCGGCCGAAGGTGATGTTCCAATCAAACGCATAATAGTTGCAGTGTCGCCAGTGACCGCGTATCACGTGACCATCGGGGCGGTCGGACTCGGAGCGATCGGCGGCGCGGTAAAGAGCTCGGATACGGCGGAAAAATCCAAGCAGCTGACGGAAAAGGCACGCGAACTCGGCGTCCCCGACATCGGTGCAACGATCGCCGACGGCCTGGAAAAGGAGCTCGCAAAGAGAGGCTACGAGATCATCCGAGGCAAAGACGTCAAGGTCGAGAGTCCCGAAGATTCCCAGACCGACGCGCAGCCCGACGCGCCACAGCAAGAAGCGGACGCGGTTCTATCCGTCATCCTGTTATCGCCCGGTTTCAGGGCGCAACACGCTGTGACGGACTACCACCCGAACATACGGGCCCTCGTCAGTTTGAGGGACCCCAAGTCGAGAGCCGTGTTGCACTCGACGAGAGTCGTATACGGCGACACGTACCTTAGCTCCGGCACTACCGTGCTGCCCGTCGACTCCAAGTATTCCTACCCGAGTTTCGAGGCGCTCCTCGCCAATGCCGGGGAAGCTTTCGAAGGACTCGCGAAAGGCGTCGCGCCCGTCGTGTCCGCCATCGCCTCCGGCATTCCCTCGGAGGCGAAGCCGGGAAGCGCAACCCCGTCTTCCGGGAGGGGTCGGCGACGTTAGAGCCGGGATTGGCGCTAAAACCCAAACTGCGCCTGCGCTCCCATATAAGCGAACAGCAACGTCAAAACCAGAAAACCAGAAACCGGAACGGCGCCGAACCGCTGAAGATACGCATGTTCCAGATGAAGTTGTAGCCGAGAAACGGACACACGAAGTATGCCCCTGCGCGTGCAATTTCCCACCGCTGCGCCTCGGGATTCGGCGAGATGCGACGACGGCTTTGTCTTTCTATCACTTCTGTTGCTGCTTCGATTCCTGGATCTTGTCCGCGAGGAACCTGACCGTGCTCTGGAATTTCGGGTCGTTCTTGACTTCCGGTACTCGTGCGGCGACCACGTTCAGCACGTCCTGCGCGGCCTTGAAATCCTCGGTCGCTGCGCACGCCTTGGCCATCGCATACATGAAATATCGATCCGAGCTGATGCCCTTCTTTAGCTCGTAAGCCACGTCGGCCGCCCCCAGCGCCTTGCGGTAGTCTCCGATTCCCGCATAACTGATCGCCAGATTCCGATACATGCTCCAGAGATTCGGGGAGCGTCGCTTGTCCTTTGGGGTGTTGTTGAGCCCGGCGATCAAGGTCTGTATCGCCTCAGGATGTTCGTCCAGCGCGCTCTGGATGCCGCCCAGCATGGAATAGCCCGGAATGAAGTTCGGATACTTCCTGACGAAAGCCGCGTACTTCCCTTCCAGGGCCTTCATCTGTGGCCGCTTGTCGCCCCGATTGTCCGCGAACACCTCGCTCATCTCGGTTTGCAGAGACGCTATTTCGACAAGATGGTCGTAATCGGATTTCTTCCCGGCCACCTTCTTGAGGACCTCTCGCGCCTTCGCCGGCTCGTTCATCTGCGCATATAGAATCGCCAGGCGCGCCTCGTAAGCGACGGAGCCGGCGCACTTGCCGCCGTACTGCTGCCAGCGCGCGAGGATGTCCTTGTAAGAAGGCTGCAGGCCTTCGCCGGGGTCGCCGGAAACGATCTCCCACTGCTGCTCGCACCAGTCGCCCTGCGTGCTCTCTGCTTCGACTAAAGAAGCCGCCATCGAGGCTGTGACGAATAGGGCCGCGACAGTGAGCGATCTGGTTTTCAACACTCTAAATTCCTGATTGACCCACGTACACCATGTCGCTATCGGCCTTGTAGGACCGTTTCACGAGCTGGTTTTGACTCATAGTCCAAACTGCGCCTGCGCTCCCATGTAAGCGAACAACAACATCAAAGCCAGCAGGAAGAACGGCGCCGGACCGCTGAAGAAGCGCATGTTGCAGACGAAGTTGTAACCAAGAAACGGACACACGAAGTATGCGCCCCCGCCGGCAATTCCTAAGATCACGAATACGGCTGTAAGCTCGCGACCGATCTGCCCGCCAGAGAAGTACGCCGCGCCGAGCAACATAGTAGATATCGCGATCCCAAAAAAAAAATGCTTTCCAGCGCGAGGCGAAACAGCCGGAGCGCTTTGGGATGCGGGGTCCTGACCTTGCGCTCGGAAACGAAGGCCCAAACGCCGAATCCCGCCAATAACGCGGCGAACCAGAAGAAGGGGCGAGGAAAATAGGTGAGGAACCAATGTTGCATGGACGGATTCAGATAGTCGGAGGCGAATCAAATTCCGCGTGCGGAACACGTCAGGCGCGGCGGTACTTCTCGAAGTTTTCCTGAATGATCTTGGTCATTTCGTTGAATTTCATCTTCAGCGCTATCGATGAAAGGCGTACAGGGGTGCCGAACCATTGATGGTTTTGACGGCGAAGCATGCGCTCTAGGGCGTTCCCCTTTTCCAAATAACGACGAGGATGACGTACATGCACGGCCAGGAAGAATAGCGGGGCAAAGCTCTCACTATCAACCGGCGATTCCACCTTAGTGACTGCAATTCTAGTTATCTCGTCCCAAGGTCCTTTCCGGCGGCCAAGGGGGTGGGGTTGTCGACTATTCCCTCCGAGCTGATCATAAGGCCTGGCGCAGAATCCAGAAACATCTTACCGAAGTAATAGAGCATCACCGCACCGATGGCAATACATGCGGCGCCGACCGCGACCGCCAGAGGAGCTTTGACCGGAGGGAGAGACGGGACCAGGAAAAAAAGGCCGATGCCGAGTGCAACAAAATAACGGGAACCGCCACCAGCGCCGCCAGTTTCGGTTTGCTCAGCGGGACGGCGATTAGCTCTTGTTGATCCAATTCATCATGCGGCCTTTTTCTTCAGCGCTTGTGCCATGTCTTGAAGCAGGTGCGCCCCTTTCACATCGTCGCCTCGGCGGTATGCTTCATGGGCATCGGCAGACAGCTGCCGCATTCGTTGCATCTTGTGCATGTCACCGATTTCTGCGCTGGAGGTGTCTAGACTTTCATTGATCTTCGCAAAAGCTTCTTCAAGATCGAGCTTGTACGCCTTTGGAAAATCATTGGGCGCGCAAATGGCGACGAAGAGTACGAAGTCGATCAGCTCGGAAAGATTCTTGCACCTGTACTTAATACTCATCAACTACCTCAGAATCGTGCGGACTTATCTGGGGGGGG
>WNGQ01000895.1_pt1 | contig 32952 bp, 30 predicted proteins | sample 5407661 | NCBI WGS metagenome assembly WNGQ01 (sample SAMN13153382, study PRJNA577476) | soil metagenome | isolation source: 60 cm soil or saprolite under Garry oak tree replicate 2 | place: USA:California | collected 2016-06-15 | reverse complement strand
AAGGCGATGACGGAGCTGATCATCTGGTCCTTGGGGCCGCCGATCAAGGCGGGCGTGATGTAGTAGCCGAGCGCCGCCATGAACACGAGCAGCGCGCCGGAGGCGATGCCGCGCAGCGTCAGTGGCAAGAGGATGTGGATGAAGGCCCGGATCGGGCCGGCTCCGAGCGAGGCGGCCGCGGGCACGAGGTTGTTCGGGATCGCGATCAGCACGCTGTAGATCGGCAGCACCATGAAGGGCAACAGGACATGGGTCATGGCGATGATGACGCCGGTGCGGTTGAACAGCAGCGGCAGCGGCCGGGCGATCAGACCGAGCGCGATCAGTGCCGAGTTGATGAGGCCCTGGTCCTGCAACAGGATGTACCAGGCGGTGGTGCGTACCAGCAGCGACGTCCACAGCGGCAACAGCACCGCGGCCAGCAAGAGCTGCCGGCGCCATCCCACCGACGAAGCCGCGAGCATGGCGTAGGGCAGCCCGATCAGGCCGGTCGCCAGCGTCACCGTCGTCGCGACCACGAAGGTCCGGAGCAGGATGGCGCGGTTGGCGGATTCACCTTCCGGGATCATGGCGATGGCGCCCGACGGGTCGCGCTGCAGATCGATCGCCGCCAAGAGATTGCGGTCGGTATAGGGATTGGTGGCCTCCGCGATGGCGCGCCAGAAGGCTACCTCACGCCATCTCGCGTCGACCTCGGCAAGGTCAACGTTGCCGGTGCTCTCGCGGACGGCGGTGACCGTCTTCTTCATCAGCGTCCGGAAGCCCGGCTGCGCGCTGTTGAGCCGGCGCACCAGATCTCCCAGCATCTGGTCGTCATCGATGGCGCGCAGGTCGCGCACCAGAGCCTGCTGCATCTCGGCCGGTGGAGCGGACTTGCGGTCCCACGCGAGCGAAGCAGCCGCGGTCGCCGGCAGATGACGGCTGACCACGGGATCGGAAACCGCCTGCTCGAGCACGGTGAACAGCGGCCAGACGAAGAACAGGCCGAGAAACAGGACGAGCGGGAGGACGAGCGCAACGTGGCCACAGCGTTGCCAAAACCAGGTCATGCCGCGACCACCCAGCAATCCTCGGGTGCGAAATGAGCGACGACATCGGCGCCGGCGGGCCATTCCGCGAAACGCCGGTCGAGACGGACGACGAGGCTGAACGCGGCCTCGTCGAGTTGCACACGCAGATGATCGCCCTGGTAGACGCTGTCGAGGATCCTGCTCGGCAGCATGTTCTGCACCGCCGCGGAGGGGGGCGCGAGCAGGATGCGTTCCGGGCGCACCGAGACCAGCACGCGCGCGCCGGCGAGAAGTGCGTCGGTCCGCGCCACGGTCAGTTGCCGGGAGGAATTAAGCTCGATCGTCGTGCCATCGCGGTCATGTCCCTTGACGGTCCCTTCCAGCAGGTTGGTCTCGCCGATGAACTCGGCGACGAACTTGGTCCTGGGGTGATCATAGATGTCGCGCGGCGAGCCGATCTGCTCGATGATGCCCTGATTGAACACGGCGATGCGGTCCGACATCGTCAGCGCCTCGGACTGGTCGTGGGTCACGAACACGACGGTCAGTTCGAGCCGCTTGTGAAGCGCGCGGATGTCGAGCTGCATCTGTTCGCGCAATTGCTTGTCGAGCGCCCCGAGCGGCTCGTCCATCAGGACGACGGCGGGCTCGAAGACCAGCGCGCGGGCGAGCGCCACGCGCTGCTGCTGGCCGCCCGACAGCTGCGCCGGGCGGCGATCGCGCATCGCCGCGAGCTGCACCACGTCGAGCGCGCGCGTCACCCTGGTTTCGATCTCGCCCCGCCCCACCCCTCGCATCTTGAGCGGAAAGGCGACGTTGTCGGCCACCGACATGTGCGGAAACAGGGCGTAGTTCTGGAACACGACGCCCATCTCGCGGCGGTGCGGCGGCAGGTGATCGATGCGCCGGCCGTCGAGGACGATGCTGCCGGCGGTCGGCTGCTCGAAGCCGGCCAGCAACATCAAGAGCGTGGTCTTGCCCGATCCGGAGGGGCCCCTGATGACCTGAACTGCGCCGAACGACTTGGAAACCTGATCAATGCGGATACGCGGGATGGCCAAGGCCGCCCTCCGTGGGCTCTGCTAGTGGAGTGTTCCCGAAGTTCGTATCACATCGGACCTCATCCTGAGGAGCATCGCGCAAACGAAGCGTCTCCGGACGATGCTTTGCATCGCCTACTTGGCGAGCCAGGCGTCGAAGCGCTTGGTCAGGGTCTCCAGATTGTCGATCCAGAAATCCACGTTCAGCGCCTGCGCGCCTTCGAGGTTGGCCGGCGTCGTCGGCAGATCGACCTGCAGCTGCGGCGGGACGCTCTTGCCGGCCTCCTTGTTGGGCAGGCCGTAGGCGATGAACTCCGGCAGCTTGGCCTGGTTCTCGGCCTTCGAGGCGAAGGCGATGAAATCGAAGGCAGCCGCCTTGTTTTCCGCACCCTTCAGCACCACCCAGCTGTCGACGGCATAGATGCTGCCGGGCCAAACCACCTTGAAGGCCTTGCCTTCCGACCGATCGATGCCGGTGACACGGCCATTATAGGCGCTGGTCATCGCCACTTCGCCGGACGCCAGGAGCTGCAGCGGCTGCGCGCCGGAACTCCACCAGACCAGGTTCGGCTTCAGTTCGTCGAGCTTCTTGAAGGCGCGGTCGACGCCGGCGGGGGTCGCCAGCACCTCATAGACCTTGTCCGCAGCCACGCCGTCGGCCATCAAGGCGAATTCGAGGGTATATTTGGCCCCCTTGCGCAGGCCACGTTTGCCTGCAAACTTCTTGACGTCCCAGAAATCCGCCCACGATTTCGGCCCGTCGGCGATCTTGGCGCCGTCGTATGCGATCGCGGTCGACCAGACGATGGCGCCGACGCCACAGTCGCTGACCGCCGAGCGCATGAACGCGTCCTTGCCGCCGAGCTTGGTCCAGTCGACCTTCTCGTACAATCCGTCGGCGCAACCGAGCGCAAGTTCGTCGGCTTCGACCTGCACCGCGTCCCACGCCGGATTGCCGGCCTTGACCTTGGCCTGAACGACGCCGATTCCGCCGTCCCAGGCCTCATCGAGCACCGGCTTGCCGATCGCCTTGGAGAAGGGTTCGAAATAGATCTTGCGCTGGGCATCCTGATAGGTGCCGCCCCAGGACACCACGGTCAGGTCGCGTGCGGCCGCGTTGCCGGCGGCGATCACCGACGACAGCAGGCCCAGGACTGCGATGGTCGATGCTGATTTGCTGTAGGTCATTGTCCCTCTTTTCGGTCACAGCCGCGCATCCACCGGCGGCAGGCCATCTAGCATCCAAGTAGCATATTGGAACACGGCGTGACCACCACCTTCTCGCCCCTCACCGCCACCTTCGCTGCCGGCACGAGACAGCTTTGGCACATCGCGGCATTTGCGACGATAGATCCGCCAAAATGCGCTACACTCGCTCCGGTCGTGCAGGGGGAGCAACTCGCCATGAAGAACATCGTGATCTGCTGCGACGGCACCGGCAACGAGATCAGCGAGAACATCTCCAATGTGCTCAAGCTCTATCGCTGCCTGCGCAAGACGCCCAAGACCGAGCCGCACCAGATGGTGTTCTACGATCCCGGCGTCGGCACGCTGGCGCGGCCGGACCCGTGGGGGAAGCTGTGGCAGGACACCATCACCGTGCTCGGGCTCGCCACCGGCTATGGGCTCGATGACAATGTGCTCGCGGCCTACGCTTTCCTGGTCGACGCTTACGAAGATGGCGACCACATCTATCTGTTCGGCTTTTCGCGCGGCGCCTACACTGTGCGCGTGCTGGCGGGCCTGATCCACAAGGTCGGGCTGGTGTTGCCGCAGCAGGCCAATCTCGCGGGAAGCGGCCTCACCGCCTACAAGCAGTTCAGCATCGCGGACCCGCAGCCGGCGACGCGCGACGACCCGCGCCAGTCCGGCGAGACCGACGACGAGGACGACGAGCAGGGGGAGCCGGCGACGCGCGACGATGGCGCCGCGCAATTCGCGCGCATCCTGTCGGTGCGGTGGCCGACCATCCATTTCGTCGGCGTGTGGGACACGGTCGCGAGCGTCATCGTACCTCGACCCGACCGGTTCTACCTGCCGAGCCTGGAGGAGCTTGCGTTCACGCGCAATAATCCGAGCATCAAGATCTTTCGCCAGGCGATTGCGATCGACGAGCGCCGCCGCATGTTCCGCCTGCAAAAATGGGACGACGGCGGCACCTTCATGCGCAACCGGTTCAGCCAGACCAACAATTCGGAAGACCAGGACAGCAAGCAGGTCTGGTTCACCGGCGTCCATGGCGACATCGGCGGCGGCCATCCGGAAATCGAGAGCGCGCTGTCGAAATACCCGCTGATCTGGATGATCGAGGAAGCCGTCGACGCCGGGCTCGCCGTCATCAGGCAGACCGTCAATCACCTCGCCTGGGGCGTGCCGCGCAAGGGCAGCCCGTTCTCCTATGTTGCGCCCGATTTCAAGAGCAAGCCGCACGATTCGATGACGCTGCCCTGGCGCATACTTGAATACATCCCGAAGTCGGACACCTACAAGGAATGGCCGGCGCGCAATTCGCGCTACGGCTTCTACATCCCGGACGCAGAGCCGCGGCCTATCCCCGAGGAGGCGTTCATTCATGAGTCCGTCGTGAGGCGAATGGGCGCGGTGCCGGGCTATCAACCGATCAATCTGCCGGCGCGCTATCAGACGGTGCCGATGCCGGTCGAGCCGTGAACGCGTCCGTGCTTCGCAGGCGCCTCATCCCCTCACTTTGGCCCGACGCGCAGCGTCGCGGGCAAGGCGTCCGGCAGCGCGCCCGCGCCGTGCAGCGCGGCCTGCATGGCGACAATGTAACCGTAGGGACCCAGGCCCGCGATCACGCCCTTGACGGCGGCGGAGAGTTTTGAGTGCCGGTGCAACTCGTCGCGCGCATGGATGTTGGAGATATGGACCTCGTAGATTGGTCCATCGAAGATCTTCAGCGCATCGAACATCGCAATCGAGGTGAAGGAGTAGCCGGCGGGATTGATGATCAGCGCATCGGCCTCTCCCCGCGCCTGCTGGATCAGATCGACCAGCACGCCCTCGTGGTTCGATTGATGAAAGGATACTTGCGCGCCGGCAAACGCGGCAAATTCCGTGCAGGCCTGCTTGATCGCGTCGAGCGTCGTCGCGCCGTAGATGTGCGGCTCCCGCACGCCCAAGAGATTCAGATTCGGTCCGTTGATGATGGTGATGCGCATGCTCGTCCTCCCGCTCCCCTTGATTGCTGCCAAGCCTCCAGGCTCGAGCCGTCGCCTGCCCGGGGCGCGTCCTGGTCGGTGTACCACATGCCGTCGGGAGTCGCGGTGTTGGCGCGTTCGGCATATTCCTTGCTCAACTCCTCGAGCTCGCTGGCGACGCCGAAGGTGATGGAGATGTCACTTCCGCATCCGCGCGATGGCGCCGGCGACGATCTGCATCGCGACGCCGACGATCCAGCCCAGCATGACCAGATACGTCATGGCGATGTGCGGCTCCTCGCGCAGCACGATCACGCCGACCGAGATGAAGGCGCTCAGGGTCGCGAGGAAGGTCCCGAGCGCGGTCAGGAATTCCGCTGCATCGATCTTGCCGCCGCTTCCGCCCTCGGACGGCTCCTCATAGGGGTGAAACGGCAGCGGCGGCGTGTCGATCCCGAGATAAAACCCGACGACGCCCGCGATCATCATCACCAGCAGAAAGCCCTGCGTAGTCAGCCAGGCGATGCTGGAGCCGACATAAGCGCCGACGAACAGCCCGCTTGCCGCGCCGCCCAACGCAAGTCCGCTACGTTCGAGCGTGTGGGCAAAAATCCTGACCCGGTTTCGCATGGCCTCGCTCCAACTCGCGAAATCACATTCTATCCACTCCCCGATCATGATCCGAGTTGATCTGGATCACGATCTGGTGCCGCCGCTCGTCACTTGCCGCGATGATGGGATCGGCGCGGCGGTTTTGACGCCCTCACGGCGGTGGGTTTGCGCGCCGGCGACGAGGCCGACCGTTGGCCGGTCGTGCCGGGCAGGCGAAGACCATCGACGAAGACATCGAGCAGCCGCAGGACGCTGGTCTGCCAGCCGGGCTGGTCATGCATGTGACACATGCCGACGAGCGCGCGCAGAAGGTCCTCGGGGCTGACATCGGAGCGGATCTCGCCGGCGGCGACCGCACGCTCCAACAGCGCGCCGACCGCCTTGGTCAGGCGATCGAACGAGAAGGCGGTCAGTTCCGACGGGGCCTTGACGGCCAGCGCCAGTGCCGCCGACATGCCCTTTTTAGTCGCAACAAATTCCACGTTGGAACGCAGCCAGCGCCGCAGCGCCTCGACCGGCGCGGCGTCGGTCTTCAGCTGCTCGGCGAATTCGCTGAGCTGCTGCACTTCGCGCCGATAGACCGCCTCGAACAAGGCCTCGCGGGTCGGGAAATGGCGATAGAGCGTGCCAATGCCGACGCCGGCACGTTTTGCCACGGCCTCCAGGCTCGCGTCCGGGCCGCCGGCGCTGAACACCGCCTTGGCGGCCTCGAGCACGCGCTCGCGATTGCGCACCGCATCGGCGCGGGGCTTGCGAAGAGTTGCTGCGGAGGGATCTGCCATCCGAATAATCTAGATCACGATTCCATGAGGATCGAACCGGATCATGATCTCATCGCTTTGTTTGTACATGTTCTTCCTCTCCCCGAACTGGCCCACGCGCTGCCCGATTATTTTCTGATTCTTCCCACCCTTGCGAAACGGAGGATGCCTCCGTATATCTCGGACACCACCAGCCTGGACCCCGCCCGCTGCTTCCGCGCGTGCGGCCGCGATCCAATTTGACCATAGCATCAATCGGAGCCCGGTATGAGCCTCCCCATCAGCCTCACCATCAACGGGGTGCGGCGGGACGTCGAACTCGACGACCCGCGCGTGACCCTGCTCGACCTGTTGCGCGAGCGCCTCCATCTGACCGGCACCAAGAAAGGATGCGACCGCGGCCAATGCGGCGCTTGCACCGTTCTGGTCGACGGCCGGCGCATCAATTCCTGCCTGGCGTTGGCGGTCAGCCATGACGGCGCCGACATCCTCACCATCGAGGGCGTCGCCCGCGGCGACATGCTGCATCCGGTACAGGCCGCGTTCATCGCGCACGACGGTCTTCAGTGCGGCTTCTGCACGCCCGGCCAGATCATGAGCGCGATCGGCCTGATCGAGGAAGGCCAGGCCGGCGACGACCCCGAACGCGTCCGCGAGGGCATGAGCGGAAACCTCTGCCGGTGCGGCGCTTATTCCGGAATAACCGACGCGGTGCTCGAGGTCACGCAATCCCTCGCCGCGACCAACCAGAGGCGCTCGGCATGAAGACCTTCGATTACATCAGGCCCGCCACCATTTCCGACGCCGTCGCCGCCGCGGCCCAACCGGGCGCCGCCTATCTCGCGGGCGGCACCAACCTGCTCGATTTGATGAAGGGCGGCATCACCCGCCCGGACCGTCTGGTCGATGTCACGCATCTCAAGGGGCTCGACCGCATCGAGCATCTCGCCGATGGGGCCTTGCGCATCGGTGCGCTGGTTCGCAACGCCGATCTCGCGCACGATTCGGGATTCGCAAAGTCCTATCCGGCGGTGGCCGAGGCGCTGTTGTCGGGGGCTTCCGCGCAGCTGCGCAATGCCGCGACCGTCGGCGGCAATCTGCTGCAGCGGACGCGCTGCAGCTACTTTCATGATCCGGCCAGCGCCTGCAACAGGCGCCAGCCCGGCACCGGCTGCGATGCCCGCGGCGGTGAGAGCAGATTGCACGCCGTGCTCGGCTGGAGCGAGGCCTGCATCGCCACCCATCCTTCGGATTTCTGTGTGCCGCTGGTTGCGCTCGACGCCGTCGTCGAAATCGAGGGCAAGGGTGGCCGGCGCGACGTTGCGCTGGAGGCGCTGCATCGCCTGCCCGGCGATACGCCGGAGCGGGAAAATGCGCTCGAGCCCGGCGACCTCGTCGTTGCGCTGCGGCTCCCTGCCGAGGCTCGCGGGTTCGCGGCGCACGCGCGCTACCTGAAAGTTCGCGAGCGCACTTCTTATGCGTTTGCGGTCGTCTCGGCCGCAGCGGCGCTGCGGATCGAAGGCGGCACCATCCGGGAAGCGCGGCTCGCGCTCGGCGGCGTTGCCGCCAAGCCGTGGCGGGCGCGCGCGGCGGAAGCGACGCTCACCGGCGCCAGTCCCACTCCCGCCGCCTTCCGCCGCGCGGCCGAAGCGGCGCTCGCCGACGCCAAACCCTCGGGTGACAATTTATTCAAGATCGAGCTCGCGCAACGCATCCTGGTGCGCACGCTCGCGCTTGCCGCGGCCGGTACGCCGGCGCGCATTTCCGCCCTTCCCGCCTCCCCATTCGGATCCGTTTCCGGAGCGTTGCAGAATGTCTGAGATCAGCCTCACCCGAACTCCCGCCCATGCCCGCCACGGCTCCAATATCGGCCAGCCGCTGACCCGTCGCGACGGACTCCTGAAGGTCAAGGGCGAGGCCCGCTACGCCGCGGACAACCACCCGCCCGGCATGCTGCATGCCGTGCTCGCGGTCTCCAGCATTGCGCGCGGTCGCGTCAGCTTCCTCGATGTGCAAGCAGCCAAGCGGCATCCCGGCGTCGTCGAGGTCATGACGCCGGCGAACCGGCCGCCGCTCGCGGAAGATCCGGACGCCAAGACCAATCCCTTCATGTTCCGGATGGAACTGCTGCAGAACGACAAGGTGCGTTATCCGAACCAGCCGATCGCGGTGGTGATCGCCGAGACGCTGGAAGCTGCGACCGAAGGCGCGGCACTGCTTTCGCCGCAATATGACGTGCTGCCGGCGCGGGTCGGTCTTGACGCTGGCGAAAGTTTCGTGCCGCCCGCGGTCGGCGTCGGCAATCCGGCAGAGATGCGGCGCGGCGACGTCGAGGCGGGCTTGGCTGCGGCCGCACAGCGCATTGAGGCGACCTATGAGACGCCCGTGCAGTACCACAACGCCATGGAACCGCACGCCATCGTTGCGGCATGGGACGGCGACAGGCTATCGATCGATATGCCGAGCCAGGGCCTCGCCATGGCGCAGGGACGGATCGCCGGGCTGTTTGGCATCTCGCCGGACAAGATCCATATCCGCAGTCCCTTCCTCGGTGGCGGCTTCGGCTCCAAGGGCCTCGTCAAAGGGCCGCAGGTGCTCGGCATCCTCGCGGCGCGGCTGGTTGGCAAGCCGGTCAAGCTCGTGCTGCGGCGTGAACAGATGTACGGTCCGGTTGGCCATCGATCGCCCTCCCGCCAGCGACTCCGCATCGGCGCCGACGGCGAAGGCCGGCTCACCGCGATCGATCATCACGCCAAGATCGCGACCAGCACGTTCGACGATTTCTTCGAACCGGCCGCCGACGCCTCGCATGCGCTGTACGCGAGCCCGGCGATTGCCACCTCGCATGAGGCGGTCCGCACCGACACCGGCACGCCGTTGTTCATGCGCGCGCCCGGCGAGGCAACGGGCTCGCTCGCGCTCGAGAGCGCGATCGACGAAGCGGCGTGGGCGTGCCGGATGGACCCGCTCGCCTTCCGCATCAAGAACTATGCCGAGGTCGAACCGATTTCCGGCAAGCCGTTCTCCTCGAAGGCACTGCGCGAATGCTACGCCAAGGGCGCCGAGCGCTTCGGCTGGTCAAAGCGGCCGCTCGAGCCGCGGACGCTGCGCGACGAGGCGGGCCTGCTGGTCGGCTGGGGTGTTGGCACCGCGATATTTCCGGCGCTGATGTTCCAGGCCGAGGCGCGCGCAGTGCTGCGGAGCGACGGCTCGGGTGTGATGGAGACGGGTGCCCACGACATGGGTCAGGGCGCATGGACCGCGCTTGCCCAGATCGCGGCCGATGGCCTCGGGCTCGACCTCGAACAGGTCGAGTTCAAGGCTGGCACGTCCGACCTGCCAGACGCAGGCATCGCGGGCGGCTCGGCCCACACCGCGACCGCCGGCATGGCGATCCACAACGCGGGCGCAGCTGTCATTGCCAAGCTCGCCGATCTCGCCACCGGCGACGAACGCTCGCCGCTGTTTGGCGCGGGCAACGCCGGCGTCGTCGCACGCGGCGGCCGTCTGTTCCGCCGCGACGACGAAACGCGCGGCGAGCGCTACGCCGATATCCTCGGCCGCGCCGGCCTCGCGCAGGTCGAAGCCCGCGGCAAGGGTGCCACCGATCCGGCTGCGCAGGCGAACTACGCGATGCATGCGCATGGCGCCGTGTTCGCCGAGGTCAAGGTCGATCCGGATTTGGGTCAGATCCGCGTAACACGGCTGGTCGGCGCCTTCGCGGCGGGACGGGTGATCAATCCCCACCTCGTGCGCAGCCAGATCTATGGCGGCATGATCTGGGGCGTGTCATTCGCCCTGCACGAGCGGGCGATTCTCGACCATCGTTCCGGGCGGATCATCAACGCCAATCTCGCGGACTACCACGTCCCGGTGAATGCCGACGTGCCGCAGCTCGAGGCGCTGATGATCGAGGAGCATGATCCCCACGTGAATGCGCTCGGCATCAAGGGCGTCGGCGAGATCGGCATCACGGGCTCGGCCGGTGCCGTTGCCAACGCGGTCTGGCACGCGACGGGCATCCGACCGCGGCGGTTTCCAGTTCCGATCGAGGATCTGATCAGAGGAGGGCTTTGAATTCGGACGCCCGCCGCAAGCCCTCTCAGTTCCGAATCTCCGCGACCGCGCCCGCGACGATCTGCATCACCACGCCGACGACCCAGCCCGCCATGATCGCGAGCGTCCATATGACGCCGGGCGTCTCGCGCGCCACGATCACGCCGACCGAGACGAAGGCGGTGAGGGTTGCGAGAAAGGTGCCGACCGAGCTCAGGAACTCGGCGGCGTCGATGCCGCCGCTCGAAATTTGTCCGCTTTGACGAAAGGACAGCGGCGGCGTATCGATGCCGAGGTAAAATCCAACCGCACCGATGAGCATCATCAGAAGCAGAAAGCCCTGGCTGGTCAGCAACGCAATGCTGGAACCGACATGGGCGGCGACGAACAGGCCGCAGGCCGCACCGGCCATCGCCAGCCCGGTGCGCTCGAGAAAGTGGGCGAATTTCCTGACACGGGCACGCACGGGTGCACTCCTCCGTACACTGGAAGAATCACCCCCACCCTGCGACCCATTGCACGCGGAGCGCTTCTCCACGTCAAGGGTGGAATGAGCGAGACGGCCGCATCGAAGACCGCCGCCTCGGCATTGCTTTCATACGGCTGTCATGCGGCCTTGGGCATGTCCACGTTGAGGTGTTGCAGGCGCGGCATCACCTCGTGCTTCAGAAGACGCAACGAATTGTGCCAGGCCTCCGGCTTGTGTTTGTAGTCGAAGCCGAACACCAGCAGGGTGCCGAAACCGCCGACCTCGTGCCAAATCTGCTCGATCTTCTCGGTGACGGTCGCGGGGGAACCGACGATCCAGTTGCGCTTGGCGCAATACTCGACCGTGACGTCGGAATCCGGCACGTCGGGCGCGTGCTTGAGATAATCCTTGAAGCCGAAATGGCCGAGCAGCGGCAGGAAGTATTCGTGCATCATGCGGCCCATCATGTCGCCGGCCGAGAGCCTCCAGGCCTCCTCGTCGCTCTCCGCCACGAACACCTCGCGCACCAGCCGCCAGTCGCGCCGGCTTGGCTTGCGCCCGGTCTTCGCGGCGCCCACTTCGACCGAGTCCCAATGCGACGAGACATAGGCCGGGTTGAGGTTGAGACTCATCGGAATATAGCCGCGTTCGCCCGCGAGCTTCAGCGTGTCGGAGTTCTTCGACAACCCCGCGACGCCGATCGGCGGATGCGGCGCCTGCAGCGGCTTGAGGTGCGGTTTGAGGAAATCGAACATGGTGTCGGGCTTGGTCACCGTCCAGAACTTGCCCTGGTAGGTGAAGGGCGCGGGCTCGGTCCACAGTTTCAGGATGATCTCCAGCGCCTCGCGCGTCATGTCGCGGTTCTGCCCGGACATGCCGTCGACGTTGAACATCGCCCAATCGCTCGGCAAGCCGGAGGCAGCGACGCCGAAATTCAGCCGGCCCTCGGAGAGGTGGTCGAGCATTGCCACGCGGTTGGCGAGTTCGGCGGGATGGTGATAGGGCAAGAGGAAACCGCCGGGGCCGAGACGGATATTCTTCGTCTGTCGCAGCCCCTCCACCACCAGAAGGTCGGGCGCCGGATGCGGCTCCCAGGGCGCGGTGTGGTGCTCGCCGATCCAGGCTTCCTGGTAGCCGAGTTCATCGAGCCAGCGCAGCACCTCGAGGTCCCAGTCGTGGCCTTCCTTCAAGCCGCACTCAGGCGGATGCGAGGGCATCGTGAAATATCCGATTTCCATGGTGGGCATTCCTCTCGCTTTTGTTTGTTGTGACGCGCCATTTTTTTCGACGCGCTTGTCGACGCGCGAACCGGAGGCTGCGGGATCAAGTCCCGGATTCAGCGGTGGCTAGCGGCTCGCGTGGTCGGCAAAGCCTAGCACTTTGCAGGGCATGCACAATCATCGGCCGTGCTGCGGCAAATTCATGGCTGCTGTGAAAGCGCGGGGACTTTGCGCTGCATCATCGTCCCGCCCTTGCAAGGGCTGAGGGAAGAATGGCCGTTATCGGGCGCCGAAGGTGAACGGCGCCGAACTGGACTAATCGGTCCGCCCTCATATCTACTTGGCGGCCACCACTTCGTAATCGGTGAAGACAACATCGCCTTCGCTGAGTTCCGGCCCGTAGGCGGCCTCGAATCGCTTCACGGCCGCGGAGCTTGCGTGTGCGGCATGCGCCGCTTCATCCTCGAAAATGAAGAAATGCACAAAGCAGGTGGGATCGTCTTTCTCCTGCCAGGCCACATAGAGTTTCGTGCCGGGTTCGTTGGCCCTGACATGGGGAACGAAATCCCTGATCGCCTGCTTGACCTTGTCGACGCCGGACGGTTTGACGCGATACCGCGCGATGGTTTGAATCGGCATCGGTGGCTTCCCCGGGACATGATGGTTGTGTGAATTCAGACGCGCATCGGCGGCGTCATCGGCTCAACGGCTATTCGCGCCAATGCGGCCCCGGATTTTTGCCTTCGGCGGAGGCCTTGAGCCGGTACATCAATTCGCCCCAGGTCGAGTTGCAGGTCGCCACCATGTCGGTCATGTCCCTCCACCCGCTCTGCGTGAACCGCAGGCGGCTGCCGCCATCGCTGGGCTCGATGGTCCAGGTCAAGGTGGTGCCGACCCATTCCGGATTGCCGCCGCGGCACGTCCAGACCACCTGGCGGTTGGAATCGAGCGTTTCAATCGCCATCCGGTAGATCACGCTTCTGTGGTCGAAACCGAACTCGGCCTTGCCGCCGACCGTGCCGTCCGCCGTGCTGTCGGCAGTCCACCACGAAGCCAGCCCGGCCGACGTTGCGACCGCGGCGTAGACCTTCTGCGGCGGCGCCTCGATCGATATCAGGTGTCTGATCTCGGGCATGTTTCGTCCCTCTTTGGCTAGGTTTGCGAACGCCGGCGGAGCCGGCCAGCGCGCGTAACGTAGGCATCGCCGTCGCTTTGACTATTGCCCTTCAACCATATTAGTCTCGCGTGACTTTTGTGGAGTTTCACAATCCGGGCGTAGCGATGCGGCAACGTGACCAGGCGTTGATCACGGATTGGGGGAACAGGCTTCGAGCCAATGCGCTCGCGCTGCGAATTCTCGGGTCCCTGAACGAGCGAAAATCGGAAGTGCAGCGCTGCACGCTGGATGGCCTGCAGCGCGAGAATCCGCAATTCGAGCGTGCCACCGGCAAACAATTCCGCGCGGAAGCGCTGGGCCATTGCGACGACATCTTGCGGCTCATGCTCGCCATCGCCGCTGGAAACGGTGCCACGATCGGCAGCGATCCATTTCACTTCGTCCATACTCATGCGGTGCGGCGCGCACGCCAGCAATTTCCGCTGGCCGGCTCGCTCAACGCCTACAGGCTTGCCCACAAGGGCTATTGGGAATTGATGCGCAATTCGGTCTCACAGTCGATCGCCGCGGAGAGCGACAAGACCGATTGCGTCATGATCCTGTCCGAATTCCTGCTGGGGTTTTTCGATCGCATCAGCGGCATCATGACCGACGCCTATATGTCGGAGGAAAAGCTCATGATCGCGCGGCGCACACGCGCGCGCGTCGCAGTAATCGAGGACCTCTTGCACGGGAGGCAGCCCGGCGACCTCGAGGCGCAGGCGCTGTACGAACAGTGCGGACTGGGTTCCGGTTCAGCCATCGCGGTAGCGATCGCCCGCCTCAAACACGCCGGCAATGGCCAGGCGTTCGACCGCAGCCGAGCGCTGGAACGTCTGTCGGATCTGTTCCATCAGGCCCTGGCGCCGCCCGCATTCGGCAAATTGATCGACATCCGGAAGGATGAGGTCCTTGCCATCATTGGCGGCGGCGCGGCGACGTCGAAACGCGTGCTTGAGGCATTCGGCGAGATCGCCGCAGAGCTCAAGACAGACATCAGCGGCTTCGCCGGCGTCGGCATCAGCCTCGATGCGAGCGAAATATCCGCTCTGCCGCAGGCTTACCAGGAAGCCGAACGCGCGGTCGAGTTCACCCAGGCGGGCCGGCCGATCATGCATTTTGCCGATATCGACCTGATGGAATTCCTGGTGCGGCGTCCCGATGCGGCGGCGCTGCGCCTGATCCCCGACTGGGCCAATCGCTTCATGGACGTCGACTCCGACAGAGCGGGCGAATTGTCGCGCACCATCAGCCAGTTCGCAGCCTGCAACTTCAACGTCAAGCGCACCGCGCGCGATCTCGACCTGCACACCAACACGGTCTATTTCCGGCTCAACCGGATTCGCGAACTGACCGGCATCGATCCGCGCAGCTATTCGGGCCTATCGCTGCTGCTGACGACGGTCCGGATGCTCAATGCGGGCGCGAGATCAACTTCGGAACGCCGCTAAATCACCGCGCGCCGAAGCTGGTGGCGCCGAACAGCGCCTTTTGCGTCGAAGGCTGCGAGCGCCAATATTGCGGCGGCGCGTCGACCTGGCCACCGAGTTCGGCCGCCGCATGCCAACCCCAGCGCGGGTCGTAGAGCATGCCGCGGGCGAGCGCGACCATGTCGGCCTTGCCGGAGGCGACAATCTCTTCGGCCTGTTTGGCCTCGGTAATCAAGCCGACCGCCATGGTCGTGACCCCGGTCGCCTCCTTCACGCCTTGCGCGAGGGGAACCTGATAGCCGGGACCGAGAGGGATCTTCTGGAGCGGCGACACCCCGCCGGAGGAGACATCGATCCAGTCGACCCCGCGGCCTTTCAGTTCCTTGGCGTAGGCGATGGTCTGCGGCAGATCCCAACCGCCCTCGACCCAGTCAGTCGCCGACACCTTGATGCCGACCGGCTTGTCCGCCGGGAAGGCCTCGCGGACCGCATCGAACACTTCGAGCGGAAAGCGCAAGCGGTTCTGCAGGGACCCGCCATACTGATCGGTGCGCCGGTTGGAGATCGGCGAGAGAAACTGGTGCAGGAGATAGCCGTGCGCCGAGTGCAGTTCGAGTGCATCGAGCCCCAGCCGCTCCGCGCGCCTCGCCGCCGCAACAAAGGCGTCGCGCACACGCTTCAGCCCTGCCGCGTCGAAGGCGCGCGGCGGCGCCTCACCCTCCTTGTGCGGCAGCTCCGACGGCCCTTCCGCCTGCCAGCCGCCCTCGGCGATCGGGATCAGCTGGCCGCCGTCCCACGGCACGTGGCTCGACGCTTTGCGGCCGGCATGCGCGAGCTGCATCGCGATCGCGGTCTTCGAATGCTTGCGCGCCGATGCGACGATCGGCTTCAGCGCGGCTTCGCATGCCTCGTTCCACAATCCAAGACAGCCCGGCGTGATGCGGCCGATCGCCTCCACCGCGGTCGCCTCGATGCAGAACATCGCCGCACCCGACAGCGCGAGATTGTTGATGTGGGTGAAATGCCAATCATTGGCCTCGCCGTCCTGCGACGAATACTGGCACATCGGCGCCACCATGATGCGGTTCTTCAGCGCAAGGCCGCGCAGTTGGATCGGGGCAAACAGGGCGCTCATCGGAAATCCGGCTGAGAGGAGGGACTAGTCGGGAGATTAGAGCATGGCCGGCAAAAGGGGATGCAGGTTTTTGCGAATGGAGGGTGTGCGAAGAATGCCACTCCCCAAGCCGCGTCGCAGGCGCGACCGCTCGGGGCCGCTGGCCCGCAACGGGAAAGGAAAAGCAGCGCTCACTCCACCAGCGTGAACTGCAGCAGGAGCGTGCGCTGGATCACCGAGAAATTGTCGTCGGAGATGAGCGTCAGCACGGTCTCGCCCTGCTCCGTCACATGGGCGTCGATGCCTTCCATATTGTCGACCTCCTGGCCGAGATCGGCATGGAAGAGCCCCTCGCCATCGACCAGTGCGCCGGGGGCGATCGATTTCAAGGCGATGCGGCGGATGCGGATGCCGATGCCCGAGAGCCAGGAGAATTTGCGTTCCAGCACCAGCAGTTCTCCCGTCGGCAGCACCACCGCGTCGCTGATATCGAAATTGTCGGTGCGGCGGACGCTGAACTGGCCGGGCGACGGCCCGCCGACCAGAAAGGCGACCAGATTGCCCTTGTCGTCGAGGCCGCGCTCAGAGAGCGCGATCAAGGTGCCGGCCAGCGGCATGCCTTTCGGCACAAACACCAGCGCCTCCAGCCCCTTGTTGAACGGAAGCTTCTTCACCGCCGGCGGCATCGCCACCACCTCGCCGCGAGAACGGGTCGTGCCCTTTGAAAAATCAAAGCGCACCACCTGATTGACGCGCTCGATCCCGACATAAACAAAAGAGCCGTCGACCGCGATCGATTCCGAATCGAACCAGCCGCGCGCGGCGAGTGGCCGGCCGTCGGGGCCAAGCAGCGGCGCCGCCTCGACGTCGGCAAGCCCCGTCATCTCGCGGCCCTGATAGAGGATGCGGCCGGTGAACCAGCTGCCCTTGTCGCTGACGGCGATGAAGCGCTCGCCTCTGGCGTCGAGCCGCAACGCCGACAGCCCGCCGAAACCGCGGAAACGCGAGGTCAGGACCAGCCCGCTGCGAAACTCCAATGCGCCGAAGCGCACATGGGAGCGATCGCGCGGATCGAAGGCGGCAATCGGCCGGGCATTGACCTCGATCGTCACAGGCGCGGTGACGGAGAATTCGTCCGCGACCGCCGATCTCGGCACCGGCTGGACGGCGGCTTGCGGGCGGGCGCCTGAAGGAATTGCCAGTGTCGTAACACCTGCCGCGGCGGAAATGAGAAAGTGGCGGCGGGAGAAGTCCAACAGTTGCTTCTTCCTTATGGTGAGGAGGCGCGCTTGCGCCGTCTCGAACCATGAGGCCCCCTCATCCTGCCCCGTTGGCTCATCTCATTGCATTACGAATGCAATCGCCGCCGCGGGCTGCTTGCGGCCGGCGGCGCGTGATGGGTCTCGCTGAACAGCTCGGCAAGTTTCTCGGTGATCGCTCCGCCCAGCTCCTCGGCGTCGACGATGGTGACGGCGCGACGATAATATCGCGTGACGTCGTGCCCGATGCCGATCGCGATCAATTCCACCGGCGAGCGGGTCTCGATCTCCTCGATGATGTGGCGCAAGTGCCGCTCGAGATAGTTGCCGGGGTTGACCGAAAGCGTGGAATCGTCGACCGGCGCGCCATCGGAGATCATCATCAGGATCTTGCGCTGTTCGGCGCGGCCGAGCAGGCGCTTGTGCGCCCAGTCCAGCGCCTCGCCGTCGATGTTCTCCTTCAACAGCCCCTCGCGCATCATCAGGCCCAGATTCTTGCGCGCACGCCGCCACGGCGCATCCGCCGATTTGTAGATGATGTGCCTGAGATCGTTGAGACGGCCGGGATTGGCGGGCTTTCCGGCGGCGAGCCAGGCCTCGCGCGACTGTCCGCCCTTCCAGGCGCGGGTGGTGAAGCCCAGAATCTCGACCTTGACGCCGCAACGCTCCAGCGTGCGCGCCAGGATGTCGGCGCAGGTCGCCGCGACCGTGATGGGGCGACCGCGCATCGAGCCGGAATTGTCCAGCAACAGCGTCACCACGGTGTCGCGGAAGGTCGCTTCCTTCTCGTGCATGAACGACAGCGGATGATAGGGATCGGTCACGACGCGCGACAGCCGCGCGGGATCGAGAATGCCTTCCTCGAGATCGAACTCCCAGGCGCGGTTCTGCTGCGCCATCAGACGGCGCTGCAGACGGTTGGCCAGCCGCGCGACGATGCCTTGCAGGTGCGCGAGCTGCTTGTCGAGATAGGAGCGCAGGCGCTCCAGCTCGTCATGGTCGCAGAGGTCCTCGGCGGCGACCACCTCGTCGAACTTCGGCGCAAAGGCGTGATATTCCGGGCCGCGCGGCTCGTTGGCGCTGGAGCGGTTCGGCCGCGTCGCCTCACCCGGGGTCTCGTCGTCGCCGAGCTCGCCATCATCCAGGGTGTCGCTGGTGGAAGCCTGCGCGCTTTCCATCGCGCTCTCCGACATGTCGTCGGTGCTCGCCTGGGCCTGATCGGCGCTCATCTCCTGCGCGGCGTCGGAATCGGGCGAGCCTTCGGCGCCGGATTGGTCGTTTTCGCCGTCGCGGTTGTCGTCCTGGTTCTCGTCGTCGTCGGAATCCGCGTTGCGGTCTTCGCCAAGGTCGAGCGCCGACAACAGGTCATGCACGGCATCGCCGAATCTGGTCTGGTCTTCCACGAGCCGGTCCAGCCGGTCGAGCCGCGAACCGATCCTGTCTTCCAGGACCGGTCGCCAGAGGTCGACCATTTTCCGCGCGGCAGCGGGAGGCGCAAGCCCGGTCAGGCGTTCGCGCACCAGCATCGCCAACGCGTCGGACAAGGGCGCATCGGCGCGGTCGGTGATCTCGTCGTACTTGCCGCGATGGAAATGATCGTCGAGCATCGCGGTGAGATTCTTGGCGACGCCTGACATCCGCCGCGCGCCGATCGCCTCCACCCGCGCCTGCTCGACCGCCTCGAACACGCCGCGCGCCTGCGGATTTCCCGGCATCAGCTTGCGGTGCACCTTCGGATCGTGACAGGCGAGTTTCAACGCGATGGAATCGGCATGTCCGCGCACGATTGCGGCATCGCGCCTGGTCATCTTGCGCGCCGGTTCCGGAAGCCGCGCCTTGCCCGGTGCGAGCCCCGGGCGCTCCGAGGCGAAGCTCACCTCGAGCTCCGGCTGCCTTGCAATGGCGCGCAGGCACGCGGTCACCGCGCGCTTGAAAGGCTCGGTCGGCGCTTCCTTCGCACCGGTGCGGAATTTGCTGTTCGACGTCGTCATCGTGGCCTCAGCCGGGACACTAGAGCGCGATGGGATGCGGTTGAATCACCATCGCGCTCTGGGTTTTTGATTGAGCATGATCTCAGCGCAAACGCCGTTGGCGTTTGTCGCGACGGAAAACCGGTATCCACTTTTCCGGATCATGCTCTAGCTCAGCGCCACGTTCACCGCCGATTCCGGCAGCTCCGCATTGAAGCAGCGCTGGTAGAACTCGGCAACCAGCGGCCGCTCCAGCTCATCGCATTTGTTGAGGAAGGTGACGCGGAAGGCAAAGCCGATGTCGCCGAAAATGTCCGAATTCTCGGCCCAGGTGATCACCGTGCGCGGGCTCATCACCGTCGAGAGGTCGCCATTGGCAAACGCATTGCGCGTGAGATCGGCAAGCCGCACCATCTTGTTGACGATGTCGCGGCCCTCCTGGGTGCGGTAGTGGTGCGCCTTGGCGAGCACGATCTCGACTTCCTCGTCATGGGCAAGATAATTCAGCGTGGTGACGATCGACCAGCGGTCCATCTGACCCTGGTTGATCTGCTGGGTGCCGTGATAGAGACCCGAGGTGTCGCCGAGACCGACCGTGTTGGCGGTCGAAAACAGGCGGAACGCGGGATGCGGCTTGATCACCTTGTTCTGGTCCAGCAGCGTCAGGCGGCCCGAGACCTCCAGCACGCGCTGGATCACGAACATCACGTCGGGACGGCCGGCATCGTATTCGTCGAACACCAGCGCGACATTGTGCTGCAGCGCCCAGGGCAGGATGCCGTCGCGGAATTCGGTGACCTGCTTGCCTTCCCTGATGACGATCGAGTCCTTTCCGACCAGATCGATTCGGCTGATATGGCTGTCGAGATTGACCCGCACGCAGGGCCAGTTCAGCCGTGCAGCGACCTGCTCGATATGGGTGGACTTGCCGGTACCGTGATAGCCGGTCACCATGACGCGGCGGTTCCTTGCGAAGCCGGCGAGAATGGCGAGCGTGGTGGCGCGATCGAAGCGGTAATCGGCGTCGACTTCCGGCACGTGCGGGTCGAGTTCGGAATAAGCGGGCACTTCAAGGTCGCTGTCGATGCCGAACACCTGCCGGACCGACACCTTCATATCGGGTAACCCAGTTATTTCCTGCGCTTTGGTCGTGGCGGCGGTCGTCATCAATCCTCCGAGGTCCCGGGCGTTCCCGAAACCAGATTTACGGCATGGCTGCGGATGTGGGCTTGAAATCAGCCTAGCAGAGAGCTTCGGCCGGCAGAAGTCCGCCATCCGATCAAAGTTCCGTTGCCTTTTCATTGAGATAGGCATGGCGCGCGTTTTTGGGAAGGCTGCCCTGCGAATCGCGCCGCATTTTGCCGTCGGTCCGCGACCCTTCGGCGCGCTTGCCTCCAGCCAATGGCACTTTTCAGTGCCCTCACCACTTATGCTAGTCAGAGCCCGATCCGGAAAGGTGGGAACCGGTTTTTCCGAAAAGATCACGCTCGAACAAAGAGATGAGCTCCGTGACGCGATTTCGTTAAGTCGGGTCATGAGTTCGGAAACAGGAATCTTGTGGCCTCCCTCATCGACCCCCTCATTGCGTTCGTCTCGGCAAACGCCTGGCTTGCCTATCTGACGCTCTTCCTCGCCGCCCTTCTGGAAGCAGTCCCCGTGGTCGGCTCGGTCATTCCGGGCTCGACCGTCATCCTGGCGCTGAGCGCACTGATCCCAAGCGGCGAGTTAAGGATAGAATGGGTGCTGGCAGCAGCGATCGTCGGCGCGCTGCTCGGCGACAGTTCCGCCTTCTGGATCGGACACCGGGCGCAACGCGAAATCCTGAAAACCTGGCCGCTGAACAATTATCCGCGGCTGGTCGCGCAAAGCGAGACCTTTTTCAGCCGCTGGGGCAATTGGGCGGTGTTTCTTGCGCGCTTCGTGCCGCCGATCCGCGCCTTCGTGCCGATCACGGCCGGCGCGCTCGGCATGGCGCCGGCCCGGTTCTACACCGCCAATATTCCGGCCATCCTGCTATGGGCGCCGGCGCATGTGCTGCCCGGGGTGGTGGCGGTCTCCGCGCTGCATCGCTACGCCGGACTCCCGCATCATGCCGGGATCGCGAGGCATATCTGGATATTGGCTGTGATCGGCGGCGCACTGATCATCGGGCTGGCGACCTGGACCATCCGCCGCCGCCACGGCGGCGGCGCGGTCGAACCGGCCACGGACTAGATTGTTTGAACATGATCTCCGCGGAAACGTCTTCGGCGTTTGTTGGCTAAGCGAAAACCCTGGCGCCCACCCCCGGATCGAGTCCGAGGGCATGCGTTTCCGGATCATGCTCAGAGCTAACCGCCGATAAGCCCTGGACCGCGCCCCGGGACCGGCCCGACATAGCGGGCGCGGGGACGGATCAGCCCGCCCTGTTGCAATTGCTCGCTGGCATGGGCAATCCATCCGACGGTTCGCGCGATAGCGAAGATCGTCAATTCGCTGCCAGTGGGCAGCCGCAGATTGTGCGCCAACACGGCCAGGACATAGTCGATGTTGACGAACTCACCGGTTGCTTCGGCAATCCGCTCCGGAACCTCCCTGGTGAATTTTCGCGGTGCGCCAGCACGCGCCAGCGCATCCAGCAGCGACATTGCGCGGGGATCGCCGCGCTTGTAGACGCCGTGACCAAAGCCGGGAAAGCGCTCCCCCAGCGCGACGCGCTCGCGGATGACGGGGGCGACGTCATTATCGACCAGCGTCTTGACCAGCCGCGAGGCCAAGACACCGGCGCCGCCGTGCTTCGGCCCCTTCAAGGCGGCGAGGCCGGCGATGACGGCGTCGTAAAGGCTCACTCCGGTGGATGCCGCACAGCGCACGGTGAACGCCGAGGCATTCAGCTCGTGATCGGCGAGCAGCACGAGGGTGCGGCGGATCAGGTCGGCCGCATGCTTGTGGTCGGGCGCCCACGCTTTGGCGATCTGCAGATGCAGCGGCTCCGCTGACGGCGCACGGTTGAGCATGGTGGCGAGCACGAGCCGCACGATGCGGCCTCCGACCATCGCGCGTCCATCGCCGGCGCGCGTGAAGGCGCGCGGGTCGGCGCTGGCGGCGAGCGCGAGCACCGCGATCGTGCGATCGATCGGCGCGGCACGACGCGCGGCCTCGGCGATCGCGCGCATCTCATCGGAGATTTCCGGACAGTTGTCGGCGGAAAACGGATCGACACCGGTCACGTCCCACAACAGGGTCGCAACATGCTCCAGCGTGTCTCGTTCCGACAGATCGACGCAGTTCACGCCGCGATAGATCGGACCGGCCTCGGTGATGGTCGACACGGCGGAATCCATCACCGGCAGATCCGCATCGAAGCTGCGCATGCCCTTCTGCTCAGGCGACGGCGTGCGGCGCTGCTTCAACCCCCTGACGTCTTCGGCTCGATAGCGATGGCTGCGCGAATCCGGCGATGGCTCGGAGCGGACCAGCCCGCGGCTGACATAGGCGTAGAGCGTGGCCGGCGAGATCGCGAGCTCCGCGGCCGCCTCGCCGGCTGACAGGTAGAGAGGGCCGACTTTTTTCATATTGATCAGTATAATCAAGATTGATCAACCTGTCGAGCGGACCGATCTTGCGTGGCGAAAGGAGATCCGATCCATGAACATCCAGCTGACCAAGAGCCAGATCGGCCTGGACGGCGTTGCCGCCGCCGAGACCGTGCTGAGCCATGTCGACGGCGAACGCGGCGAGCTCATCATCGCTGGCGAGCATGTCGCCGAGCTCGCTGCCCAATCGAGCTTCGAGGGCGTCACTGCCCGGCTATGGAACGCCGCGACCGGGCGCTCTCTGACCGAGGCAAATGTACGTGCGACCCTGGGCGCGGCGCGCGAGCGCGCGTTCGCACGGCTTCCCGAGCTGCTGGCAGCCATCCGAGGCATGGCCATCGTCGACGGCTTCCGGGCCGCGGTCGCGGCCTTGCGCGCCGAAAACGGACTTGAACATGACGCGACGATCGTCGGCGCGTTTCCGGTGATCGCGGGCGCTCTGGTGCAGCGCGCCAGAGACAACGATCCGGTCGCGCCCGATCCGAACATCGGCCACGCTGCCGACACGCTCAAGATGCTGCTCGGCCGCAAGCCGAACCCGCGCGAGATCGCCGCGCTCGACACCTATTTTGTCACAGTGTGCGATCACGGCATGAACGCCTCCACCTTCACGACGCGGGTGGTGGCATCGACGCAGGCCGACCTGTTCGCGGCTGTGACGGCCGGATTTTGCGCATTGACCGGCCCGCTGCACGGCGGCGCGCCGGAGCCGGTGCTGGAAATGCTGGACGCGATCGGCACGCGCGAGCGGATCAAGCCGTGGGTCGACGCCGCGCTGGGGCGGGGCGAGCGGCTGATGGGCTTTGGTCATCGCATCTACAAGGTACGAGATCCCCGCGCCGATGTCCTGAAGGGAGCCATCGAGAGGCTCGCCGACAATGGCGCCGACCTTCCCTTCGCCAGCGACGTCGAAGCCTATATCCGCGAGGCGCTCCAGCGCAAAAAGCCGGGCCGGCTGCTCGAAACCAATGTCGAGTTCTTCACCGCGATCCTGCTCGACGCGCTCAAGATTCCGCGTCAGGCCTTTACGCCGATCTTCGCGGTCGCCCGTGCCGCGGGCTGGACGGCGCATGCCAGGGAACAGCAGCGGACCGGCCGCCTGATCCGCCCGAGTTCGCTCTATCTCGGACCGAAGCCATCTCACGGGCCGGGCTAGAGCATGATCCGGAAAAAGTGGACACCGGTTTTCCGAAAGATCATGCTCAAACAAAAAGGTCTTCGCCAGGACAGCCGGACTAACTCTCGCGCACCACCGTCTTGAGGTAATTATAGGCCTTGATGATCTCGATCAGGCGGTCCTCGGTCGACCGGTCGCCGCCATTGGCATCGGGGTGGTGCTGCTTCACCAGCGCCTTGTATTTCGCCTTCACGGTTTCCAGCGTGGCATCGGGACCGAGCCCCATCACCTGCAGCGCCTTGCGCTCGGCATTGAATACCTTGCGCGCCTCGGGCTTGGCGGCCCGATCCGGCCCGGGCCGCCAGCGACCGCGGCCGTTCAGTTCGCTGAACATGCTGAACGGATCGGACGCGCCCTCGAGATCGGCCTCGGTGCTGCCGTTGCCCTTCTTGGCGCTGGTGTTGGCGCCCATCTTCCAGGTCGGGCGATGTCCCGTCAACGCATCCTTCTGATAGCGCGCGACCGCCTCGTCGTTCATGCCGGAAAAGAAATTGTAGGACTGATTGTACTCGCGCACATGGTTGAGGCAGAAATGCCAGTACTCGCGCGCATTGGCACGGCCCTTGGGCGCGCGATGCGCGCCCTTGTCCTTGCAGTCGGGCCACTCGCACAGCTGAGCCGCCTCGCGCGCCTGCGCCTGCTGCTTCGCGCTCGCCTTGTTGGGCTTGATGCGGATGGAGTCGAAGAATTTCGATGAATCAATCGCCATGACTTCTTTGACTACGCAATCGCCGAGGCTTCAAGTCTTGACATTGCAAATTGCTCTGGTTCGGCAAAGCACCATTGACGATAGGCGGCAAGTGGTGCGTATTTGCCGCCATGAACACCAGGAATGCTATCACAAATAAGTTGCGTGAAGCTTTCGCGCCGGAAAGCCTCGAGGTCAAAGACGAGTCGCATCTGCATGAGGGCCATGCCGGACATCGGCCCGGCGGCGAGACGCATTTCCGTATTTATATCGTGTCGCCAGCCTTCAAAGGGAAGAGCCGGATCGAGCGCCATCGCCTGATCAACGCCGCGCTCGCCTCGGAACTCGAGGGTTCCGTGCATGCGCTGGCCATCCATGCCCAGGCGCCGGGGGAGACCAGCTAGACTTCCTTAACCACCCGCAGGTTGCTTCCGGACGGCAAGGCAAAAGTCAAAACGACGTTCCGGCCCGTTTCGGCTTTTTTTCCTCGACCTCCGCATCGCGCGGCACCGGAACGATCCGCAGCGCGGTGATGCGGTTGCGCTCGCGGCGCAGGACTCGGAAACGAAAGCCGTGGAAGGTAAAGCTCTGGCCGCGGTCGGGAATCGAGCGTGCCTCATGAATCACCAGGCCCGCAACCGTGGTCGCCTCCTCATCGGGCAGGCTCCAGTCCATCGCACGGTTGAGATCACGGATCGGCACCGAGCCGTCGACCACCACCGAGCCGTCGGGCTGGGCGCGGACGCCGGCCACCACGACATCCTGCTCGTCGGAAATGTCGCCGACGATCTCCTCCAGGATGTCTTCCAGCGTCACGATGCCTTCGACCTCGCCATATTCGTCGACGACCATCGCGAAGTGCGTCTTGCGGCGGCGGAATGCCTTGAGCTGTTCGGACACGGGGCGCATTTCCGGCACGAACCACGGCGGCAGCGCGATGCCGGACACGTCGATGCCGGACAGGTCGCCTTCGGAGGCGCGGATAACGCGCAAGAGGTCCTTGGCGTGCAGCACGCCGATGATGTTTTCAGGTTTCTCGCGCCACAGGGGAATGCGGGTATATTCGGAGGCGAGCACCTCGCGCACCAGATCCTCCGGCGGCAGGTCGGCGTTGACGGTCACCATCTCGGTGCGGTGGATCATCACGTCGGAGACTTGTAGTTCGCGCAGGTCGAGCAACCCGCCGAACATGTCGCGGTCATGCTTCTCCACCTTGCCCTCGTGGTGAAGCAAATCGACCGCGCCGCGCAACCGCTCGATCGGCGACAGGATCGGCTGGTTGGCGCCGATCTTGATCCCGAACGCCCGCATCAGCACGCGAACGATGCCCTCGATCAGCGTCAGCGCGGGCCCCAGCACGACGACGGTCAGTTGCATCGGCCGGGCGACCAGAAGGGCGACCCGATCCGGCGCGTTGATGGCGATGGTCTTCGGCAGCACCTCGGCGAAAATCACGACCAAGGCGGTCATCACGCCGGTCGCGTAGAGCACGCCGACTTCACCGAACCAGGCCGTGAAAATACCGGTGGCCAGCGCGGACGCGCCGATATTGGCCATGTTGTTGCCGAGCAAGAGCGCACCGATCAACCGCTCGCGCTTGCCGATCAGAACCGAGACGACGGCGGCATCGCTGTTGCCCTGCTTCGACAGCCGCAGCATGCTGGCGCGCGAGGCGCCGGTCAGCGCGGTCTCGCTCGCCGCGAAGAATGCGGAGACGAGCAGGCAAAACAGCACGATGGAGAATGCGATCCAGTCCATGACGTCACTCGCTTGATGCGGACGCGCGGTCACTCCGCAAGACCGGCGCCGGCACCATCCTTAGGCCCGGCGCGCGAGTTTTGCCTTCAGAAAATCGCGCACCAAGGCCGGCTCGACATCGCGCGCGACCACGGCGCGGCCGATCGCCTCCAGCAGGATGAAGGTCAACCGGCCGCGTTTGACCTTCTTGTCCTGCGCCATCAGCGCCATCAGCGCATCCGCATCGCCGAGCCCTTCCTGGGCAAAACCGGCGATATCCTGCAGATGGGTGGGCAGGCCGACCTCGGCAAGATGATGCTCGATCCGTGCCGCGTCGGAAGGCGCGATCATGCCGAGCTCGGCGGAAAACAGCGCCGCCAGCACCGTGCCGACCGCGACGCCTTCGCCGTGGAACAGCCGATCGGAAAAGCCGGTCGCGGCCTCCAGCGCGTGGCCGAAGGTGTGGCCGAGGTTGAGCAGCGCGCGGTCGCCGGTCTCGCGCTCGTCGCGCGCCACGATCGCGGCCTTGGCCCGGCACGAGGTGGCGATGGCGTGTTCGCGCGCCGCCCCTCCCCTGAACACCTCGGCATGATTGGCTTCGAGCCAGGCGAAAAACGCCTCGTCGCCGAGCACGCCATATTTGGCGACCTCCGCATAGCCGGCGCGGAATTGGCGCGGCGGCAGGGTGTCGAGCGCCGCCGTATCGGCGATCACCAGGACCGGCTGGTGGAAGGCGCCGACCAGGTTCTTGCCTTGCGGCGAGTTGATCCCGGTCTTGCCGCCGACCGAGGAATCGACCTGCGCGAGCAGTGTCGTCGGCACCTGCACGAAATCGACCCCGCGGCGCAGGATCGAGGCGGCAAAACCGGCGAGGTCGCCGACCACGCCGCCGCCGAGCGCGATCACCAGGTCGTTGCGCTCGATCTTGGCCGCGATCAGCGCCTCGCTGACCTGCTGCAGGCCCGCATAGGTCTTCGATCCTTCGCCCTCGTCGACGATGATGGTCGCGGCGGCAAGGCCGGCCTGCGCCAGCGTGGTTTCGGTCTTGTCCAGCCAGTATTTCGCGACATTGCGATCGGTCACGATCGCGGTGCGCGCGCCGGGGCGCAAGGCCGCGACGCGCGCGCCCAAGGACTGCAGCAGGTCGCGGCCGATGACGATGTCGTAGGCGCGCTCACCGAGCGAGACCTCGACCAGCACAGGATCCGAATGTTTCAGCGGTCGGGTCATCGTGCGGCCCCTATGATTCCCGGCGATGGCGCGAGCGCGCCGGTTGCGCCGCAGAGGTGCGCGTGCAGCGCTTCGAGGCATTCCTCGACGATTTTCTCGTGCGGCACATCGCGCGACCAGATCGTCAGGTCGGCGTGCCGGTAGACCGGTTCGCGCTCCGCGATCAGGCGGTCGACGGTCGCGGCGGGATCGGCGGTCTGCAGCAGCGGACGGTCGGCGCGGCGCTTAATCCTGCGCAGGATGATCTCGGCATCCGCCTTGAGCCAGACGGAGATGGCCTTCTCGTGGACGCGGTGGCGGGTCTCCTCGCGCATGAACGCGCCACCGCCGGTGGCGAGCACCCCCGGGCCCCCCTCGAGCAGTCGGGCGATCACCCTCGCCTCGCCGTCGCGGAAATAGGGCTCGCCGTAGGCGGCGAAAATCTCCGGGATCGTCATGCCCGCATGGGCCGCCTCGATTTCCACGTCGGCATCGACGAAACGCAGGTGCAGCCGCGCCGCCAGGCGCCGGCCGATCGTGGACTTGCCGGCCCCCATCATGCCGACGAGCACGATCAGGCGCCGCCCCAGAGCCGCAACGATGTCGGCCTCCCGGGACGGGCACGCGCCAGCAGCTGAGGTGGTATCGGTCATTAAATCCGCCCGGTCGCCGCGGTCCTGCCGCGTTTGCGCCCACCTATACTACCCCCGCCAAGCCCGGGGCCAGAGCCTCTTGCAAGGCGGAAACGAACATGTTGGATGATTTTGATGGTTAATCCGCCACGCTAAAGGCTCTGCAATGCCCAGCCTGTTCCGCTTTCTGATCGTCCTCGCCGTGATCGTCGGGGTGGTCTATGGCGTGATTTTCGCGCTGGCCAACTTCGTCACCCCGAAGCCGCGGGAGATGACCTTCACCATCTCGCAGGACAAGTTTCTCAAGAAATAGGTGTTAGAGCATGATCCGGAAAAGTGGGGACCGGTTTTCCGAAAAGATCATGCTCAATCATGAACCTAGAGCGCGATGGTGATTCAGCCTAATCCGATCGCGCTCCAGGTTCAAACAGCCCCGATTGGGGGGAGAGGACATCCGGCGATCTGCCGCCGATCTGACCGATGCGTTCAAAACCCTCAGACACCAAGCTGATCAACCTGTTCCTCGACATGCTCGCCGCCGAACAGGGCGCCGGCGAGAACACGCTCGAGGCCTATCGGCGCGATCTTTCCGACTTCTCCGAATTTCTCTCGCACCATGGTCAGAGTTTCGCCGTCGCCGAAACCGAGCAGCTGCGGGACTATCTCGCCGATCTCGACACCCGCGGCTTCAAGTCGTCAAGCATCGCACGCCGCCTGTCGGCGATCCGCCATTTGTTCCGCTTCCTCCTGAACGAACGGATCCGCAGCGACAATCCGTCGGCGATCCTGTCCGGGCCCAAGCGCGGCCGGACGCTGCCGAAGGTGCTCTCGATCGCCGACGTCGATCGCATGCTGACGCGCGCCAAGGAACTCGCGCAGGCATCGAACGCCTCGGCCCTGCAGCGGCTGCGTCGCATGCGACTGTATTGCCTTCTGGAAGTGCTCTACGCCACGGGCCTGCGGGTGTCCGAGCTGGTCGCGCTTCCGCGCTCGGCGGCGCGCCACGACGCCCGCATGATCGTCGTCCGCGGCAAGGGCGACAAGGAGCGGCTGGTGCCGCTCAACGAAGCTTCGCGACAGGCCATGACCGACTACCTCGCGGACATGGACGCGCTGAGGCCCGAGACACGAAAGAACGCGGCGACCTCGAAATGGCTGTTTCCCTCCTTCGGCGAGAGCGGACATTTGACGCGGCAACATTTTGCCCGCGACCTGAAAGAGCTCGCCGCCGCCGCCGGACTCGCGCCGCGGCTGGTCTCGCCGCACGTGTTGCGGCATGCCTTCGCAAGCCACCTGCTGCACAACGGCGCTGACTTGCGCATCGTGCAGACCCTGCTCGGGCACACCGACATCTCGACCACGCAGATCTATACCCATGTGGTGGAAGAGCGGTTGAAGAGCCTGGTGCGCGACCTGCACCCCCTGGCTGAGAAGTAAGGCCCACTCCCGCCCCTCGCGCCGCCTTGACTTCGGCCTCCGATCACCCGAAAGAGCGTCAAACAACCGCAGCATCCCCGCGCTTCATCCCCCTGCCGGCGGGCCGAGACCGGGATAGACGATAAGCCATTGAAGATGCGACATTTCCGCCCAGGACCCGCCACGCCTTCGCCCGCCGCACGTTGCTCCCTCCATTGATTTGATGCCGGATCGCATGCGCTCCTATCTCGATTTCGAAAAACCCGTCGCCGAACTCGACTCCAAGGTCGACGAACTGCGCGCTTTGGCGGCCGGCGGGACCGACATCAGCGAGGAAGTCACCCGGATCGAGGAAAAGGCGGCGCAGGCGCTCGCTGATCTCTATGCCAATCTTACGCCCTGGCAGAAGACGCTGGTCGCGCGCCACCCGCAGCGACCGCATTTTACCGATTTCATCAACGGGCTGATCACCGAGTTCACGCCGCTCGCCGGCGACCGCAAATTTGCCGACGACGAGGCCTTGCTCGGCGGCTTCGGCCGTTTCCGCGGCGAGAGCATTTGCGTGATGGGCCAGGAAAAGGGCGCCTCGACCGAGTCCCGCATCAAGCATAATTTCGGGATGGCGCGGCCCGAGGGCTATCGCAAGGCGGTCCGGCTGATGGAGATGGCCGAGCGATTCGGCATTCCGGTGTTGTCGATCGTGGATTCGGCCGGCGCCTATCCCGGCATCGGCGCGGAAGAGCGCGGACAAGCCGAGGCGATCGCGCGATCCACCGATGCCTGCCTGTCGCTCGGCGTGCCCAATGTCGCGATCATCACGGGCGAAGGCATGTCCGGTGGCGCGATCGCGATGACGACCGCGAATCGCGTGCTGATGTTCGAACACGCGATCTACAGCGTGATCTCGCCCGAGGCCGCCTCCTCGATTCTGTGGCGCGACGGGACCAAGGCCCAGGAGGCCGCGACCAGCATGAAGATCACGGCGCAGGACATGCTGCGCTTCGGCGTGATCGACAGCGTGCTGAAGGAGCCGGTCGGAGGCGCCCATCGCGATCCGGCCGCCATGATCGTCGCCACAGGGGATGCCATCGCGGCCGCCTTCGACGAGTTGCGCAATCTCGATGCCGACGCGATTCGCAAGCAGCGGCGGCAGAAATTCCTGGATATTGGTCGAAAGCTAGGCTGAAACCCCCGTTCTTTTGCGGGTAAGCCTCTCACTTTAAAGCTTTTTTGCGGACCGGCCAAATTTGGCCGCAATTAGGCCGCGAGCATTCGTTTAACATCTGTTCACTATCGCGAAATGGAACCGGCCGGCTCGATCCGACCGGGTTGCGATTGGGCGGGCCAAAGGGTAGGATTTTAATCAATGGCTTGCGGGATGAAAGCCATGGTGGGGTTGGGCAAATTGCCCCGTGGGTGTGGAGCTTCTGCATTGAAATACCGCTCGCTGGTCCGCGTGCTGTTTGCATCGGCCGCCCTCGGCGTCGGCTTGATGCTTGCCGGCTGCAACAGCGACGAAATCGCGCTAGCCACCAATAGCAAGGCCAACCAGCCGGTCCCACCGAAGCTGGTCGCGGCGATGACGGAAAAGGACATGGATCTGCAATCGCCGATCCTGGTCCGCCTGTTCAAGCAGGAAGCCGAGCTCGAGGTCTGGAAGCAGGATCGCTCCGGCCGCTTTGCTCTTCTGAAGACCTATCCGATCTGCCGCTGGTCGGGCGACCTCGGACCGAAGGCCCGCGAGGGCGACCGTCAGGCTCCGGAGGGATTCTACTCGATCACGCCGGGGCAGATGAATCCGCAATCGGCCTACTATCTCTCGTTCAACACCGGCTATCCCAACGCCTATGACCGTGCGCTCGGCCATAGCGGCTCGCAGCTCATGGTGCATGGCGACTGCTCCTCGCGCGGCTGCTACGCCATGACCGACGAGCAGATCGCCGAGATCTACGCGCTGGGACGGGAATCCTTCTTCGGTGGACAGAAAGCCTTCCAGTTCCAGGCCTATCCGTTCCAAATGACGCCCCTGAACATGGCGAGACATCGCAACAATCCGAACATGCCGTTCTGGAAAATGATCAAGGAAGGCTACGATCATTTCGAGATCACGCGGCAGGAACCGAAGGTCGATTTCTGCGAGAAGAAATACGTCTTCGATGCGGTCAAGACGCCGAACGCGACCCGCGACCCGGTGTTCGAGGCTTCCGCCAAATGTCCGGCCTACATGGTGCCTGATGAAATCGCCGATGCGCTGCGCGAGCGGCAGGAGCAGGAACAGGCCGAAGTCGCAAAGCTGATCGAGCGCGGCACGCCGGTCGCCAAGCTGAAGTCTGGTGTTGACGGCGGCATGAACCAGGTGTTCGCGGCCCGGGTTCCCGGCGGCAACACCGGATTGTCCGAAGGCGGTGAGGGTCAGGGCCTGTCGCTGACTACGTTCTCTGCAATGCCCGGGACCATCCCCTCCACAGTCAATCCGCCCCACGAACCTGCTGCCGATGAAGCGGCGACCGCGGCTCCCGCGGCCTCAGCCGCGCCGACGCGCGTCGCATCCGCGGCGGCCAGCGCAGCACCGTCCGGCGGCGGGTTCTTCGCGAGCCTCGCCCGCAAGGTTGGGCTCGGCGGCTCCACGGATACGACCGCAAGCACGGCTTCGCCCGCGCCGGCCAAGCCCAAGGTGGCCGAAGCCAAGCGCAGCGAACCGCCGCGTGCCTCCGAGGTTTGGAGCCCGAAGACTGCAGCCAGCAAGCCAGCCGAGACGAAGCAGGTCGCCACCGCGCGTCCAGCCCTGAAGCCCTCGGTCTCGGAGGCGCCCGCCGCCGATCCGACGGCACCTCCGGCCAAGGACACGCTTGTCGCGGGCGCCCAGCCGATCGTGTCATCGAACTCGTTCGAGAGCCGCTTCTCCGCCGTGAAGTGACGCAACCCCCACGCGCTTGTCCCGCTGTCATGCCCGCCGACCGGTCCGGCCAATGACAGGCTCCGGCAGGCATCCAATATTCCGACGCGCTGAGGAAAGAACCCAGAGGGGGTACCGGGTACCGGATCATCCGCTCTCACGGATGATGACCTCAGCGAGGCACTAGCGCCGTCTCACACATACTTGCCGTGGCAGTGCTTGTATTTTCGCCCCGAACCGCACGGGCAATCTTCGTTGCGGCCGACCTTGCCCCAGCTTGCGGGGTTCTTCGGATCGCGGTCGGCATTGGCCTGCGGCACCAGGGATGCGCTCGCGAAGGACATTTCGTCCTCGCCGGTGTTCGGGT
>WNGQ01000783.1_pt1 | contig 32966 bp, 30 predicted proteins | sample 5407661 | NCBI WGS metagenome assembly WNGQ01 (sample SAMN13153382, study PRJNA577476) | soil metagenome | isolation source: 60 cm soil or saprolite under Garry oak tree replicate 2 | place: USA:California | collected 2016-06-15 | reverse complement strand
CGACCGTCGAATCCATTCAGGAAAAGCTCACTCGCTGTCGCCAGACTTTGGAGCGTATCCAGCCCGGCTGCACCAGTCCTAAACGCAGAAAGCGGCAACGATGACTGCTTAGTTATTTTGCAGACACTACACTAGCGCTGAGAGAGTAGCGCCTTGATATTGGCCTCGACGTCGTTCTTGTCCACGAGGCCTGCCCTATAAGTTGCTGCTATTCTCCCCTGCCGGTCGATTAGGAATGTGTCCGGCAGGCTCTGGATTCCGAAACGCTGCGCTGTCGGATCATCCCCCAGCAGTACTGGGTAGGGCACGTGGGCTTCAGCCAGAAATGGCTTCACCACACTCCAACCGCCTTCGTCCATCGAAACGCCGACCACTGCGAAGCCCTGCGCGCCGTACGCCTTTTGGGATTCCGAAAACCAGGGGATCTCCATCTTGCATCCGGTACACCAAGTAGCCCAGAAATCAAGGAGAACTACTTTGCCACGGTAGTCCGTCAAACTTATCGTCTTGCCGGAACTATCTTTCAATGCGAGCGGCGGCGCAGCCTTGCGTTCGCTTGCGGGCTGCACGACGGCGCGGACCGCATGCTGGGCAACAACAGTGCCAGTGCCGACCAGCGCGAGCACCAGCGCCAAGGCACTTACCAGCCGGACTCGAATTCGAGTGGCGTTCATGCGTCGTCCTCCCCTGATGAGCGCTTAATTCCCGCTCGGTCTCTCCACGTGATCGATCACGAGGACGTCAACAGGGCCTTTTGACACTTCGAGTTTCAGGCCGAGTTGTTCCTGAAGGGCAGTGCTTATAGTTGGTCTGGCCGCAGGATCCGCCGGTTGGCCGGAAGCATCTGCTCCTGCGGGACCTGGGAGCCCGGCGAGGGCATCGTCAATGGCGAATTCCAGATGAAGAGAGAATCTTCCTGTGAACCCGGTCTTATCGATCACCTCTCGGCCCACGATCAGGGAAAGCTGCTTGGCGAACGCCGGCATCGACACACTGATACCCAGCATAGTCAGCCCTGTGCCGGCCTTTACCAAGCCAGGGCCACATGGAGGAGCCGGCCGCGGCTGGCCTGCCTTCGGTAACGTTGTAAGAACCTCGGAGCAAGCACCTCCCTGCGGTGCCGGCAGTGTGGGTCCACTCTTCACCACCTGCAAATCGTAGACAGGGAGATATCTTGTTTCACGGTGCATCGAAAGATTGAACCGGTCGGCCAGGAGCGTTTGCAACATCAGCCACGTCCGCTTCTGATCGGTGTTGCCTTCCGGTTTGGCCTCAATATCGTAGCCTTCGGTGCCGATCCATGACGGGCCGCCAACCACTTGAAAACCCTGCACCGAATATGCCCTTTGGATGAGCATAGTCAATGGGGCGTTACCCGCGGTCAGCCGGCCGCCCGGCCGATAACCGACTCCCATGGGGACCGCGATCGAAAGCGGGACATTAGACGGGTTGCGTTTGATGGATGCGACGGCGAATCGTGGTGAATCGGCGGGTTGGCCGAACAATCCATAGACCGCGATCACTAGCAGACCCGCGACGGTGATAACGCCTGGCTTCAGACCGCTGCGGACGGCTGGCCGAGACTGGCCCAGCAGCCTTGCGATGCGGTTGGCTAGAGATCCGCCGTTAGCGGCGATTCCGGCACTCAGGTGCGATGGGCGGTACGACTCCAACTGCGCCAGCGCGTGTGCGTACACTATCGCATCGCCACTGATCGACACGGCCGCATCGTCACAACACTGTTCGCGTTCGGCACGAATGTGCCCCGACACCCACCAGACCGCGGGGTGATAGAACAGCAGGGATTCGGCCGCGCTCTGCAAAATGTTAATCAGATAATCGTGCCGCCGGATGTGAGCCAGCTCATGTAGCAGCAGCACCTCCACATGTTCAGCAGGCAGACCGCCGAGCGCCCCTACTGGAACCAACACCACCGGACGCAGCCAGCCAACCACCGTCGGCACCTGCACCAGCGCGGAGACGAGCAACTGCACGGGACGTGAGAGACCAATCTGTGCTCCAAGTTTCCCTAGAGTCTCCTGCCATTCCAGCGGCGCACGCCGGACCAGCATCGACCGCATGCGCGCGGCAACCACCCAACCTCCCGCCAGGCGAACCCAGAACACCATCGCACCGGCAAGCCATACCATTACGACCCAAAACAGGAACTGTTCCGACTGCACGCTGGACACCGCTGCACGGACGGAATCGGGCAACGTGGTGGTACTGGCGACGCCGGTGAAGGAGGCGGCCTGGGGTGTGGTTTGGATGCGATAGATCGCCTCCGGACTTGCATCCGACGGCGCCAACAGCTCCCAAGTCACGAAGGGAGCGGAGATCATAGCTGCCAGTGCCCCGCAGGCGAGCAGGTATCGCGTCTGCGGGCTGGACTTACGTGCCACACTTCGCCGTGCGGCTGCGTATAGAATCGCAATGAATAGGCCCTGCCAGAGAAAGTGGAGCAACGTCATCCCGAGGCGTTCCACCCATGGCTGTGAGACCAATATTTGTATGGCATTCATGACGAGTTTCCTTTCTTTATAGCTAAGGAGTCCAACATACCGCGAATTTCGTCCAGTTCGTCGCGCGTGGCTGGCTGCGCCGTCAGGGCGCCCATCACCATGCTTCGGGCAGAGCCGCCGAAGGCCCTTTTCAGGAGGTCGCCCGCGATCTGCCGCTGCGTTTGCTCCTTCGGGACACTAGCCTTGTAGACGTGCGATCCGAAGCGCTCGCTGCGGGTGAGCAGGCCCTTTTCGGTCATCAACTGGATCGTCTTCAGCGTAGTTGTGTAACGGTTGTCGTTGCCGAGTTCGTCGTGGACTTCCCTGACGGTCGCCACACCCAACGTCCAGAGAACAGCAAGAATGTCGAGTTCGGCAGCGGTTGGAAGAGCCATTGGCGGTCGGTTGCGGCGGGGAGAAGTCATCTGAGTACACGATACTACGAAAAAAAACGTAATGCAACGAAAAATTACGTAGATATCGAACCACCCGTGAAAAAGGGCCCGTGCTTTTCAAATAATCTAAGGTCAAAGAACCAAAGAACCTAACACGGATGACTGCGTAGCAACCACGGGTTGCCTCAAAGCATACGCTGATCTCTCACTTCGTCAGAAAGTCTCAAACCTACTTGCAATCCCACGGCGGATCATAGATCGGTTTCATGGCTATGAAGACAGAAGACCCGCCGCAATGGAGGGTGCGTCCTTTTTCGCCTCGCTTGCTGCTCCGCCCCGTGAAGAATACATTGATTCCCGCAGCAAATCGTGACATATTAAGTAAGGAAAGCTCACCGGCGCAAGGGCGAATGCCTGTGCGCCGGTTTGCTTTTAGATGGGTATATGTCCTGGGGCGAGCTCCTTGGGATACTCAACCCCTAAACCCTTTGTTTATTGGGATCACGGGGGGGTAGGGGGGTACCCCAAAAAAACGCTGCCGTCGAAAGCCCTGGTGGTTTTGGAAAATCGAATGCCGAAGAACCCCACAAACCGTGTCCCTCTTCTCGCCATCGTCGGACGGCCGAACGTCGGCAAGTCTACGCTGTTTAACCGCTTGATCGGATCGCGGCGCGCGATCGTCGGCGACGAACCTGGCATCACCCGTGACCGCCTTTACGGTGAGACCACCTGGGAGGGCCGCAGGCTGCGCATCGTTGATACCGGCGGAATCATCCCCGATGACAAAGAGTTTATTCCCGCGGAGATTTTCCGCCAGGCCCGGGTGGCTTTTGAAGAAGCAGCGGTCATCGTCATGGTGGTCGATGTGCGCACGGAGCTTGCCTCTACGGACATTGAACTGGCGCGCCTTTTACAACGCCTGGGCAAACCGCTTTTTCTGGCCGTGAACAAAGTGGACAACACCAAGCAAGAAGCCGAGGCGGAGAACTTTCGTACGCTGGGATTCAAGAATGTTTTTCCCGTCTCCGCTGAACACGGCACCGGCACGGCTGAGCTGCTGGATGCCGTACTGAAAGCCATTCCGGTCTCGGCTGAGGAAACGCAGGATGCGCAAGCTGCAGCCGAGAAAGACAAGGCCGAAGCGGAGGCCGAAGAGAACCGTGACGAAACCACGCGTAAGCCAAAGATCATACGCGAAACCAGGGTAGCCATCATCGGCCATCCCAACGTTGGTAAATCGACGTTGCTCAATATTCTCACGGGCACTTCGCGCGCCATCGTCTCGCCGATCGCGGGGACCACGCGCGACGCCGTGGATGAGTTGATTGAAAAAGACGGCAACAGCTACCGCTTCATTGATACCGCCGGCATCCGTCGCAAAGGTAAGACCAAACTGATGGCGGAAAAAATGTCCGTAGTGATGGCACGCAAACACCTGGAAGCCGCCGACGTCGCGCTCTTGGTGATCGACGCCGTGGAAGGCGTGAACGCTCTGGATGCCACCATCGGCGGGTACGCGCATGAGAGTGGACGGTCAGTCATCATTATCGTGAACAAGTGGGACCTGGTTGGGCCGGGACGCCAGGATGGCCGTCCGCCGGCCGACAAGGAGCTGTACGAAAAGCAGGCACGACGCGCGCTCAAATTTCTGGAATACGCGCCTATGGTCTTCGTTTCCGCCTCTGGCGGGAAAAACATTGACAAGATTTTTCGCGCGCTGGAGATAGTCGCCGCCGAACGGCAAAAACGGATCAGCACCGGACAGATGAACCGCTTTCTGGAAAACGTGGACTTTGAACGCGCCTCCGTGCCACACCGGCAAAAAGTCAAAGTCTTCTACATGACCCAGGCACAGTCTTCACCGCCAACTTTTATCCTGTTCACCGACAAAGCCGTCAAGCTGCACTTTTCCTATGAGCGCTTCCTGGAGAACCAGATCCGCAAGGCTTTTGGGTTTGTCGGCACGCCGATCTGGATCAAAAACCGCGCACGCAGTAAGGTGGAGCTTCCGCCCAGAAAGCGAAAGCGCTGAGAGTCCGCAATGTTGGCAAGCTCACATCACCGGGGCGGCGCCGGAAAGCGGCGGTGGTGGCGGCGACATTGGAGGTGGCGGAATTGGTTCTGGAATCCGCGGCCAGAGTTGATCGCCCAGCCGGGGATAGCGTCCGCCCAGGAAATAAAAAGCGTAGGAGGTAAGGAAGACGGTGAGGGGTGCGCTGGCCAGGAAGGTGAGCACCAAAAACGCTCCAACCGCCACAAGAATGCCGATTGCTACAAGGATGATTCCGAACGTCGTTCCTGCGGGGCCAGCATCTTTGAAAATAGCTACGAACATTACCACGACCAGGGCTGACGGGATTGCAATGACCAGAACAACAACAAGAGTCGCAATCGCGACTGCAATGCCGCCCGCAACCGATAAGACCACTTTCATCAGGAGATAAACAACAAAGGCCCCCGGTTCGGCGGAAATCATAGCGCGAAGCTGGGCCCAGGCATCGCCGATGGTCATGTTGTCGAGCGCAAGAGCTGGAACCATGAAATCGTTGACCAGCGTAGTAACGGTAGCGGCGACGATCAGAAACAGGAGACCGCCCAATACCAATGGAATCAGGTAGGCCAATAGCGCGGGAAAGGGATTGTCGCTCTGGAAGACGCCGCTCTTGAAGGCGCGCCACAAGGGCAGCCCAACGATCAGCAACAAAGCAATCCCGGAGGCAACCATAAGACAAATCGAAAAGCCAAAGTAGCGATGGGCCGGTCCAGCATAACTCCGCCAACCGCGCCCAATCTGTGGGTCCTGCTGCAGGACTGAGTCAAAGAGAACAAACCGGAAGCGGCAGGCAAGATAAACAAATGCCGCCGACAAAGCGAATGAAAAAGCCACCAGCAAGACCAGCATCAACATGTGCTCGCTGACAAAAGTACGGATGTTCTGTTCGATGTCTGCACCGCTTGGGCCGCTACTCGGGCCTGAAGGCAGGTTGAAATTACATCCGCCGCTCGATGCCGCACCGGCCAGCCAACCGATGAATCCCACCTTGAACCAGGTCTTGAATCGAAAAGGGAGCAACATGGACTTCATCCGCGCAAACGCTGGATTTATGGCATCAATGGCTGATAGACGAGGCGGCATGAGTTTTTGTCGGGTTTGTGCTCTCTGCTTCTGAATGTCCGGACTGCTGAAGCCATGATGCTAAGCTCTCCAGCGCCTTTTCACAAACAATTTTGTGGCGCTGTTTTTTGTCGCGAATCCTGCGCCGGGTGGCTTCATCCAGTTGTGGCAGGAGGTCAAAAGTAATGTTGGCCGGCTGAAAGCTTTTGGCTTCCGCATGGCAGATGTAGCGGACCAGCGATCCCAGGGCCGTTTCGCGCGGCGGTGGGATGGGTGTAAGCCCTTCCGCAAGGCGCGCAATATTCATGCCTGCCAGCATTCCCATCGCGATGGATTCGGTATAGCCTTCCACGCCGGAGATCTGCCCGGCAAAGAAGACGCCGGGGTGCTGCTTCATGTTCAGTAGTTCGGTGAGGAGTGATGGCGCGTTGATGTATGTGTTGCGATGGATCTGCCCGTAGCGCAGGAACTTTGCATTTTCCAGTCCAGGGATGAGCCGAAGCACCCGCGCCTGATCGCCAAACTTAAGGTGATTCTGGAAACCGACCAGGTTGTAGGAATCGGCGCGCAGGTTTTCCTGCCGCAGTTGCACCACCGCATACGGCCACTTGCCGGTGCGGGGATCGTCCAGGCCGACCGGCTTCATCGGGCCGAAGCGAAGAGTGTCGCGTCCGCGGCGGGCTATTTCTTCTATCGGCAGGCAGCCTTCAAAGTAGTTGAGGTTTTCCCAATCGTGCTCGTCCACCGACTGCGCCGCGACCAGCGCATCACAAAAGCGGTCATACTCTTCTTTGCTAAGCGGACAATTGATGTAATCGGCCGTGCCTTTGCCGTAGCGCGCGGCCATGTAAACCTTTTGCATGTCGATGGAATCGGCCTCGACGATCGGGCTGATGGAATCGTAAAAAAACAGATGGTCACTGCCGGAGAGGCGCGCGATCTCCTGCGAGAGTGCGTCCGAGGTCAGCGGACCGGTAGCAACTACGGTGAGGCCATTCAATTCTTCAATGCGTGTTGCTTCCTGGCGGACGACCTTGATCTTAGGTTCCGCGGAAATCACTTCCGTGACCCTGGCCGCAAAGACCTCGCGGTCCACGGCCAGCGCGTGTCCGGCGGGGACGCTGGTCTCCAGGGCGATCCGAAGCAGCAGCGAGCCAGCGCGGCGCATCTCTTCTTTCAGCAGCCACGGCGCGGTGTTTTCGCTTTCCGACTTGAGCGAGTTCGAGCACACCAACTCGGCGAACTTGTCCGTCTGATGGGCAGGCGTGGACTTCAGCGGGCGCATTTCATAGAGCTCAACCTCTACGCCGCGCCGGGCGCATTGCCAGGCGGCTTCACATCCAGCCAGGCCCGCGCCGATGATTCTGGTCTTCATTTCTCAGGACCGCCCGTCGCCATTTCTTCAGGTTGGGAACTCCGGGTCTCGCCGCTTCCAGCCAGCCGCGAGAGCGCTGGCTCCATCAGGCGCATGGTCTCCCAGTCATCCATGATGGTGGCGCCAAAAGTGTCATAGAACTTGAGCGCCGGCTCGTTCCATTCCAGTACCTGCCAGCGCATGCCGTAACAATTCTCCTCAACGGCGATCTGCGCCAGCTTTTGCAGCAGAGCTTTGCCGATGCCTTTACCGCGCATCTCCGGCAGGACGAAAAGGTCTTCCAGGTAGATCCCCGGTTTTCCCAGCCAGGTGGAGTAGTTGAAGAAGAAGAAAGCGAAGCCGGCGGGAGCGTTGTCCCATTCGGCGATCAGGCAGCGATACTTCGGCTCCGGCCCGAATCCGTCGCGACGCAGGTCTTCTTCCGTGGCTACCACGGCATCAGGTTCGCGCTCGTATTCGGCGAGGCGGTGGATGAAGTCCAGGATTAACGGGATGTCGGCGATGGTGGCGTTGCGTATGAAAAGCATACTGTTCTTAATCCCGAAGCGGAGCGAGGGATCGCTACTCTGACGATGCTCTTAATAATGTAACAGTTGCTGATGGTTTCGGAGGTAGCGATAGCTTTGTTGCTCGCCGGTTCTTCGAAGCTATAGTGATCCCTCACTTCTGTTCGGGATGTATTTAAAGAATTATTCTTTCATCCCCCACGCGCCGCGTGACTCTCTGTTGATCAAGATATTCAAGCAAAGGAATAGCATATTTCCGCGTGACCCCAATCAGGTCTTTGAAGGTTGCAACGTCGATCTTGGATGCTTTGGCTTTTTGCGTCGCCATCACTTGCCGCAGGCCCTGCAAAGCGCTCTGATGAAACACCAGGTCGTCGGCCAGCTTCACCAGCACGCGATCGCGCATCAGGAGCGTAACCAGCTTCTGCGCGCGGGCCTTGTCCACGGGGAGTTTGTCCAACACTTCTTTCATGAGCGGGACTTTCAAGCCGGCCTCGGCAAAGGCTTTTTCGATCTGTTCTTTGGCTTTGGCTTCATCGTCTTTAAGTTCCACGCCGCGTCCGGCGAGCCGCACTTGTTCGCCGATGACCTCAGCCTTTTTGTCGCGCGCCAATTGTGCCAGCACAGCTTCCATCACGGTCTGGTGAAGCCCTAGTTTTTCCCGCAGCTCTTCCTTGCTGATGCCGGCTACCAGCGGGTTGGATTTGTGGAAAGTTTCAAGCGCGGTAATGATGCTTTCTCGCGTCTTCAGAAATGCCTGGGTTGATACTAGAAACTCGCCGATCTGGACGATCTGTTTCTGCTGCACCAGGGCCGCGATGATCGGCTGCAGGACGGACTGCTTCAGCCCGGTCTCACGCACGGCCACGGAGAGCGCCAGGCCTTCGTGTCCGCGACGGCTGATCCGGGCAAGCAGAACCTCCTGGCGCGTGCCTTCGGCGAGCGTCTTGAGAAAGGCCAGCAATGCATCTTTCTTAAGCCGCGGCAGCGGAAACGCGTCCAACACAACGGCGCCGCCAATCGTAACCACCGGAGAAAACTGCCGTAGGATGGCGCGATCTCCCGGCAGCAAGAGCACTGGGTCCGCCGTGCGAAGTTGGGCGAATCCCATGCTGCCGGGCTTGAGTTCCGTGGCGCCACGCAGAGTGATTTCAGCGATCGTTTCTGACGTGAACGCATGGAAATGCACACGCGCACGGTTCTTCAGCGGCTTGGCATCGTGCAACAGCGCGATCTGAACTTCAATCCTCTGAGTTGGTTCGAGCAGTCCCGGTGCAGCCAGCGTCATGCCGCGTCCCAGATCTTCCATCGGGACGCCGGCCAGGTTCAGCGCGGTCCGTTGCCCGGCGATGGCCTGGTCGGTCATGCTTCCATGCACCTGCACGCCGCGCACGCGTGCCCGCTGGCGCTGAGGAAAAATCTCAACCTCTTCTTCCTTCTTGATCCTGCCCGCGATAAGCGTTCCGGTCACCACCGTACCGAAACCTTTCATGGTGAAAACGCGGTCGATGGGGAGACGAAAGAGAGCTTCCGTGTCTCGCACGGGAACTTCAGCGGTAAGGCGGACAATTTCCCGCTTCAGTTCGTCCAGGCCGGTTCCCTTGAGCGCGCTCACAGCCACAACCGGCGCGCGGCTGACAGCGAGAAACGATCCGCGCACAAAATCTTCGATCTCCATCCGGACCACGCTCAGCGTGTCTTCGTCCACCAGGTCGGCTTTGGTAATCACGGTGATGCCACGCGGGATCGAAAGCAGACGGCAGATTTCAAAGTGCTCACGCGTCTGGGGTTTGATGGATTCATCGGCGGCGATCACCAGCAACACCAGATCCATGCCGCCGACGCCGGCCAACATATTGCGTACAAACCGCTCGTGTCCGGGAACATCAATGAATCCAAGACGCAGCTTTTCTCCGCTGGGGGCAGCCAGCTCCAGATGAGCAAAGCCCAGATCAATAGTGATGCCGCGCCTTTTTTCCTCTTCCAGACGGTCCGCATCAATTCCGGTCAGGGCCTTGACCAGAGCGGTCTTACCGTGGTCGATATGGCCGGCCGTGCCGATGATGATGGATTTCATTCGTAAGACAGTCTAATCGACAGGGCAAGAATATTAGAGCAGTTCCTCAACACGACAGAGTTCATGGTGTTCGAGTAACAATCAAGACAATCGAAAGCCAAACACGTCTATGCGATTTCCGCTGAAGTACCGTGCCTCGTGAATCCATGGAACAGGTCCTGAGAAGAAGCTGGCCCTGCCCCAATTCTTCTGGAACTCAGAAGACAAGGACAGGGCCACATCCTCTCTTTGTAACGTTACCGTTCAGTGGTGGGGTCGATCATCTTGCTGATCTCTGTGACCTTAGTGGCGGGGAAACCGCTTATTTCCGCGTGCCGGTGGATGATTGCTTCGTCTTTCGCCAGATAAATACAAAACGTTTTGTCGGCGGCGACAAAGGATTCCAGCCACTGAATGTCCGGTCCAAGCTGACGCAGCGCCTGGTTGGACTTGGCCGCGGCGGCCCGCAACTGTTCGCGTTCCAGGGTGCCGACCTTCGGGATCTCGCGCTCGATCATGTATTTCTTCATACGTTCCTTCTCCTTGCGATTTCTTTCGCAAATATTTTTTGATACTGCTTTTTTTGATACTACAAAGGTAAACGTGGAAGCGCTTTGCGGCAAGATGGCAGATATGCCATTCTACATAGGGCAACTCGCCCATCATGAAAACATAGCTTTTTTCCGTAAGCTCTTCCAGCGGCACACAGGGGTCTCACCCAGCGCCTACCAGAAAAGGTTCGGGGCTCGAACCGCACGCGCGCGGTTTGAAGGAGCGAATACTTAGGACAACTGTATGTTCTGCCTTATACCGGACGCAGACCGTTGCCAACCGCGGCTTGTATCGGCGGCGGCATATTTGAGACGGGCTCCGGTTGTTCCATGGTCATGCCCAGGATCTGGTCCACCCATTGCAGGGCGCGAATATAGTCGTCGGCCAAATCGGCCTGGTCTACATGGATCTTGGCGCACAGGGTCCGGGTCTTGTCCCAATTCGCGCGATCGTACGCGATGATCAGATCCAGGATGTCGCGCAAGCGGTTGGATTTTCCCAACAGAGCGGCTTCGGTGTCCGGCGGGACTTTGACCTTGGTGAGCAGTTGTTCCAGAGGAATGCCAAGAATAGTGTCCATCATGGAGAACAGGCCCAGCAGAAAAAGATCATAGGAACGGCAGCCGGTTTTGGCCGCCAGCGCCTCGCCAAACCGGGCGCGCATCAACGCGGAAGAGAGCAGGCACTGGGAGCTGTTGTCCGCCGCCACAGAAACGCAGGCTACGGCGATCCAGCGACGCACCTGGTGTTCCCCCAGCAGAGTCAGAGCATGGCGGATCGAGGTAATAGTGGTGCGCAGGCAGAAAGCATACGAGTTCAGGAAGCGGAGCAGGCGGTAACACAACGCCGGATCAGACTTGATGACCTCCTCCATCTTACGCAGGTCGATCTCTTCCCGGGAGGTCTGCTCCATCATCCGAAGGTAGTTGAGCTTAGACGGGGATAGCTCGCGATTGACCAGCAGGACCGGTTCGCAAAAATAATAACCCTGAAACAGCCTGAAGCCGCCGTTCACCGCGGACTTGTACTCGGTGCGGGTTTCAACTTTTTCCGCCAGGGGCAGCGCTTTCTGGCAATAGCGCTCCACAATCTGTCCGCGCGTACGCTCGTCGGTGGTGCGGAAGTCAACTTTGATGATGTCGGCGAACGGAAGCAAGGGCAGAGTATGGGGACTGGGAACAAAGTCGTCCAGGGCGATCATGAAGCCGGAGCGTTTCAACTGTTCGCAGGCGGCGATGACTGCCGGTGTGGGCTCGACCGATTCCAGAATTTCCACCACGATGGCTTGTGGAGGAAAAACGTTGATGTATTCGCGCGCCAGGACTTCTCCGCTGCAATTGATGAACAGGCGGTTACCGCCGGAAAGCTCCCGGCATCCCAGGAGCAGGATCTGTTCCAGCACGGTGCGTGACGCGGTGTCCACGTCAGGGAAGTTCGCAACCGACTCGGCCGCGGCGCGATAGAGAAACTCATAGCCGGCGGTCTGCTCGTCGGCGTCAAGAATGGGCTGTCGTGCCATGTATTGCATGATGTTAAAACCTGGGTGTTGCGCGTCTCAAAATCTCATCGGCAACCGGAGAAAGAAGCTTTAAGGACGAAAGGCACTGAGGACATTTGTCATAGGCACGTTTTAAGCATGCAAGGGGGAAGACCAACGATTGTGGGAATTTATTAGTTGCGGTTGGCGGAGCATTACGTTAGCTTCGTTCATCAAAAGCATCCTTCATCAACCCATGACCACGAGGGCCGATCCCCGGAAAAAATCTGGATGCAGGAGGTGTATATGAGCAGAACCTTCATCGTTATCGTGCTTTCTTTGCTGGCAGTAGCGACGGGATGCGTGCCCAATCGCGCTTATCGGACAGGAGTTGCCGGGCAACGTCCACCCGTTCAGCTTGCCCCAACCAGCCAGAATATTGACCTGCGGGTAATAACGACTGCCAAGGGAGCTTGTCCACAGTTCGATATGCCCATAACAGAACAGCCAAGAACTTCAACGGTCGAGATTGCCGCTGGCAAAGCCTACGACCTGGCAATCATGGAATATGACGAAGAGGGGGAGCCCTGGACAATCGGTAACCTTTGCAACAGTAGTTTGCCGGAGAATTCTCAACTGGCAACAGCAGTCGCCCTGATCAAAATGCGCAAGCAGGACAAGACCCGGCCAGTCTTTGTCATTACCTTCATTCACGGATGGAAGAACAATGCGTCTGAGAACAATGAGGAAAGGAAGAACCTTGCTGGATTCAAACAGACCTTGCAGTCCATGGCCGAGCGGTATCCATCGCTCCAGTTCATTGGCGTGTTCGTTGGCTGGCGAGGGCAGGTAATCGCCGCGGATTCTTTCCTTAGTTATTGGAACCGGCGGGACACAGCCAACCGCATTGCCGGACCTTCTATGACCGAAGCGCTGTTTACGCTCATGTTCGCTACCCGTCCCGAGTCCGCCCTGGAAGACCCCTGCGCGACAGCGGCCCGCCCGGACGACGATTCGCATTTTGTGCTTGTAGGGCATTCCTTCGGAGGCCGGATCCTCGAGCGCGCTGTAGCACAACCCTATATGGCCATGCTGGTGGAGCGGGCGGCCCGGCAACAAGCGGGATGCGGAACAGAGAGAACCGCCGCTGCTCTCCGTTCTCCCGGATTCAGACCGCCTGCCGATCTGATTGTTTTTCTTAATCCGGCCGCCGACTCGCTCGAAGGAAAAGCCATGATTGAAGGGATGATGAGACTCAACATCAAAACCGAGCCAGAAGGGCCGCTGTTTCTCTCCATCAGCTCTCAGAGTGACTCGGCGACCAGGACACTCATGCCGCTGGCGCAATGGACCACGCTCGCCGGGAACTCAAGCACCCGGAAGGACTATGGTAACGACGCGCCTCAACGAGGACAGATCTATCAAAAGAAAAAAGACAAAATCTCTCAACGACGGCAATCGTACTATTTCAACAATAGCGAAGCCAACGTCCCGGAGATGAGAACGCACTCGATTTGTCTCATATCTTCCAGGGATTGTTCTCCGCGCGATAGCCGCTACGAATTTACAGTTGGCACAAAGAGTTACCTGATGAAGCCGCGGAGCGAAGCGTGGAACAACACGCCGTTTTGGGTCATACATTCGCCCGGTTCTCTCATCAGAAACCATTGGGACATTTTCAACAGTGATGTAACCGGGTTCCTGACATGGCTCATCCAAAAATACGGAATGGGGCAGACCAGGATCGTCATCCAGTAAAGCACCTGCTTGAAACAGAGGAAATGAGAAGACGAGCGCCTGTTCCCGCGGCGTCCACCAGGTCAGGCTTTGGTATGTTCGTAGTATTTGCCGATGATCATGCCGATGGCGACGGCGGCGTCCGGATCGAGATCGACGAACTCAAAGCCGGCATATTGCTGGTCAGAAAAGCGGAGGCGCGCGTTCACGCGGACCTGCATGTCCTCCGCGGGCTCATGGATGGTGAAACCGTAAATCTTGTTGTCGTCACTGTAGGTTTTGTCCGGCTCCATCATGAAGCCGCCGCGGGCCAGTTGCCGCAGCACACCGGTCTTGCGGCCTCGGGCGTCCAGGACGAGCACCTGCGCCTGATGCGCGATGTCCACGCGCTCAAACTTGCGCCGTTCTTCCGGTTTTTGCTCTTTTACCGGCTTGGTCATGGAATTATTTCACTGAACGCACTGACGGGATCAATATCAACCGGAACATCTTTGATATTCGCCAGAGCCGATTTTAACTCAGATGGCATGGAATCATACTTCTTAAACCATTGCTCAGCGCGGTTCCTGTCCCCGGTGGCTTCGATTTCAAGCAGTTCCCTGGCCAGAGTGGCTATTGCGCCCGGCATCTTGGCGTAGTCAATGACGTAGCGTTTACTCTGAGCGTCCCGGGCGATGGCGCCCTGTTCGGAAAGATAGTTGAACTCCATCATCTCCGCGCGGCCATGGGCTTCCGCTACGCCAAAGCGGACGGTGCGGAAGATGCCGGCAACGTAGGAAGCGTAATACTCCGGAGCGCGCTCTTTAGGCAGGACACCTTTATCGATCAGCCAGTTCAGCCCGAACAGGCCGACCATGTCAGCTTTGGCCTCTTCCAATCCGGAAAACGCCGGCCCAATGGATTGCCGTATATCGACCTTGCCCGCGCTGGTGCGGGCGAAGGCGGGCCCCAGCCCATGGCATATTTCATGCATCAGCACGGCGGCCATATAACCTTCCATTGACGCAAGGCGGGCCTGGTCTTCACGCATCAGCAGTTTGCCGATCGGCAGTACAACGTAATTCACGCGCGCATCCATAAAGTTTTTGAAGAAGATCTTTTTGGTGCCTTTCTCCTGATGGATGCGCGCGTCGTTGGGCAGGTTGTCGGCGACGGCCTGATAGCCGTGGCGTAAGTCGCCAGCGCGGGACGGTGCGTCCATTACTTCCATAGGAGTGCTTTTCCCCTGCATCGAAGGCCTGTCTTCCGGCGATAGCGGGAGCGCGTCCTGTATCTCCGGAACATACTTCATAAAGGTGGCCAGCTTGGCGCTCTCAGCTTCATTGCGCACCATAACAGCGGAGCCGTACGAGGTCTTCACGCCGAGCAGGTCGTCCAGATAGGTTTCGTACGGAGCAAAAATAACGTCGAACTTGGGGTTCTGGAGGTCCAGCCAGGCCAGGTCGCTTTTGTAATAATCGTCGGTAAGCAGGGCGTCGGCGCGGAGGCGAAGAAAGTTGGCAAAAGCCGGGTCTGGGCTGAGCGCGGCAGCTTCACGCAGAGCCTTGGCCGCAGGTACGAGCCACAGCTTGAATTCCACATGATAGGGCACGGCAACCAGCCCGGCCCCCTGCCGCTTGATTACAGTGTATGGATTGTAAATCTGCGCTTTCTGGTCCGGATGCTGGGCCACGTAAGCTTCAATTTCCTGCCGCGTGATGCCGGTGGGAAAGAGCGCGCGTCCGGGAAAGAACGGATCTGTGCCGACGAACGGTTTGTTTTCTTCCAGCAGATCATAGCGGCTGCCGTTGATCATCAGGAAGCGGCGGATCTTCTGGTTCATTACCTGATTGCAACCTAACAGGCGTTTGTACAGCTCAAGGCCTTTAGGATCGCTCTGGCGCCAGTAAATGGCTTCGAGAAAGTTCGAGGCCTCCACCAGCTTGTAGACCATCTGTTGTTCCTTGGGGTTCAGGCCGGTCACGCTGAAAGGCATGGATACCAGCTTAAACTTGGCCACTTCGGCGGCAATGTCTCCGGTGATTGGACTGGGAATGTGGCACTTGTCCGCCGTTTTGGGGGGTGCGCCGGCGCGCCGGCCGACCTGGGCGAACATGGTGTGCGAAAACAGGGGAGAGGACAAAACCGCAGCCAACAGGATGGTCAGGGACAAACGTTTTGATCTCATTGCATTTGATTTTAGCCCATCCTTCAGGTCTTCTGTGCTTTCGTGGTCCATTTGCCGTTTATGATATTTAAGCCCATGCCGAACCGTATTTCAGACCCGCAGGTCCTGCTCCTGGACGCCGATGACACGCTCTGGGAAAACAACGTCTATTTTGAACAAGCCATCGCTGACTTCATCGAGCGTTTGAACCATCGCCACATGTCGCCGCAGCAGGTGCGCCACTTCCTGAATGAAGTGGAGCGAGAAACCATTCTGGAGCGCGGCTACGGATCGCACAGTTTTGCGCACTCGCTGGTGAAGTGCTTTGAGCGCCTGGCGGAGCGGCCGGTAACTCCGGAGCTGCATGAATTCATCTGGGGCTTTGCCCATCGGGTGTCCACCAGCCCCCTGGAACTGATTGCCGGCGTCGCGGAAACATTGGATTATCTTTGCCGGCGCGAGCATCGTCTCATCGTCATGACCAAAGGGAATGTCATCGAGCAGTCAGGCAAGGTGGAACGTTCCGGGCTGAAAGAATATTTTGTCGCCGTGGAGATCGTCGCCGAAAAGAACGCGTCGACGTATAAAGAAGTCGTCAGTAAATATCAACTTGCGCCGGAGACGACCTGGATGGTGGGCAACAGTCCGCGCTCGGACATCAACCCCGCGCTTGCTGCCGGCGTGAATGCCGTTTTTGTTCCTCATGACAATACCTGGGTGCTGGAACATGAAACCGTTGCTCCTGTCCCAGAGGGGCTGCACCTGCTCGAGGTACAGCGCTTTGCCGATTTGCAGTTGCACTTCTGAATAAACTAAAAAACAAAACTTAACGCAAGCGACCCTAGGTTGCTCCACGCTAAACTGCGTGCTTTGCTGAAACCTTTCCTATCCCGCACGCTTCTAAATTAATAGAGACCGTTTTTTAGAGACGCTAGTGAAATTCAAGGTTGATTCGCGCGTGCGTTTGTCTCCGCGATCGTGAAGACACGCACGGATGTATCGACCGGTTTACCTCAATCGAGGTGGAGGTAAGTATGATGAAGAAACTTGCCGGTATTTTCGTCGCATTATTGGTCTGTTCTATGTATGCCGTGGCGCAGGAAAGACATGATCAAGGCGGGCATGAGTCCCATGGGGGCGCTGGCGCTCAGCCCCACATTCCTCAGCACGGTCCGCCCCCAGCACGGTCTGCGCCGCCAGCTCGATCTGAAGCGCATCCGGCGCAGGAGCACCATCCCGCGCAGGAACCTGAGCATCACCCGGATCACGATCGCCGCACGTTTGCCGATCGCCCGGGCCATCCCGAAGCGCCGCACGTTCATCCCGACGATCGCTGGATCGGGCATGATTCAGGCCGCGATGACGAGCACTTCCGTCGTGATCACCCCTGGGAGCATGGACGCTTCACCGGTGGTTTCGGGCCGCGTCATATCTTCCGGCTTGAAGGCGGAGGGCCTCGCCGGTTCTGGTTTGGCGGGTTCTTTTTCAACGTGGCTGATTACGATGCTCCCTATTGCAACGACTGGTTCTGGGACCGCGATGACATCGTGGTTTATGAAGACCCTGACCATGTTGGGTGGTATCTGGCTTACAACACACGGCTCGGTACCTACGTGCATGTGGAGTTTCTCGGACGTGACTAGTGCGCTTGTGAAGTAATTGAAAGTCCTATTCAACAGGCGGCGGGAAGTTGAACGCCTGTTCTTGAAGGAAGCCGAACGACATTCCGGGATGGTCCCGAACACCATCGGAGCGTAGCGACGATGGCTTCTCGATTGTGCTGGAAAGTTGTTCGGCTTCGTCAATTGAAGCTTGTTCGGAAGTGCAGCGTTCTGCATCGCACCCGCCCAAAACCCATCGGATGGTGCACCCCCCCGCACGCCGACTGAAACCGTTACCCGGCTTTATATATACCTTGACACGTATATGCCTTGTGAGGTATATAAAGAGAATGGAATCTGTATTCGAAATCATTGCGGAGCCGAACCGCCGCGCGATATTGGGCCTTCTGGTCTCGTCCCAACAGTCGGTGGGAGCGATCGAGCGTCAACTTCGTATGCCGCAGCCGACCGTATCCAAGCACCTGCGCGTGCTGCGTGAGGCCGGTTTCGTGGAGTCCACGGTGGACGCACAGCGCCGTCTCTACCGGCTGAGACCGGAACCACTTCAGGAGTTGGATGCCTGGCTGGCTCCGTTCCGCCGGTTCTGGTCGACTCACGTGGATGCTCTCGAACGGTACCTCGACCGCATGGGGCAATCGAGAGAGGACCAGTCAACACCAACGAAAAAAAAGACAACGGAGAAACCGACGCGGCCCAAACGGGGACGTGACAAAGGAGATACGAAATGAAAATCAAAGTGACCAGCGTATACGTCGACAACCAGGACACCGCCCTGCGCTTTTATACGGAAGTACTGGGCTTTACCAAGAAAGTTGATTTCAGTCAGGGCCCATATCGCTGGCTGACCGTGGCCTCGCCCGAGGAGCCGGACGGCACTGAGCTGCAGCTGGCACTGAACAGCAACCCCGCAGCCAAAACGTATCAGCAGGCGATGTTTCAACAGGGCCAGCCTGCGGCCATGTTCTTCACCGACGACGTCAAGGGCGACTGCGAGCGGATCAAGACCCGCGGCGCCGAGTTCACCATGCCACCCACCGACGTGACCGGCTCGACCATTGCGATGCTGAAAGACACCTGCGGCAACCTTATTCAACTAACACAGTTGGCACGCTGGTCACACTAAGGAGAAGAAGATGACCTATCGCGAGCAGTATGCACCGGGTCCCGCCCGCGGGGCGCAGGTACGAAAGGACCGGGGACAAAGCGGTGAAGAAAAGTGGACGCTCATTCTCGTCAGAGAGCTACGCCACTCGCCGGAAAAAGTCTGGCAGGCGCTAACCGACCCGGCGCATCTGCGCGAGTGGGCCCCCTTCGACGCCGATGGGAGCCTAAGTACGGCTGGAACTACGGTGAAGCTCACCACGGTGGGAGCGCCCACGCCGCACGTTACCGAAACAACCGTGACGCGAGCCGACGCTCCCAAGCTGCTTGAGTATAAGTGGGGCGGCTTCGATATGCGGTGGGAACTCGAAACCCTCGGTAGCGGCACGCGCCTGACGCTGTGGACGAACATCGGTCACCGCTTCATCGCCATGGGTGCTGCCGGGTGGCACATTTGCTTCGATGTGCTGGACCACCTTCTCGGCGGAACTCCCATTGGACGCATCGTTGGCCCCGACGCTATCAAGTTCGGCGGCTGGCAGCGGTTGCACGCCGAGTACGCCAGGCAGTTCGCCGCCGAAGGTGGCTCAACAAAACCATGAATTGACGATTGCAAAATAGTGTCCTAGAAAACAAACACCAGGCACATTCGCGGAGGCGACCATGAATCAACGTACGATCTTTCGCTGGATTCACATCATCCTTAGCATTCCAATACTCGGATACATCTATAGTCCGTTTGAAAAACTCCCAGACTACGCCGGCCCAACCCGGTTCGTCTTCCTTCCTGTAATGGTCCTTACGGGATTGTGGATGTGGAAAGGCCATGTCGTTCGCCGGCTTTTTTCGAAAAGCCCGGCCCAACAAGATGCTGCAAGATAGCCGGGTGCCCCTCTCGGGTGGCCCTTTCGTCCAGTGTTGGCGAAGGGCGGGAGCCATCAAAGTCAGAGAACTATTCTGGGGGGCTGCCTTGAGCTTGGGCAGAATTCCCATTTTTGCGTGCTGTCCATTCCGACTCGTGGTTGGACTATTCTTCTGCCTTGTCCGAATCCGGGTCCTTTTTCATTTCCTCTATGGCTTTGCAAATCCATTCCACAATCTGGGGTAGCTTCATTTCGGCGGCGTACTGCTGTACCGGTAAAGGCCAGTCTTCGCGGTTTTCCCACGCTCGTCTCAGCCCGTCCCGGACTTCGGGATCGCCCTGTGTCGAACGGATCCATAGTTGAATCCACTTCCTGGCTTGCTGCCATCGGAATGGGTCTTCCCGTTCAGGCGCAGACGCAGAATCAAACTCCCGGTCCGGCACGCTCTCGGTCCGATGAGATGTTGGACAGATGGAACGACATTGGGAACAAGCTCGTCGCGATGGCGAAGGATTTTCCCGAAGACAAATACGACTTCAAGGCGCAGAAGGACCAGCGTACCTCGCCCAAAACCTTTCTCCACGCCGCCGCACTGGATTTCGTTCTGATACGCCGGGTTTCCGGATCAAACGTGGGGCCTGACTTCGGTGAAGGCGACAATCCTTCGCGCCGACGTTTTCAAGTGCGAGCATATCTCCCACTTTTCGGACTACATACGCGCAGCACCAAAAGGAGTTCTTGGCCTTTCTGACAAATTACTGCGTTAAAGAATATTCATTTCTCCGACTTCTTCCGCGCCGTTAACACCACATCAGGATCGTTGATGGTCATCACCATACCGCCAGGACCTTCCGCAAAGCGGATTCGGACGGCCGCCGCGCCTATTGGGTGGAAAGTGCGGTCGCCGAGATGGACCAGGCCGCGGCCGGTGGTGCCTTTGCGTGTCCAGGTGAGCAGACCTTTATCGGCGGTTATATCGATCTGCTGGTTCGCAACCGGGCCGAAGACGTAGGTCCCCGGGAGCCGCGTGAGGTCGGCTTCCGGCAGAGGAATGGGCGGATCGGCGCCAGCGTCTTTGAGCGATTCCAGGTACTCGAACACCGGACGCGCCGCTTCACCACCCGCCCTGGCATGTGCCAGCAGGGGGATGCTGTGTGGGCCACGAATACGCTGCACGCCGGGCTGCGCGGTGACGAATGCTTTGACTACTTCCAGTTGGCCGAGCATCGCGGCGGAGAACAACGACGGACGCGCGCCCTTGGAGATCAGGTATTCGGCGATAGGCCGGTTGCCCACGTGAGAAGCGGCCCCCAGCGCGGATTCCCAATCGCCAAAGCCCCAATCCCAGGACGCTTTTGCCAGCGAGGGATGCGCCTCTGCCAGTTCCCGCACACGCGCCAGGTTGAAGTGCGAGACCAGGACCATTTCGCGGGCAAGTTCGGGTGGTTGCGTGGGAAAAATATCAGGCGTAGGCAGGTTGTGAGCTTCGTCGTTTGAAATGGCAAGGTTTGAACTCGCAGGGTCTGAGCTTGCAAGCCCTGCGTTGCCGGCGCCCAGACCATCAAGCCCGAGCAAACGCAATGGGTCCATTACCGAAACAGGTAACACCACGGAGGCAAACTTCAACAGGCTTCTTCGCGAACGGAGGCTGATCATCGGTATTCCTTTGGAACTTCCTTGTTAGAAATTTGGACACCGGAAAGCAGAATGCTCCAGCGCGCTGGAGAACACAAATGAAATTGAGCTCCGGGCCGCTTAGAAAAATGTTAGAAGCTATCTATCGGGAGTTCAGTGGCTTGCCGTTGCCTGTGAGGCGTTCCGGCTGGCGTCGGCCGCGACTCGGGGTGAGAGCTCGGCGGCGATCTTCCGCGCCACCTCTGACTGAATGCTCAGCCGGTCCGGTCTTTTGTCCGTCGAGCCCCGTACGTCGAGCCCCAGTCCACCGAGCCCCGGTCCGGCCGATAATGTCCGGTCCATCCGCGCCACCCAGACATGCTTCTGCTCTGGCAGGCGAATCAGGTGGGCCAGAATGCGTGTTTGATCGCCGTAAGCTTGTACCTGGCCAAGCACCACATAGTTAGCATGCAATGACGTGGCGATGGCGTTCAAGTCCCGCTGGTCGCGCGGGAGCCGCAAGATCTGCGCGTTGCCGATCACGCTGAATCGGCCGTTGCTCTGAGAGGTGAGTTGCTCCACAACGTTGTCGGTCAATGCGTCACTGAAGAGGGTCATGCCCGCATCGGTGGTCTGGTTGTCAAACCGCAGGATGGCGACGGTGGGCGGGTCTTTTAATCCCTGGCCAGCACGGAACCATGTTTTAGCCGCGAAGGCTAGCACAGCACAAACAACCACCGCTGATGCCACCAGCACCGCGCGCAGTCCGAAGCGACGTCCCTTCGGGGCCTGCTGCGCTTTTGCTTCTGGTGCGTTTGATTGTTGTGTCGTCGATTCTTGAGCCGTCGATTCTTGAGCTCCAGCCCCTTGGGTCTTTTCGGCTGGATCGGAAAGCCGCTCTACCGGAGCAATGAATTGATATCCACGCTTTGGAAGTGTCCGGATGTAGGTTGGTGCGGTGGGATCGTCGCCCAGGGCGGAGCGAATCTGCGTAAGGCAGAAGTTCAGGCCGCGGTCGAAGTCTACAAAAGTTCCGCCGCCCCAGACCACGTTGCGCAGTTCTTCTCGAGAGACGATCTGGCCGGCGCGTTCGATCAGGCACGCCAGCACCTGCGCAGGTTGCGCCTGGAGGTGGACGAGCGTCTCCTCGCGCCGCAACTCCTGCGTTGCTGCGTTAAAACTAAACAGACCGAAGCGAAAGCGCGCTGATGGCATACCGCAAACGCCATTGTCGCACGAAGCCTAAAGGAACGGTCACCGCAAAACCCGCGCGGGGTAAGCGTTCCTCAGTGCAAACGTGAGCAGCCCATCAAAAGCAATATGAAATAGCCAACGATCGCGGTTGGTGAAGAAACCGCGCGTACCACCCGCGCCCATGGTTTCGGCGGCGCAGCGCTGGCTGTTTTGTACTTTCGTGCTTTCAGGCCTGGGCGGTAGAGAGCACTATCAGCAATGTTAAATACCTTGGCCATAAAACCTTGAAGTTATTTTACGAGCGATCCAGGCCTCGCGTCTGCACAGAAGTAACAATGGCGGCATGAACGGCCCGACTTAATAAAGGTATCGGCAGTGGTAGACGAAAATTTAGTCCCTAACCCCCCGTAAAACTTTATGAAAAAAGGCCTGTTACCAAAGATTTTTCCGGAACCTTTGGACTGTGGCAGGCGTAATACCTTTCAAGCCGCTTTTTGTCTCTTCGTCAGAAGATTCGCTGGAGGGAGTTCCATGGGCATTTTCTTGCAGGACTTGCGTTATGCGTTGCGGATGCTGGTCAAAAGTCCCGGCTTTGCGCTGATGGCGATCCTTACATTGGCCATCGGCATTGGCGCCAATACCGCTATTTTCACAGTGCTCAACGCGGTGCTTCTGCGCCCGCTTCCATTTCATGAGCCCGCCCGGCTGATGGTCCTCAATGAAAGCTCGCCGCAATTTGATGACATGTCCGTTGCCTACCAAAATTACACAGACTGGAAAGCCCAGAACGGCTCCTTTGAAGATATGGTAATGTTCCGGCGTCGTGACCTTACGCTCACCGGCGACCGTGGGCCTGAGCACATTGATGGCCGCCAAGTCTCAGCGGGTTTTTTCAACCTGCTGGGCACTCGCCTAGAGATGGGCCGGGATTTCCGTCCTGAAGACGACCACGAAGGCTCCGCGCCCGTGGCGGTGATAAGTCATGGCCTATGGCAAAGGCGGTTCGGCGGGGACCACGACATTCTGGGCAAGACTGTCCACCTGAATGATCAGAATTACACGATCGTGGGAGTTCTAAAGAACGATTTCTGGTTTTACACGCCGGCAGATGCGTTCACCACCCTCGGCGCGAGCGGAGAGATGTGGCTCAAGAACCGGATGGAGCGTGAAGGCTCGCGTGTGCTGGCGCGTCTCAAGCCGGGTGTGAGCCTGCAACAGGCGCACGCGGACATGGACACGATTGCACGCCGCCTGGCTGCCGCCTATCCTGACGCCAACGCCGCGCACGGCATCTCGTTTGCCCCGATGATGGACGATGTGGTTTCCGACGTCAAAAAAACACTGCTCCTTCTGTTCGGGGCCGTGGCCTTTGTGCTGCTGATCGCTTGTGTCAATGTGGCCAACCTTCTGCTCAGCCGGGTGGCTTCCCGGCAGCGTGAGTTGGCGGTGCGCACGGCGCTGGGGGCATCGCGCAGTCGCGTCGCATCGCAGCTTCTCACCGAAAGCGTTTTGCTGGCGCTGATTGGCGGAGTCTTTGGTATTGCCTTGGCGTGGGTGGGCACACGGGGCCTGCTGGCAGTGGTTCCGCACAGTTTGCCGCGCGCGTCTTCGGTGGGCATTGACTGGCGCGTTGGCATATTTGTGTTCGTGCTCTGCGTAGCCACGGGGATCCTTTTCGGGCTGGCTCCGGTCTGGCAGTCTCTCCGTGGCAACATGAATGAAACCCTCAAAGAAGGCGGCCGCGGAGCCGCCGGAGGGCGTCATCGTGTGCAAAGCGTGCTGGTCATTTCCGAGCTTGCTCTGGCCGTGGTGCTGCTGGTTTGCGCGGGGCTGACCATCCGCACGCTGCAAAAACTGGGAAAGGTTGATCCCGGCTTCCAATCAGATAACCTCCTGACCTTTGATATTGGCTTTTCCAAGCTGCATTACAACCAGCCGCAAAAAGTCCGCAACCTGTTTCATGAAGTTGTGGGCCGGCTGGAACATGTTCCTGGGATCCAATCCGCATCGCTGACGACAGACGTGATGATGCGCGATGACAGCGAAGTCATGTTTTACATCACGGAGAGACCCAAACCTCAGCCGCAGGACCTGAGCTGGTCCATGATGTACATCACCGGCTCGGACTATTTACCAACGATGGGGATTCGCCAATTGCGCGGACGCTATTTCACGGACCAGGACAACCTAAGCTCGTCGAATGTGATTGTGATCGATGACGAACTGGCGCGCAGCCTGTTTCCCAACCAGGAACCAATCGGACAGCACATCACCATCCCGTTCCCCGGCTTCGACAAGCCGCGGGAGATCGTCGGCGTGGTACAGCATGTGAAGCATTGGGGGCTGGCCCAGGACTCAACCGCCAAAATCCGGTCGGAGTTCTATGTGCCGTTTCTTCAGGTTCCTGACGAGCTCTACAGCTTGCTGAACGGAATGAGCTTTGCGGTTCGCTCCAACCTTGAGCCACGCGCGGCAATTGCCGCCGTGAGCCACGAACTGCAAGCTCTTGATGCGGATATCCCCGTCTACAACGTGGAGCCGATGAATGAGATCATCCGCACATCGATTGCGCGTGAACGCTTCGCAACGTTGCTCTTTGTATTTTTTGCCGGAGCGGCCCTTCTCCTGGGCGCGATTGGCACCTACGGCGTTCTCTCCTACTCAGTAAGCCAGCGGACGCACGAGATGGGCATTCGCATGGCACTGGGCGCTGAAACCGGCGACATCCTGGGTCTGGTGCTGCGCTGGGGAGGAAAACTCATTGCCGAGGGAATTGTTGTCGGCACAGCTCTGGCGCTGGGACTCTCGCGACTGCTGGCCAGCATGCTTTACGGTGTAACGGCAACTGATCCCATGACCTTTGGGTTGGTCTCACTGGTGTTGATCGTTGTAGCCATTGCGGCGTGTTATATTCCGGCGCGGCGCGCAACCAAGGTCGACCCAATCATTGCGCTGCGATACGAATAGAGCTTTAGCGCGACCGTCGCTCCGCCAGTTTGTGTACGACTGGATCCAGGCGGTCAAAAGCATCTTGCAAGATGCGGCGCGAGGTGGCAAAACAAATCCGCAGATGCCCTGTAGCTCCGGGCCCGAACCAGCGTGCCGCGCCTGGAACCAACGCCACCCGCGCGTGATCACGCAGATATTCGCACAGCTGTATTGAATCGTCGCTCAGGCTGCGCACGTCAGGAAATACAACGTACGTACCCTGCGGCGGAGTTGCTGAAACGCCCGGCCATTGCGACAGACGATCCAGGACGTAATCTCGCTGGGCTTGCAGGTGACGAATGAAGTCAGCCAGCCAGTCGCGGCCATCACGTAGTGCAGCGATCACCGCCACCTGTGACAGCACGGAAACGGCGAAGACCGTACTCTCCGCATCCGATGCATCCACAATTTCTTTTTTCCATTGCGGATCGGTACACACCACACAGCCCACGCGCAAGCCAGCCAGGGCAAAATTCTTGGAGAAGCCATACACCGTCACCGTTTTGCGAGCGATCTCCGGGGAGATCGCGGCGAGAGCAATGTGATGATGCGGCGTATACACAATGTCCGACCAGATTTCATCGGACAGGATGCGCAAGCCATGTTCCATGGCCCACTCGGCAACGGGTTTCAACCACGCACGTGGATAAACCACGCCCAGCGGATTATGTGGATTGCAGAGCCACAACATGCGGGTGCGCGGCGTAAGTTGCTTGTGCATGCCGGCAATGAACTCCTCCGCCGATGTCGTGGGAGTCACGCTGACCCGCACGGGAACGGCTCCGGCGCGTTCTACCGTGTGATGCAGCAAAAAATCTACAGGATCGGGAGTAAGGACTTCGTCGCCATGGGTCAGGCTGGCGCGTGCTACTACAGCCATGGCTGAAGCTGCGCTGTCCGTAGCGAAGACGGAATCTGAAGTGCAGTCCATCTGGCGTGTCTCGCGCATCCATGCTGCAACCGTTTCGCGGAACTGCGGCAGGCCCTCCGGCGGGACGTAACCGAGCACTCCGTCCTGTACGTAGCGGACAAGTTGCTCCTGTATGGCCGGGCAAACGGGAAAGTCAGGATCGGCGGCGGTCAGCGGAATCACGTCCGCAGGTTGCTGCGCCCAGCGCAGGTTAAACGCGCGTTCGCGCAGCAGATCCAGGGGCACCGCGTTGTCGGAAAAAAAACCGCTGCTCATAGATTGATCTTAACCGCGATTGATCTTAACCGTCCCAGTCAACCCGGCATCGCTGATTGTCTGGGGATGCCGGAAAATGTTGATAATGAAGATTGGTTCCAGGACCACTTGACGGTCTTAGGCAACGCCTTGCGGCGTCTTTTTCAGATAAGCCTCTCGCGCTTTCTGGTAATAAGAAAAGAGCGCTTTGCTCTTGTCGTCGAATTTCTCCGGATCTTTGAATCCTTCGCCATAGCGCGCGTTGTATTCGGCAAACCAATCCATATGTTTTCCGTCAGCCAGGAAAACAATATCATGGACCTCCATGTTGCGAATGGCCAGCAGCGGATACGGCGCCCTGGCAGCACGGAATGCGGAGTTGTGGATTCCCCTGACATCACACTTCGGGTGAAACTGGCCGATCATCAGTCCCGCCTGAACGTAGGGCGTCTTGACCGTTTCATGCACTAGATCCAGGACGTTTACCTGGTTTTCGGGAATGTCGGGAAAAACGATCAGCAGGGCTTTCTTAAACCGCATGTGCGGATCAAAGGGTTGCAGTCTCTTAAACTCTTCAATGTACCCCAGCACGATTTTTTCAATAGAGGTTGCGTCGGCCCCGATATGCGGGTGAAAGGCCTGGTAAAAAAGGTTTCTGTCGAGCGATTCACGCACAAACGGACAAACCGTCTGGTTATTGCTGTAAGGCCGCTTCACTTCAGGGTTTTCTGTAGTAAGAGCGCTTCTAGCCCAATCCACAATCTCATTCGCAATTTTGAGCAGGCGAGGCTCTAGAATCGCGTGATTCATCCTTCTCCTCCTAGGGGTAAAAAAACGATCTTGGGCACGAAAAGATTGCAGTAATGATATACCTTCCACGCAATCTGAGTCATCATTTAATCTTTTTAGAATCAATTACTTAAGTTCAATTAATTTGATTTTATTAATGTAGAAACTTTCCGTCCGACGCATCTCGTTCTGCGCCTAACTTATAATCTCTTAGGATCGAAAGCTGGATTATCCCTCATAAATCTCACTTTTATAGACGATATTCACAGATAGTTCCATTTTGGGATATTCTTTATTAGGCATTATCCCAAATTGGATATCGAAATCTTCAGGAGTGTTTTGCACAAAATGAATGTCGCGATTTTTGGCGCTGGTATTGCCGGTCTGATGACGGCTATCTCATTGCGTGCGCGGGGGGTTGAGTGCCGCATCTTCGAACGCCACCCCCACATTCACGAAGCCGGCATGGGGTTCATTCTGGTGCCAGAAGGCATTGACCGCTTGCAGAGTTTTGGCGTGTGCTTGACCGGCGTGCCGCTTGACCGTTACTGCTGTCGCGATGCTGCCGGACAGATAGTTCATGAGGAGCCCATGCCCACGGGCGCATTCGCCGTTCGACGCCCTGATCTGATAGCAGCCCTCTTGCGTGCTTTGCCCGCAGCTGCGGTTACGTTCAATTCCGCATTGGATAACCTTGAATTTGACGAAAACGGCGCCGTCTCTGCCGCGGTCCTTAGTTCGGGGGAACGTATCAAGGCAGATCTGTACATAGGCGCCGACGGCATCCGTTCGAAGGCGCGGCTCGCTTTATATCCTGAATGGCCTGCACCGCAGGCCCAGGCCCTGGAAGTGGTCGGATTGGCAACCTCTGATCGTGTCATGCGATGGGCGGGGCACAATTTCAATAAGTTTCACTCTCCCAGCGGTGGAATTGCCCTGGGCATGTTGCCGATGGCTACCGGACACATACTCTGGTTTTTGCAATTTGACGCCTTGCGTTTCCCGCTGGACCAGGAAGACGCCGAAACAGAACACTCGTTTGTTCAGAGGTTAGTTGGCGATTGGGGAGAGCCGGTCGCCGATCTGCTCGACACGACTGATTTTTCTCGTGTGCACGTCTGGCGGCCCGTGGATACCGACCTGGTCCCGCGATTCCATCAGCGCAATCTTGTGCTGGTGGGAGATTCCGCGCATCCCTTGCTCCCTTTCACCAGCCAGGGAGTATCATCCGCGATTGCCGATGCGGTTGCGTTGGCCGATTTGATCACCTCTGAAGCCGGCCTTGACGCAGCTCTTTCCCGTTACACCAATGACCGCCGTGCGCAATGCGTCCCGTACATCGCGAAGGGACGAGAGTTGATACAGAACTTCCTTGAACCACAGGGAGTGAACAGCGTTGCGTTGCCCATAGCGTGACAGCGCAAGAAGCAAGCCCCATTTCCAGATGGCGATCTATAGTTTGCAATCTCTATTTTGATGGAAAGGAAACTTCCCTGACCTCGTCGACCGACCTGGAAACATACAGTCAAGCCCGCGGTGCTTTCTTGGTGAAAATGCTGCTCGCTGTTCTGCTTCTTTCTCCATTGGTGGCGGCTGGCCAGCAGGTGCCGTTGCCTCCTGTAGACCTGGGCGCAACATCATTCACGGACGGCGTTGGAGGCCCAGGCCTGTTTTTGCAGGAGATTCTTGAACCTTTTCATGCGTCACATTTCAACGACCCAGGCGGCCAAAAGCTCCCCGGTGATAATTCGGTCAACGCTTTTGCCGCGCTCACTGAGGTTGCATACACAACGCATTACAAATTTTTAGGCGCCTGGTATGGCGCGGAGGTCCTGCTTCCTTTCGCTCACGCGGACATACAAACCGACCTTGGGGTGCGGGGGACGCAAGGCGGCATGGGCGACCTGATCTTCAGTCCGTTGCTCCTGCAATGGCCGGAGCACAAGGTATTTGGCAAGTCCTACTTTCAACGGCTACATGCGGTGGAGCTGGTTGTGCCCACGGGCCGTTACAATCGCAATGCTGCTGTCAACGTCGGCAACAACGTAGTCAGCATCAGTCCTCAATATGCGGGCACGGTATTCCTGACGCCACAACTCGAAGCAAGCTGGCGCGTCCACTATCTCTGGAACTCACGGAACAACGATCCCAATCCGGTGTACAACGCCAGCAGCATACAGCCAGGACAGGCGGTACATTTCAATGCGTCGGTTTCTTACAAGCTCCAGTCGCGTCTGCGCGCAGGCCTTGCCGGCTACTACCTGAAGGGAATCACCGATCCAAAAATCGGCGACCGTAACATCGCGAACTCCAGAGAGCAGATCGGCGCAATCGGCCCTGGCCTGTGGCTGGACACAAAGCCGTTCGAAATCTATCTGCATGCATTTTTCGAAATGGGAGCCGAGAACCGTCCGCAGGGAGCAAGGTTCGTGTTTCGCATCGTTAAGATTTTTCCAGCAAAATAGTCGCTGGCAACGAGCGACTAAGACCAATGCAGGCTGAACGCGCCTGTTCGCTTGTGCCGCTACAAAATAACCCTCGTTTAATTCACCTTAATGCTTTGAACGTGTTGCCGTTCAAGAGTGTCTCAGTCGTCAGATGTGTAACGTTCTGATGCGTTGATGCACTACAGGAGAAGACTTTAATCAATCGAACAGCACGCCCAGGAATATACAAATGAATATTGGGATTTTTGGTGCGGGAATTGCCGGGCTTATGAGCGCGATTGCCTTGCGGACGCAGGGACATAGCTGTCGCATCTACGAACGGAGCCGTGAGGCACAGGATGCTGGCATGGGGTTCATCCTGTTGCCTGAGGGAATTGAGTATCTGCGAAGTTTTGGGATGGATCTCACTGGCGCATCGAGTGGCGTGCCGCTCGAAAGCTACTGCTGCCGCGATGCGTCGGGAGAGATCTTGCGTGAAGAAGCCATGCCCGCTGGCGCTCGCAGCATTCGGCGGCGTGACTTGACTGCCGCGATGATGCGCGCCCTGTCTGTTTTCGACATCGTTACTTTTGACGCAGAACTGGATGGCCTGGAAGTGGACGCAGCCGGCCGAGTGGCTTCGGCCCGTTTGAGCTCAGGCAAACACGTTGAGGCCGATCTGTATATCGCTGCGGACGGCACCAAGTCCCGCGCTCGCCAAATCATGTTTCCAGATTGGCCCACAGACCCGGCAAGGGTGCAGGAGGTTGTGGGACTTGCCCACTCTGAAAGCGCTGTCCGATGGTGCGGCAACACCTTCAACAAATTCCACGCGCCGGACGGCGGCCTTGCTGTGGGTGTCCTGCCGTTGAACGCTGAGCAATTGGTCTGGTATTTGCAGTTTGACTCCAAGCGGTTCTCGCCACCAAAAGAAAGATCAGAATCCAAACGTACATTCCTGCAAAAACTGATCGGTGATTGGGTTGACCCTCTTCCCCATCTTCTGGCTATGACCGATTTTTCACGCGTGCATACCTGGCGTCCGGTGGACACGGAGCTGATACCGCGCTTTCATCGCCAGAACCTGGTACTGGTCGGCGACGCAGCGCATCCCCTCTTGCCCTTCACCAGCCGTGGAGTGTCATCCGCCATGGCCGGTGGGATCGCACTAGGAAAGTTTCTCAGCGGCGAGCGAAGCCTTGAGGAAGCGCTGTCCGGCTACTCCAGCGAATGCCGTCACCAATGTCTTCCTTACATCGCCAAAGGCCGCGAGATGACTCAGTATTTTCTTGCGCCTCAGCTCGCCGGCAATCTCATGGTGCCAGTGGCGTAACGCGAGCTTTTACTTGCCGGCCATGATTCTCTGCACATTCTCCGGCGCAAAGAATTCCTGCACCGGCACCGTGTGGGCAAACACGCCGAACCAGCGGCTGCGCTGTTCCGGATTGTGCTGCAACGCGGAGAGCAGTTCCCGCACTTCCGGAGGCGGAGGATCCAATGTGGCCAACTGAGAGGTGAGCTCGTAATAGGGCATTTCCGACTGATTGCGCGTCTGCTCATAAGCAGCCAGGGCTTCGTCCGTTGGACGGCGGCCGCTCAGCCCGGCATCGATGGCTTCGGCCAGCCACTCGGCGCTGCGCAGAGAATCCGTGATACCGGAGGCGGTGCAGGGATCTTTCTGATATCCGGCATCGCCGACCAGCGCCCAGCCGGGGCCATAGGGCTTGCGTACATGGCTGGGAATCGCTCCGCCCACGAACCGCGTTTCGCGACGGCCGCTTCGCATGCGGTCCGCCAGTTCCGGAACATACTGAGCCACGGCCTGCGAATATTCTGTTTCCACATTGGCGCGAGCTGAAGGCAGATCGCGGGCGGCAAAGGCCACTCCGATCAGGGTAAGGTCGTCATTGGTGTTGAACGCGAAGAAGACCTTATTGGGCCGTATCCACAGGTGCCATCCCTGCATCTTGACGCCGCTCCAGTAGGAATACCATGATCCCTCGAGCGGAGGCTTGCTGTTGTATTCCTCGGCTTGCACGGCTTTGGCCACGGTAGAGAACATACCGTCCGCGCCAACCACGATGCGCGCTGTCTCGGTCACCGTGGCTCCATTTTTCTGGTGACCGCGAATTCCGGTAACTCGATCTCCATCAAACACCAGTTCCTGGACGAAAAAGCCTTCCCGCAATTCGGCTCCCGACGCAACCGCTCCGTCCACCAGCACGGGATCAAGTTTGAGTCGACGTGGCGCATAAGCAGTCGTCACGCCATCCGCCGGTACGGGCGAGCCGGTAAGCGTGAAGGCCCCGTAGTCCCAATGATTCGTTGTGATCGGAGGGCAATTTGTTGCCGCGAGTTTGTCCAGCAATCCCCACCGCTTCAGAGCAGCCGAGCCGGTTTGATGGATGTAATGATTGGAGAAAGGCATGTCACTGGGGAAGGTCCCGCGATCGACCAGTAAGACTTTGTAGCCCTTACGCGCCAACAGCATGGCCGTAGGCGAACCGGCGCAACGAGCGCCGACAACGATCGCATCGTACATGAACATCTCCTGATAATCTCTGGGCTTAAGTTGGCACTAGTATTCACTCATGCATCGAGGCAGGTCAAGCATGGCCTTTGTTACTAAGGGTTATGTGTTTTGGGGAATTAAAACATTACAATTTCCCAGGGAAAACTGTAAAATTTCACCAATATTTTTCCGACGGCCTTGATACCCCAAGAAGCCGCCTAGACGGTGAGAAGGATTGTGCCCATGACAAACTTAGAGACCATAAAGAGCATTTATTCCGCTGGCGCAGAGCAGGCCGCTAAGACCTTACAGGCAGCCCTGGCTCCTCAGTTCGAATGGACGGAAGCTGCGGGCTTTCCGTACGCCGGAACCTATCGCACGTTGGAAGAAGTAGGAAAAAACGTTTTTGCCCGCCTCGATGCGGAATGGATTGACTACCGAGCGGCAGCGGAAAATTTTTACGACGCCGGGGACACCATCATCAGTACCGGGAAATACCTGGGCACCTACCGCAAGAGTAACGGCGTGATGGACGCTGTCTTTGCCCACATATGGACCTTCAAGAACGGCAGGATCGTTAAATACGTGCAGAACGTAGACACCAAGAAAGTGTGGGACGCAATCGAGGGCAGGTGAGTACTGCCGCCAGTGGTGTAGTCTAGTCTAAAGTCGGTAGTGACCAATTTTTGAGCTCTAGGAACTCGTTGAAAAATCGTGAAAACGAACCTGTTTTCCTTCTACAAGATCTGCGGTGCCAAGAGAATGGCAGAGAGATGGCTGCCGATTTCCTGCAATCCACTACGGGTGGAAGCAAGAGCGGTGGCCCCGTTGT
>WNGQ01000779.1_pt1 | contig 33002 bp, 34 predicted proteins | sample 5407661 | NCBI WGS metagenome assembly WNGQ01 (sample SAMN13153382, study PRJNA577476) | soil metagenome | isolation source: 60 cm soil or saprolite under Garry oak tree replicate 2 | place: USA:California | collected 2016-06-15 | reverse complement strand
GTCTGATACATCGTCTCAATCACTTGATCCAGCGAAACTTTGTGCTCGCTGCCTTCGCGTAACGCAATCCGGCAAGCATTGATCGCCTTTACCGAGCCCATCGCGTTCCGTTCAATGCACGGGATCTGCACCAGCCCGCCAATCGGATCGCAAGTCATTCCCAGATTGTGTTCCATCCCAATTTCCGCCGCGTATTCGATTTGTCCGTTCTCGCCGCCCTGCGCCGCCACCAGTCCTCCTGCCGCCATCGAGCAAGCCACTCCCACCTCGCCCTGGCATCCAACTTCCGCCCCGCTGATCGACGCATTCTCCTTGTACAAAACTCCAATCACGCTCGCTGTCAAAAAATAGCGCAGCAATCCCGCCTCATCCGCCCCAGGCACAAATCTCACGTAGTACTGCGCCACTGCCGGAATAATTCCCGCCGCTCCATTTGTCGGTGCCGTCACGACGCGTCCGCCAGCCGCATTCTCCTCATTCACCGCCATCGCGTACACATTCACCCAATCCATCGGTGCCAGCGGATCACCGCTCCCACTCTCCCCCAGCTTTCTCGCCAACCGCGCGGCGCGCCGCCTCACATTCAATCCGCCCGGCAATATCCCTTCCGTCGCAAGTCCCCGCGCCATGCACTCCTGCATCACTATCCAGATTCGCTGCACGTACTCCCGAATCTCCTGCTCCGTATGCCACGCCTTCTCGTTCTCAAGCGCGACTTCCCACACCGCCATTCCGTGTTCGGCCGCAGTCTTCAACAACTCCGCAGCACTCGTAAACGGATATTTCACAGTAGACTTCGCGTGCGCTCCTGCATCTTCACCCTCGCGCAAAACAAACCCGCCGCCGATCGAGTAGTACACCTGGTCCGCAATGAGCGCGCCAGTCGCGTCCATCGCCCGGTACCGCATGCCATTCGAATGAAAGGGAAGCGTCTTGTCTTTGTGAAACAGCAGATCCTTCGCTTCATCAAAGGGAATAGACCGTGTGCCAGCCAGGGGCAAACTCTTCGCCGTTCGAATCGCGGCCAACTTTGGCTCGATACTCTCCGGAGCAATCTGGTCCGGCAATTCGCCGCTCAACCCTAGCAGCACCGCGCGGTCAGTTCCGTGCCCATGGCCAGTAAGCGCCAGGGAACCATATAGATTCGCCTCGATGCGCGCCGTCTTCTCGATCAATCCGCCAGCGCCCAGTCCCGCCACAAACGCTGCCGCTGCCCGCATCGGCCCAACCGTGTGCGAACTCGAAGGACCAATCCCGATTTTGAATATTTCAAATAGGCTGGTTTTCACAGTCGTGCCCCAACTTCGATGCTACGCCCAGAAAGCCGATAAGGAAAAGAACCACCGTCCCTCGAGTGTCGCACTTCGCACAACCGATCTTGTCGCGAAAGTCCAAGCACGTAGGTCAGTGCCAACGCAAAACCATGGCATCGAAATCGAATTCAATGCGTTTTGCTTCGAGTGAGGCGGGACCTAGACCTAACTCCTTTAGCATCAATACGGTGGGGGTACCGCCGAGGGGGGCTACTGGTCCTTCAGAATCGCGTCGAAATAGGCCAGCATCTCCGGTGAATCCCACTGCTGAGCGCTGACCAGCTTCCGCGCAATCTTTCCGTGCCTGTCAATCACATACGTTTCCGGGATCAGCGAAGTCCCGTAACCAAGCGCGATCTTGGACTTGTTATCCTGCACATGCGGGTCGCGCCAGGTCGGAAACACAATTCCAAAATCCTTCAGGAATTTTTTGTACGCCGCAGGGTCTTCATCAATACTCACGCCAAGAATCGTTCCGCCCAGCGGCTCGATGTGCCTCTGCAAACGATTCAGCGCTGGCGCTTCCTCAACGCATGGTGGGCACCACGAAGCCCAGAAGTTCAGCACCACCACCTTTCCTCGGTAGTCAGAAAGACGCTGCGGCTTGCCATCGATCGTCAGCGCGAAATCATCTGCTGTTTTTCCAGCGATGGACGCTTCACCTTGGCGGTAACTTGGCAGCGCAAACAGGAGCAAAATCCCCACGCCTAGCGCCAGCGCCGCCCAAACCAATGCTCGTCGGGCTCGTTCCATATCAGTGTTATACTAACGTATCCCCTTGGGAATCGATACGCTCCCCACTCTTAACGCCATGAACCATTCCGGCTCTGTCAGCGCGCCCGTCACCGCCATTGTCCCTGCCCGCAACGAGGAAGAAGTGATAGCCGCATGCATCCGCTCACTCGCCGCTCAGCCCGAAATTACCGAAATTATTGCGGTAAACGATCAGTCTTCCGATCGCACGCCGGGAATTCTTCGCGAGCTTGCAAGCAAATTTCCGCACCTTCGCGTCCTAGACGCAACGCCACCTCCAGCAGGTTGGGTCGGCAAAAACAACGCCGTATCATTAGGCGCACAGCACGCAAGCTGCCCGTGGCTACTTTTTACCGACGCCGATGCCGTTCTTGCTGAAGGCGCGATTGCAAAATCCCTCGCCCTGAGCCGCGAAAAGGACGCCGCACTCATTTCATTTTCTCCGGAACAGGTTTTGCAAACCTGGTACGAAAAAGCGCTCATCCCGTTCGTCTATCTTCGCCTTGCGCAAAAATTCTCGTTCGATGAAGTGAATGATCCCGCCAGCAAAGCCGCTGCCGCCAACGGTCAATTTCTCTTGATCAAGCGCGAGGTGTACGACGCCATCGGTGGCCACGCCGAGGTGCACGGTGAAGTTCTTGAAGACGTTGCGTTGGCCCGCCGCGTGAAATCTGCGGGCTTTCGAATTTGGTTCACCGCAGGCGTGGAAATTGTCAAAGTCCGTATGTACCGCTCCTTTTCAGCCATGTGGGAAGGCTGGAGAAAAAACCTCTACCAGCTTATGGGCGGCAGCTCAGGCTCCGTTTTCTCTGAATTCGAGTCCGCCTTTCCCTGGATGATTTTCGTTGTGCTCCTGATCGGCATCAAGATGCCCATCGCCATGTTCGCCGGAGTGATGCTGCTGTTGCTGCGCCAGCTGTCTTATGGCTTGGCACTCTCCCGTAACCATTTCCCGTTCAAACTCATCATCTACTATCTACCTGCAGTTTTGCTGTACGCAGGCGTCCTCTGGGCGTCGCACGAGAGCTACGCCAAGGGCAAAGTGTCTTGGAAGGGCAGGGAGTACTCTGTCGGCGTCTCCAGCGCATCCAAATAACGTAACCGCCATGGTCTATTTAACGCGCAAACTCGAGTTCTCGGCCTCGCATCTGTACCACAATCCCGCGCTCTCCGCGGAAGAGAACCGCCGCATCTTCGGCAAGTGCAATAATCCGCATGGCCATGGCCACAACTACACACTCGAAGTCACCATCGCAGGGGAACCCGATCCTGTCACCGGAATGGTTCTCGATCTGAAAGAATTAAAAGAAATTCTGGAGCGGGAAATCACTCAGCGCATGGACCATCGTTTTCTAAATTACGAAGTCGCCGAACTGAAAGGCCAGATTCCGACTTGCGAAAATGTCGCGCGTGTCATCTGGAATCTGCTCGAACCGAAAATTCCACAAGGACATCTGCACCGCGTACGGCTGTACGAATCTTCTGATCTTTTCGCCGACTGCTACCGCAACGGCAGCAAAGGAACGGTATGATGGCGGATATCCTGCACATTGAGCTCGGCCGCCGCTATCATTTCGCGGCGTCGCACCGGCTGCACAGCGTGAAGCTGACCGAAGAAGAAAACCGCCGGATCTACGGCAAGTGCAACAACGCGTATGGCCACGGCCACAACTACACCGTCGAGGTGCGCCTCTCGGGCGCGGTCGATCCTGCCACCGGGATGATTTCGAATGTTGCCGACCTGGATGCATTTGTGAACGAACAAGTGATCGAACCGTTCGATCATCGTTCGCTGCAAGACGAAGTTTCCGCGTTCCGCGTAACGGTTCCCACTACCGAGAATTTGTGCATGGAAATATTTGAGCGCCTAAAAGCCTTTCCCCATGCAAAACTCGAATCCGTTCGCGTCGTTGAAACATCCAATAACAGCTTCGAATATGCTGGGGATTGAAGCGAGGAAACCAACGTGACCAAGCCAACCGAAGAAATTCTGTTGAACGAAGAAACCAACACTATTGATGCGCGTAAGGTTGCATGTCACATGCGCGAAATTATCCGTTTGGTCGGTGAAGATCCGAATCGCGAAGGGCTGCGCAAAACGCCGGAGCGTTTCGAAAAAGCGCTGAAATTTCTCACCAGCGGCTACCACCAGAACGTGGATCACATCCTCAACGGCGCGACGTTCAGCGTCAATTACGATGAGATGGTTGTGGTGAAGGATATCGAGTTTTTCAGTCTCTGCGAACATCACGTGCTGCCGTTTTTCGGCAAGGCGCACGTCGCGTATTTGCCGTCCAACAAAGTCATCGGATTAAGCAAAATCGCGCGCTTGGTCAACATGTTCGCTCGCCGTTTGCAGATTCAGGAGCGCATGACCAGCCAGATCGCCAAAGCCATCGAGGAAAAAATCGCCCCGCAGGGCGTCGGTGTCATCATCGAAGCCCGCCACCTCTGCATGCAGATGCGCGGCGTCGAAAAGCAGCACGGGTCGGCGGTCACCAGCGCCATGCTCGGCGCCTTTCGCCACAACAAACAAACTCGCGACGAATTCCTCGCGCTCATCCGCCCCAAACAGTCTTGACGCACCGCTACGAGCGCTTAGTGCGGGCCCGAGCGCGTCGTACGCGTTCCCGGTTACCACAACTTTTATCGCTGCACCAGCAACGCGTCTTCCCCTTGGTCCGGTCGTAGAAGACCCAGCGGCAATCATCATTGCGGCAAATCTTGATCCTTGCAGTTTCGCCGCCCTCTAGTGCTTCTGCAAAAGAACGCACTGTTTCGGCGACGATCCAATCCCAGCCATAGTTCGTAGGCACAAACGCTATTTGCAGCCCATTTTGGCGCTCGAACAGTTGCAGCCGGCCCGCTACATTCATTGCTTGATTCAGAATGCGCATCTCGGCCGGCGGAATCGGTTTGCCCGCCGAAAGGGCTTCGCAACTTTTTCGAAGCGTGGCTCTCAGAGATTTCAGCCTTTCAATCGGTGCAGCGGCGCCCGGCAGGTTGGCGAAGTGCCATTGCCGGAGGAAATAGGGAATCCATGCGGAATTGTTCAGGTGGTCTGTGCGCTGTGCGTAGGTATTCCATTCTTCGCTGTTCACCAAATCGACCCACGGGCCGGTTTTGCCGTGCCCTTCAGCCAGAAACTTTGCGTAAGAAGTATTCATGCTAATGACCTAAATCAAGTTGACTCATTACTGGTAGTATTCTATCGTGGTAATGAGTATAATGCAGATTAGTCATTACACGCAAGCCACGGGAATTCAAATGAGCACCGAATCCAATGCCGCCATACTCGAACCTGTAGAAGTAACCGCCACTAGCGCGTCCAAGACACATCCAAGCCGTGTTGGCGTGATTGCCGCCTTCTTCGCTATTTATGTTATTTGGGGCTCCACCTACCTGGCGATCCGCTACGCCGTCGATGCGATCCCGCCGCTTTACACCGCGGGCTTCCGACATCTCACCGCGGGCACGATTCTGCTTCTCTGGGCCCTCGCAAAAGGCCAGCGCCCGAGCTGGCCGCAACTTCGTGCTAGCGTCGTCATCGGATTTTTGTTTTTCCTGATCGGCCACGGCACTCTGCATTGGGCGGAAACGCAGGTTCCCAGCGGGCTTGCGTCCTTACTTATCGCTTCAGAACCCATCTGGGTTTTTCTGATGGCATGCGCTGCGGAAAAGCGCTGGCGGATGAACGTCTTCCTGCTCGCAGGAGTCGTTCTCGGCTTGGCAGGAGTTGCACTGCTCCTCGGCCGCGATGTGTGGTTCGCCGGTCGTGGCGTTTTCCTTGGAGCAGTCGCGTGCCTGGTCGGAGCGATCGGCTGGTCTGCGGGAATTATTTATTCAAGGAGATCGCACCTTTCCGGCAGCCCGCTGCTGTTGTCCGCTCTATCCCTACTTGCCGGTTCGGTGATGCTGCTTACGACCGGCACGATCTTCGGCGAATATCGTGGTTTTTCCTTTCACGACGTTCCTGTACGTTCATGGCTTGCGCTGGCGTACCTGATCGTATTCGGTTCGGTGATTGCCTTCACGGCCTATAACTGGCTGCTTGAGCATTATTCTCCAACGCTCGTCGCAACCCACACCTACATCAATCCAATCGTCGCCGTACTTCTTGGCTGGTGGTTTGCAGCCGAGCACGTTTCGCTGAATGTGTTGCTATCCGCAGCGATGGTGATCGCGGCAGTATTTTTGGTAGACCGCGGAATGGCGCGTCTCAAAGCCTAAAGTGTGAAGGCTACGTGGGCTGCGCCGTGTAACGGTCAGTTTGCCCGTGTCTCTACTCCGCCGTTTTACTCATTCGGCACCGCAACCTCCGCATCTCGGGCCACCTCCGATTTTCACATCGGTGTGATTGCGATCGTCGCGCGCGAATTCTCCCACTCGATTCGGAGGGTGCAATCCTTTTCGCCTTTATCGAAGGCAATTGTGAGGTTCTCCACGGGCGACGAAGTCGAGGAAGCGTTCATGTCCGCGCGCAGGGCGTCCATCTCGGCTCCGGGATAAGGAACTCCCCATTCGCCAGTTTTCTTACTGATGATCAGAACCCATTTGTCTTTGTTCGGAATGGTGAAGAGAGTGTAGTTACCTGCAGGCAGGTGCTTCCCGCCGATCATCAAGTCGGAGGTGGTCACGAATGTAGTGGCCTCGTTCGCCCCGGTGCGCCAGACTTGGCCATAAGGCGCAACATTCGATTCAAAAACCTTGCGCCCCTTTACGCGAGGACTCGAGTAGTCCACCGTGATGGATTTTCCGCCGGGCAAATCGCACTTGGCCGTCGCTGGCGGGCTCGGCCGTTTGGATTTGTCCTGCTGTGCGTGAATAGCGATTGCGGCAACGGCGACCGCAACCAGTACGAAACTCCCAATTGTTAAAGCTCTTCGCATCGTGGAACCTCCCGGTTGAAAAACTCTAGCAGAATGGACGCACGGAAGTAATAAAGGAAAGTTGGAAAATCTGTCCTAGAATCTCAATACCCCGATGAAGCCAATGACTAGGGAAGCGTCCAAAACCGGCCCGCTCGCCGGAATCAAGATCCTCGAATTGGGGCAGGCTATCGCCGGACCCTTTGCGGCTTCGTTCCTGGCCTGGTTTGGCGCCGAGGTGATTAAGGTTGAGCCGCCCGGCACTGGCGATCCAATTCGCAACTGGCGCGTCGTTCACCAGGGAACCTCGCTCTGGTGGTATTCGATGGCTCGTAATAAAAAATGCGTCACCCTGAATCTTCGCGCAAAAGAAGGGCAGCACATCGCGCGTGAACTCGCGAAACGTGTGGACGTGGTGTTGGAAAATTTTCGCCCAGGCACATTGGAAAAATGGGGTCTCGGCTATGAAAATCTAAAGAAAGAAAATCCCGGCCTGATCCTCGCGCGCATTTCCGGTTATGGCCAGACCGGTCCAAACGCGCAGAAGCCCGGCTTTGCAGCGGTTGCCGAAGCGTTCGGCGGCTTGCGGTATGTCACTGGAGAGCCGGACCGCCCGCCCGTTCGACCCAACCTGAGCCTCGGCGATTCTGTTGCCGGTCTGCACGCCGCACTTGGCATCCTGATGGCGCTCTACCATCGCGACGCGAAAGGCGGCACTGGACAAGTCATCGACGTGGCGCTGTATGAGTCCGTCCTCAATCTCATGGAAGGTGCGATCCCCGAATTCGATCTTGCGGGCGTAAAGCGCGAGCGCGAAGGCATGCGGCTCACCGGCATCGTTCCGAGCGGCACGTATCCGTGTGCGGATGACGCCTACATCGTGATCGGCGCCAACGGTGACAGTATTTTCCGCCGCTTCATGTCCGCAATTGGACGCGATGATCTCGCGCAGGATGCGCGGCTTGCACAGAATGACGGAAGATCTTGCCACGTCGACGAAATCGATGAGGCAATTTCGGCCTGGACGCTGCGCCATCCGGCGCGCGAAGCCATCCGCATCCTCGAAGCCGCGGAAGTTCCGGCGGGCCCGATCTACTCTGCTGGGGAGATGATCGAGGACCCGCACTACCGCGAACGCGGCGTTTATGAGCAGGTAGAACTACCGGGTGGCCAGTCTGTGAAGCTACCCACCGTGGCCCCCAAACTTGCAGCGACGCCGGGTGGTTTACGCTGGATTGGACCGCCGCTCGGAGCGCATAATAATGAAGTCTACCGAGACTGGCTTGGCCTCCCCGCAGCCGAGCTTGCACGCCTCGCATCCGAAGGCGTCATTTAATCTGAAATCCGCAACGGAAAACTTGGGCTGCACTCGAGGGCAGCGCCATCGGCATGATACTTCTCGAAGAAAAGGGCGAACGCGACTCCCAATTGCTGGTGATCCGTCAAACGGATCACGCCTTTCTGGCGGGATTTTTTGCGCGGGAGTGGGGCAACGAACGCTTCACCAAGCCGCAGCCTAACACTTCGTTCTGCCTCGCCGTCGCCGAGCACGACAATGGCTGGAGCGAATGGGAGTTGCAAGCCCAACTCGACCCCAAGACTCATCTGCCTTACAGCTTCATGTCCATTCCAACCGCCGCTCACATTGCAATTTATCAGAGGGGAATCGAGCGGCTCGTAAGAGTCGATCATTACGCGGGTCTGTTGGGCACCATACACGCCTCGTGTCTATACGATCGCGCGCGAGCGACCATGCCTGGATTTTCAGCGAAGTATGTCAAGGCCGAAGAAAATTACCTGGCGAATGACTTTATCCAGCAGTTGCGGCTGCAGCAGCTTCGTTTGAAAGTGGATCTGCGCGCGAACCTGGCCACCAAGCCTTTTTTGGAGGATCCGCTGGTCAATGCGAACGTGGCTCGGCTGGAAGCGTTGGATCGCTTGTCCCTGCATTTCTGTTTGAATTCGGGACAAGATGCCGTTATAGACGCTGTGCCGGTGAACGATCACGGCGAAGAAGCTGATTTGGAGTTGCACGCCGAGGGCGCAAACGTGATAGCTGTTACTCCGTATCCGTTCCGGCGTGATCCCTTGTCGTTCAGCATCATGGCGCGGCGGGTCTCAAAAAAGATCTACTCAAGCGATTTGGATTTCCAGAAGACGCTGGCAGCCGCGCCATATTTCCCACTGAAATTTACGATGCGCGCACGGCGAGAAAATGCATTTTCGCAAGTTGCCGGAATTTAATCCACTGAACGGGGTAGTGAGTCGGCTTCCGGTGACGGCGTTACCAGGCGTTGAGGGTTGCCGGTCGAATGGTAAATCAAAGAACTCTGGTGTTAGTGTGATGCCATATCCCCATAAGGCTACCATCACACGAGCTGCTTGGGCCTGGATGAGCCGCGTGATCGGAAATTGACTCGGTACCGAAGATTCACGTGAGCTGCCGCGCGCGAGTCTCCGGCAGGAGCAACGCGAGCGCGGCTGCAATCAGGTAAGCTCCCGCAGGTAATAGAAACGCAGGGCCAATCCCGAAGTGCAGGGCCAGCGAACCAACTGCGAACGGCGCAGCTGCCGAAAGCCCGCGTCCTATGTTATAGCTGAGCCCCATCGCGGTGGCGCGGATTTCGCCGGGGAAAATTTCGCTGGCGATTGCCGCAAATCCCGAAAAGAAACCAATTCCAAAAAAACCGACGACCGGGCCCAAAATCAACAGCCACACCGGCAAGTGGACCAGCCCATACACAGGCACAAGCAGGGCGGCGATTAAAAGGTATGCGACGTATGGGCGCTTGCGGCCGTATGCATCTGCGAAAAAACCAAATAGCGCATAGCCGAGCCATTTACCTCCGCATAGCAGCAGGAAAAACGAAGTGGTTTTCGCCAGGCTGAGTCCGTGGCCGCCTTGTGCGATAGGTAGCGAAAGGTATCCGGGAATCCAGATGAACAGTCCCCAGTAGCCGAACATTGCGAAGGAATTCATCGCCGTCGCAAGAATTCCGTTGCGAAGTGTCTCGCCGCGAAGAAGCAAACTGAGCTTTACGCGTTGCGATTTCGCGGCTCGTTGCTTCCACAATTCGGATTCGGGAACACTGCGACGGATCCAGAGGACGACAATTGCCGGCAGAACTCCTACAAGAAAAACTGCGCGCCAACCAAAATGTGGAAGCACAATCGCCACAACCATGGCCGCGATCGCTTCTCCGATCGCGTACGCGGACTGCATCAATCCAAGCGCTTTGCCGCGATGTTCGGCGCGCCAGGTTTCCGCGATCAGCGCCGCCGCCGTCGTCCACTCGCCGCCCATCCCTAGTCCGAGCACAAACCGAAAGAAGCCCAGCTGCGGAATGGTGTGCGTGAACGCGCAGGCCGCGCTTGAAATCGAGTACACAAGAATCGACGCCATTAACGCACGGGTTCTGCCAATGCGGTCTGCAAGAAAACCAAACAGAAGTCCGCCGATTGCGGAAGCGATAAGTGTCAACGAATTCAGGAAACCCGCCGTGCGAGTGTCCATCGAAAATTCCCGCAACAGATATGCGATGACGAGCGAGAAAAGCATCACGTCCATCGCGTCGAGCATCCAGCCAAGGCCGCCGGCGACCAATGTACGGCGCTCGGCAGCGGTGATGTCTCGAGGTAGCGAAAATCCCGTTGCACGTTGTTGTGTAACGGCGGAAATGCTCTCGGGGGCTGAAGACGAAGAGCTCAACATTGCTGCGGATTGTACCGAATGCCCCGCAAAACAACAGACCATTCTTCCCGCGGCTGCGAACCTGCCCTCTCGAACAATTTGATTGCCTGACCTCCAGGACTTTGTTACGCTCCCGCGCATTCGGGAACCCGGGAGGAACTCCATGGCATTCTGTAAATCGTGTGGTCAGGAAATCGGGACTGCTTCGTTCTGTCCGAAGTGCGGCGCAAGCCAGGGAGCAGTTGCTACACCGGTAACCGCTGCGGCTTCGCCGACCGAGGGGCTTCAGGAAAATGTTGCTGGATTGCTCTGTTACTCGCTTGGGTGGCTTACGGGAATCATCTTCCTGCTGATCGATAAGCGCCCGTGGGTTAAATTTCACGCGGCGCAGTCGATTGTTGTCTTTGGTGGCCTGACGATTCTCCGAATCGGGCTGGCGATCGCCGGTGGGATGTTTGGTGGAGTCGTTGGATTCGGTTTGTGGACGATGGTCGGGTTGTTGCTGGGACTGGTTGGCCTGGTGTTGTGGATTTTCTTGATGGTCAAGGCTTACCAGCACGAAGCTTTCCGCGTTCCTGTTGCTGCCGGAATTGCTGACGGAATCGCTGGCAAGTAAGCAGTTTTGCGAGCTTCGATGGGACCTGCGAATCGGGCGGTCCTTTTTTGCTCCTACGTTCTCCACTTGACTTTCGTTTCCGCTGCCCGCATCGTTAAAGGCTTTGCAAGTGACGGCGCCAGCCACCGTCTTACAGAAAGGCCCGTATCCTCCACTCATGACCCGAGTACGACTGTGCTTTCATGACCGCTGCTTTGATGGCACCGCTTCCGCCGCAGTTTTCTATCGCTTCTATCGTGAAAGATTCGACGCTAACGCGGAATTCCATTTCACCGGAATGACGCATCGCGCAGTTCAGCCGTGGGAAGACGGCTTGTTTGACGGCAACGAAAACGTGATCGTCGATTTTAAGTATTCCAACTCGCCAAAAGTTACCTGGTGGTTCGATCATCACCAGAGCGCGTTCCTGACGCTCGGCGACGCGGAAAATTTCCGCCGCAATCCGGGACCGCATATGTTCTACAAACCGGAATACAAATCCTGCACCATGCTGATAGCGGATACGGCGCACGAGAAGTTTGGATTCAATTCTGAACCGCTGAAGGACCTGATTCACTGGGGCGACATCATCGATGGAGCGCAATTTCCTACGGCGGAGTCAGCTGTTGAACTCGTCGAACCCGCGACGCAACTGGCGCTGGTGATCGAAGCGGCGCCCGAAGATGGCGTGCCCGCAAAAATTATTCGTGAACTTGCCTACAAGCCCCTTCCCGAAATGGTTAAATTGCCAATTGTCGCGAAACATCTCGGGCCGCTCCTTGAACGTCATCGGCGGTCGATTGAAATTCTTCGCGAACGTAGCGAAGCGCGCGACGGCGTGATTTTTTTCGACGTCAGCGATCTCGACCTCGAAGGCTATAACAAATTCATTCCGTACTTGCTCCATCCCGAATGTGTTTATTCGATCAGTGTCAGCGCGTCCGCGGTTCGCGCGAAAGTTTCGCTGGGCACCAATCCGTGGAATCTGGCTAGTGCCGACCAGAATCTAGCTTCGCTCGCCGAAAAATACGGTGGCGGCGGCCACCAGCGCGTCGCTGCGATTTCTTTCGATCCATCGGATATTGCGCGTGCCAGAGAAGTAGCGCGTGGCCTCGTCGAAGTCCTGCGCCAAGCGCCGAAGTAATCTCCGTCGCACTTTCTCTGCTTCGCGCCAAACGCCTCCCTTGCGTTGTCACCCCTCGTGGCTTACTCTTAAAAGGTTCTTGGTAGAGGTGCGGAGCTCATGAGTAGCGCGGCCAGCAATTCCGAACAGCTTCGGAGGCCATCGCGAAAGGGAGCCGGGTTTCAGGGTTTGTACTTACAACCCTGACATAGAAGGTTTCTGGGCTTGTGCTTGCAAGCCAGGATGTTCACTCCGCCGAAACGCCGTCTGTAGCTGAAACAGCCGAGCGTTGGGGGGCAGGTCCAAGGCCTGTTCACTGTCATTTCGCTATGTGTGATGCACTTCGTGCAATACACTTCGCGCAAATGAAGCGCTATCGAGAGGCAGCGACCCCGAGTTTTCTTCGCGGTTCTCTCTTCTCTTTTTTGCGTTCTCTTCCAATACAACTCTTTCGATGAGGTTCCATGGATCCTTTCGCGCTTACGCGTTCGCTGATCGACATTGAGTCCCTTACCGGCCGTGAGAAAGCCGCAGGCGAATTTCTGTTTGGGACACTTTCGAAACTCGCCGCGCCCAGTGCCGGTGCTGTCGAGCGGATGGAAGTCTCTCCCGATCGTTTCAATGTTCTAGCCACATGGGGAACGCCCGTCGTCACGCTCTCCACTCACATGGACACGGTACCGCCGTTTTTTCCTTCCAGCGAAGATGACGAGTTTATTCGTGGCCGGGGTGCGTGCGATACGAAAGGAATCATCGCGGCGATGATCTCTGCTGCAGAGAATCTGCTCGCCGCGGGCACGCGCAATTTCGGCTTGCTGTTCGTTGTGGGCGAAGAAAAAGATAGCCTCGGAGCTTTGTGCGCGGCTAAAAACCCCCGCGGCTCAAAATTTGTGATCAATGGGGAGCCGACGGAAAACAAACTGGCGCTTGGCTCAAAGGGCGCTCTCCGCTACGTTCTTACCGCGCGCGGCCGTCTTGCTCACTCCGCGTATCCCGAACTCGGCGAATCCGCGATTGAAAAATTACTCGACGTGCTCGCGGATGTTCGCAAACTTTTGCTGCCGCGAGACTCCCTGTTTGGCAAATCGACCTTAAATATCGGCACCATCTCCGGCGGACGCGCGCCGAACGTAATCGCCGATGAAGCACGCGCGGATTTGATGTTTCGTACCGTCGGTGATCCCGAACCAATCCGCGCAGCACTGCGAGCGGCTGTGGATGGCCGCGGCGAATTGGAAGAGATGCTTCATACGCCTGCGCTGCACCTTGAAGCGATGGATGGCTTTGAGAATACCGTCGTTGCGTACACGACAGACATTCCGAACTTTGCAGGCGCATGGGGCAAACCGTTCCTTATTGGCCCGGGCAGCATCCACGTGGCGCATACGGCAGAGGAGCGCATCCCAAAGAAACAACTCCAAGACGCGATTGGAATTTACACGCACATGGTTCAGCAGCTACTCGCGGGGACACGTTGAAGATGAGCCTGCGCATCGCCATTGTCGGCTACGGAAAGATGGGACGCTCCGTCGAACGTCTCGCGCCAGAGCACGGCTGCGAAGTAGTCCGCATTTTCCGCTCCGCGGAAAATGGCAACGGCGCCGCTATCATCGAGGAATCGCTGGCCGGGGCTGACGTCGCGATCGAATTCACCACGCCGCTCGCAGCGCCACAAAATATTCGTCGCTTGGTCGAACTTGGCATCCCGGTGGTAACGGGCACAACGGGATGGTTCGAGGACATATCGCAGATTCGCGAATTTACTGCGGCGAGAACGGCAGCGTCATCTGGGGGCCGAATTTCTCCGTCGGGTTGCATCATTTTCGCGCCGTCGTTACCGAAGCGGCCCGCCGCTTCGCACGCGGGGAAGCGTACGGCGCGTGGGGTTGGGAAATTCACCACGCCGCGAAAAAGGATTCGCCTTCCGGCACGCTCCTCGCCCTCGCTGAAGATATTGCGCGGAGTGGATATTCGCGCTCCGTGAGCCTTAGCGCCAATCGCGCTGGATCAGTGCCGGGTACTCACGAAATTGGCTTCGATTCCACCGAAGACACCATCACGCTCCGCCACACGGCGCGCAGCCGCGATGGCTTCGTGCGAGGAGCTTTGCGCGCTGCGCGTTGGCTCGCGGGCAAAAAGGGATTTTTCGAGTTTCGAGAAATCGTGGACGAGCTCCCGTAGCTCGCCCCGAAAAAATTTCGGAAAGAGGAGGTCACGATGCAATTTACTGGATGCGGCACGGCGTTGGTTACGCCGTTTCAGCAAGATTTCTCCCTGGACGAGGCTGCGCTGCGAAAGCTTGTGCAGCGGCAGCTTAACGTGGGCGTGGATTTTCTCGTTCCGTGCGGAACCACCGGCGAAAATCCCACACTGACGCGGCGTGAACATCTTCGGGTGGTGGAAATTACGCTCGAAGAATCGGCCGGACAAATTCCGGTCCTCGCCGGCGCCGGAGGCTACAACACTCACGAAGTCGCGGAGCTGGCACGTGAACTCGAGTCTCTCGGAGCCAGTGGTTTGCTTTCCGTCACGCCCTACTACAACAAGCCCACGCAGGAAGGCCTCTACCAGCACTATTGCGAAATCGCGCGATCCACACGGCTCCCGATCGTGCTGTATAACGTGCCCGGGCGTTGCGGCACAAACCTCGAGCCCTCCACAGTCGAGCGGCTCGCGGCAATCGAAAATATCGTCGGCATCAAGGAAGCGTCAGGAAATATTTCTCAGATGTCGGCGCTCGCCAACGCCGTACCGAACGAATTCACAATACTTTCCGGGGACGATGCCATCACGCTGCCGCTCTTTGCACTCGGTGGCCGTGGTGTGATCTCTGTCGCAGCAAACGAGATTCCCGCGGAAATGGCGCAGCTTTGCCGTCACGGATTACGCGGCGAATTTGATCAGGCCCGTGCCATTCACCGCAAGTATCTGCCGCTGATGGAAATCAATTTCATCGAATCGAATCCGATTCCGGTCAAAGCCGCGCTCGCCCTGATGGACCTGCTCGAACCCGTTTGGCGCTTGCCGATGGTGCCGCCAAGAGTGGAGAATCGAATGCGCATCCACAGCGTTTTGGATTCGCTCGAACTTGTCGAGAGGTCTTCCGTTGCCGTCGCTAGCATCCCTCATTGAGGATTTATTCGACCATCCACCGGGGAGTGCGAAGTTTGTACTTGCAGACCCCGCATTGAGAGAAACCTATTCGGAAGAGGACCGGCGCGTTTTTCAAAAATTCAAGGACGCGCTGAACGCCGGTGAAGTGCGCGCTGCGGAACCGCATGCGTCTTCACCGTCCGGTTGGCGCGTAAACGCGTGGGTTAAAAAAGGAATTCTCCTGGGATTCCGCATGGGGTCTATCGTGGAAATGGGCCCGTACCCGACAGCGCAGCCATTTCTCGATAAATCCACATATCCGCTCAAAACTTTACATCCGAGCGACGGCGTGCGCCTCGTTCCCGGCGGCTCCAGCATTCGCGATGGTAGTTATGTTGCGCGCGGAGTTGTGTGCATGCCGCCGATGTTCATCAACGTTGGCGCGTATGTAGACGAAGGCACATTGGTCGATTCGCACGCGCTGATCGGCAGTTGCGCACAAGTCGGAAAGAAATGCCACATCTCCGCAGGCGCGCAAATTGGCGGCGTCATCGAACCTGTCGGCGCAATGCCCGTCATCATTGAAGATGAAGTGATGATCGGTGGGAATTCCGGCATCTACGAAGGAACCGTCGTTAAGAAGCGCGCGGTTCTCGGTACCGGGACGATCCTGAATGCTTCCACTCCTGTTTACGATCTGGTGCGTGGTACCGTGTACAGCGCCACCGACGAGGAGCCGCTGGTGATCCCGGAGCAGGCCATCGTCGTTCCTGGTGCACGCGAAGTGAAGCACGCGGCTGGCGCGAAGTGGGGACTATCGCTATACGCTGCGGTGATTGTGAAGTATCGCGATGCCAAGACCGATTCGCGTGTTAGGCTCGAAGAATTTTTGCGTTAAAGCGCTTGCTTCACAATCGCTCGTGCACCATCGGACTCTTTTTTGAGGGACAAGAATGGTCAGAACAGTTTTTGCCACTGCGCTGCTGGCAACGCTTCTTATTCTGGCTCCTTTCGCTAGCGCACAAAAAGGCAGCATCGAAAGAGTCAAGGTCCACAGCAAATTCCTTGAAGGAAATCTCGAAGGCGATTCACCAGACCGCGATGTCACTATCTATCTTCCTCCTAGCTACAAATCGACGATGAACAAGCGGTATCCCGTCGTCTACATGCTGCACGGATTCACGGATAACGATGAAAAATGGATGGGCCTGGTCAAACATTGGATCAATCTTCCTAACGTGATCGATAAGGCTTTGGCCAGCGGCGAATCACGCGAAATGATCGTTGTGATGCCAAACGCCTTCACGCGCTTCTTTGGCAGCATGTATTCCAATTCCGTCACGATTGGCGACTGGGAGGATTTCATCGCCCAGGAATTGGTGCAGTACATCGACGCGCACTATCGCACCATTTCGGACGCTGCAAGCCGCGGATTAGCAGGGCACTCGATGGGCGGATACGGCGCTATGCGTATCGGAATGAAGCACCCGGAGATTTTCTCAAGTATTTATCTGCTGAGCCCATGCTGCCTGGCTGCGACCGAAAGGCAAACAACGGCAGAGATGATGCAACAGGCCGCAGCAGTTAAGGATCCGTCTGAAGTTGAAAAAACTGGCTTCATGGCGAAAGCGATGCTCGCTTCCGGCGCAGCGTGGTCTCCGAATCCGAAAAATCCTCCTCTCTATCTCGATTTGCCTTTGAAGGACGGAGAATGGCAGCCCGCGGTCGCCGCAAAGTGGGCCGCGAATGCTCCGCTCGTTACTGTCGATCAGCACGTCACCGATTTGAGGCGCTTGAAAGGTTTTGCGTTTGATGCAGGCGACAAGGACCAGCCGATCGCGTCAAATATTAAAATTCTCGACGAAACGTTGAACGCCAACAGCGTCACGCACACTTTTGAGATCTACGAAGGCGATCATTTGAATCACATCGCGGACCGCATCGAAACAAAAGTTCTCCCATTTTTCTCAAAGACTCTGTCATTCGCCCATGAGCACAAGTGATGTTGATCACGACCGACCATTGTTTCTAAGGAGACGGCTGCGTGCCCGGTGAGGCATCTGTCGTGAACAAATCAAAATCCGTTTGCCTCGGCGACACTGCCATCTTGGTGTATGTCGCCGCACTTACGGTCGTTGTGCATTGGATCACCGGACATCAGTACGGATTCCATCGCGATGAATTGGCAACGCTCGAAGACGCACGGCATCTCGATTGGGGGTTCGTGGCCTATCCGCCGGTCACGCCATTTTTCGCGCGATTGTCGCTGATGCTTTTCGGAACATCGTTGGCCGGCTTCCGATTTTTCGCTGCTGTGGCTGAAGCAATCGCGGTAGTGCTGACCGGATTGATGGCACGCGAGATGGGCGGCCGTCGCGGAGCGCAGTTTGTCGCCGCTGCCGCCGCAATTCCGTTTTGCCTGGCTGGCGGCGCGTTGATGCAGTATGTCTCGTTTGACTATTTGTTTTGGGTGCTGACCGCTTATTTCGTGGTGAAGTTGCTGAATACGGAAGATCCCCGGTGGTGGATCGCGATCGGCGCTTGCATTGGACTCGGCCTCGAGACCAAGTACACGATGGGATTTTTTGCGATCGGAATCGTCGCAGCGGTCGTACTCACAGACGCGCGCCGCTATCTTAAAAGCAAATGGCTGTGGTACGGAGTAGCGCTCTCTATTCTGATTTTGTTGCCGAATCTTATTTGGCAGGCTAGGAACCATTTTATCTCACTGGATTTTCTTCAACATATTCACGCTCGCGATGTGCGCATTGGCCGCACAAAGAATTTTCTTCCTGAACAATTGCAGTTTACTCTGTTCGGATTCGTTCTATTTCTTGCGGGATTGTATTTCACTTTGTTTTCTCGTGACGGCAAACGCTTTCGCATGCTTGGGTGGATGTACCTGACTCCATTGGTAATTTTCGTGATTGCGAAAGGCCGCGCGTACTATCTGGCCGCGGCATATCCGATGCTCTATGCCGCAGGGAGCGTGTGGGTCGAACGAGCGCTTGTTTGCGTTGGAAGCACGCTACAAAAGTTAATTCGTGTTCTGGTTTGGGCGGCGCTTCTGACGGATGTTGTCATTATGGGGGCAATCACTCTTCCCATTGCGCCCGCGAACTCCACATGGGCAGCGCATGCCATGAAAATCAACGGAGATTTTTGCGAGGAACTCGGCTGGCCGGAACTTGTCCAGACCATTGCGGAAATTCGGGATTCGCTTTCCGCGGAAGAGCGCGCGCAGTTGGGAATCCTCACCGGAAATTACGGCGAAGCGGGCGCTGTGAATCTTTACGGAGCGCAGTTCGGACTTCCTAGAGCAATCAGCGGGGTAAATTCATTTTGGCAGCGTGGCTATGGCGATCCTCCGCCGCAAACACTAATCGTTGTGGGAGCAGATCTTGATGACCTTCAGGGGGAGTTCGCCTCGTGCAGGCTTGCGGCAGACATCTGGAACCGCTTCGGCGTGGAAAATGAAGAGACGCGCGACCATCCCAATATTTTTGTCTGCCACACGCTGCGCAAGCCATGGCCGGAGTTTTGGAAAACTTTCCGCTATTTTGGCTGAGCTCGCGAAGTCTCACGCTCGACGGACGTAGAAATAGGGATAACTGTCAACATTACACCAGCGTCGGATTCCACACTGAATGAAATGACCGACTGCCCCACAGGCAGCGATTTCGTAAGGTAGGCACCGCGATAGATGGGAAGACGTTTAGATACTTAGCGTTCTGAGGCACTCCTTGCCCTGGTCATTTTTGCAAATTCAAGAAGGCACTTGACAGAGCCCTGTTCTGACACTATATATACATGTCAGGTAAGGCAGCGACCCCAGCTCGCAAAGCTGCGGTCTAGAATGGGTGTGCTAATCTTTTATGCCTACGGCTCCGGATCCCGATCTCCGCTTGCGTGGCCGGCTCCTGCGCGGCCTGGGCCGGCTTCGCGAAATGCTTCCGGGTTCTTTTGTGGAACGTCAACGGGCTTGTGGGCGTGCCAACTGCCGCTGCGCCGATGGCAAGAACTTACATACCCAATACCAGATTTCAGTTCTGGTCGACGGCCAGCCCAAGACTTTCAATGTTCCCACCACTTTGGTGCAACAGGTACGCGACAACATCGAATTGCGCAAGCGTTTTGAAGCCGCAGCAGCCAGCATCTGCAACATCAATCTGCGCCGTTTCCTAAAACAAAAGGAAAAGCCCTAACCTTGCGTCGACACCAGTTCGAGACCTACCTCGATAAGGTGTTTGATTTCTCCGCAAGAGTGGAAGCTTTGCCGGATGGACGCCAGTTTCCGGATCGAAACGGAATGCCGGCAAGGTGTTCTTGGCAAACGCATTGGGGCTTTGAGCGAAGACACCATGGGGTACGCTCTCGCTCGCTATGATCGCGATGCCCTTTTAGCTGTGCCTTGGCCCGCCAATGCAAACGCAATGGCCTGTTCCGTTCCCGGTGGGCGAGAGGACGGATCGTCGCTGCCGTAGACGGGATAGAAATCTGCAGCTCCTTTGTGCGCTCCTGTGAAGATTGTATGGAGCGTAAGGTCCACCATTTGGTGGATGGAGAACTGCGCGAACAGATTCAGTACTATCACCGCATCTCCGTGGTCACCGTGGTCAGCTCGGCCTTTCCCATCCCTTTAGGAATTCGCTTTCAAAAGAACGGAGAGAGTGAAGTCGCCTGCAGCCTGGCTTTGCTCAAGGAACTACTCGAACAGTTGGGGCGCCGGTTCCTGGATCTGTTGGTTGCCGATGCTCTGTATTTACAGGCGCCGTTTATCGCTGCGCTGGAAGCTCTGGGTTTCGATTGGGTGATCAATCTCAAGGAGAACCAACCTGAGTTGCTGGCGGAAGCACGGAGGATTCTGCCTTGCGAAGAATCTGCCGACCCACAGGAGTTGCAGCTGTGGCATGCACCGGAGGTCTACTGGCCGGTGACCGACCGCACGGTCGGTATAGTCAAAACGGTCCGCCGGATCGAGAACCATCGCCAGCGGGTTCGTCGGGACGAACTGGGGCGGAAGCACTCGGAGAAAGAAACGGTCATGGAGACGAGCACGAATTTCTACGCCAGCAACCTGGAGCTGGGTTCCATTCCGCCCGTGTTCATCCATCAGTTAGGTCGTAGTCGTTGGATTATCGATAGCCAAGTGTTCCAAACCATGACCACCGAAGGGCACCTCAAAAAACCATCGGTGCATCAGGGCCGTGGTCAGGTGTTGATGGTGCTCACCTGGATTCGCGTATTGGCCTTTACTCTCACCCTGGTGTTCTTTCATCGCCAGGTGCACAGCCACTTCAGAAACTGTTCTTTTGGTCTTTGTGATCTGGCGCGTAGATTGGCTTATCAGTTTCTCGTTCCACGCCCGGATTCCAGTTGAACGTCCCGGCTTCCTCTACAATAAAGTAATCCTGCGCCCGATCTGGGTGCCGCCACTCCTTTTCTCTTCCCACCCTCTACCGGCCCTTTTGCAGCCTTCCTGACTCTTCCTTTCCTCGCGCAATTCTGAAACCGCCCGTCTCACAGCCCAATTTCATTGGAATCAGCCAATTAACTATTCCCCGCACCTACCTTTGCGAAATCGCTGGCCCCACAGGTGGGTGCGCGACATAGTTGTGGAGATCATGCGGCCCTGACGCGGTTCTCCCAGTATTGTTCGAACCGCCCACTGAGGCGGTTAGCGCGGAGGGCGAGGATGGCATTGGCACCGCGCAGAGTCCAGAACATACCGGACTGTTTGAGTCGAGATCCGATGATGGTCTTGCACCCCGCTTCGATCACGCCAGAACCGATAAAGAGATGTTGTTTCCGGAAGGTGGGGTAGCGCATGCGATGGGCGTTGTGCAAAAAATATTCTACTTCGATGCGGATCTGCTCTTCGACCTTGCGATCCGAGGTGGGGAACCTGCCGAGCTCGGCCACTAAGGATTCGATCTGGCCAGCATCGAGCTTGCGCTGCAGTTTGCAGGCCCACGTTTTGCGCTGCTTGGAGTCCGCCGGATAAAGCTTGGCGGCTAGTTCCCAGAGATGTTGCCGCGCGTGATAGAGATCGACGATTTGCGTGGCTCCGGGAAAATGATAATCGGCGAGGTTCCAGATCCAGGGAGCGCCATCGCCGAGTACCACTTTCCGCTTGGCTCGACACCAGCCTCTTTGCCAAGCCTCATGATAGAGACGTACTCCGAACTCCTCCGCCGTCTCGATGGCTCCGCTGTATGTTGTGGAAGCTTGGTCACGAACTGGACGACCTTTTCCGTCGACACCGCTCTGCGTGAATACGCAGCCCAGTTTGGCCTCTCGCGTACGGGCTCTCTCCCCTGCGATTTTCCCGACACGGCCTTCGGTTTCCGCGGTCACCATGGGCACGCCTGTGCCATCCATCTCGATGTACAGCACGGGGATCTCCGGACCCCGCACCGTGGGAAGTTCGAGCTGCAGTGCTCGTTGCCTCTCGGCCTGCTCACCGGCAGCGATATCACCGCCGATGGCCTCAGCGTGGCGCTCCACCGCTTTGGTCGTGACCTGCAACCCGGCCAGTGCTTCCAGTTGCTCGCGCCCTTGCGCGAAGCTGCCGTTGCTACCTACCAGCGCCATCATGCGTCGCACTCCCGGGGAACATTCCGTGTCCACTACATCCAGTTGCTCATCCCGCGGGCTTTGCCCTTGGTGGCAAGACGGGCATAGGTAGTAAGGCCGTTCGAACCTTACAGCTCCTACGGCCGTAAGAAGTCGCCGCGGACGGATCTGGTGGAAGCGAGCTTTCTGACCACATCCACAGGGCCGTTCCCGCTCGAACCTCTCGGGAGCCTGCAGCAGTTGCTGGAGGACCTTGGCACCCATCTGGTGCGCTGCCGCACGAATTCTCATTTCGAAAGCTTCGAGATCAAATCGGCCACTCTGGCGCAGTCCAGCGAAGATCACTTCCAAGAGAGAACTTAGCTCCCGCGAGATTTCTTCCTGGATCGCTTCCGCCGTTTTTTTTTCTCTCCAGCCGACGCTTCTGCCAGAATCGGCCGCAAGCGGCAGATCTGTTCGTTCACTTCCAGCAACTCCTGGCTCAGTCGCCGAAAACGGTGGTATTCCTCCACCTCGCGCTGGGCTTTATGCAAAGCAGCGTCGGTGGAAAAAGTCTCCGTCACCGTTTTGCCCTCCACCTTGCGAGTTAATCGGTAGTAGGGACCGTGACCGGGGTCGTTAGCTTGGTGGCAATGACAACGCGGGTTCCCACACCGTCCACCCGTACCGGTGATAGAACCAGAGCGAAAATCACCAAGACCTGCAAGTCGGCTCTGCAAGGTGGACCGCTGCTGTTGCAGATCGGCAAGCGAGAGCGTCATATAGCCTCCAATGTACTGCCTAGCGTAATACTACGCTAGGCAAGGAGGCTTACAAAACGAGATTTCTCAAAACACCACTAGCATGTCGCGCGCCCCCCACAGGTCGCTCGTTCGACAAATTTTTCTGCTCCATGTAAACTACTAAAGCTTCAGTGTTGTCGCAGGGTTTGCAAGCACAAGCCCTGAAAACCCGTGGACCGGTAGCTCAATGGTAGAGCAGTTGACTCTTAATCAACGGGTTGGAGGTTCGAGTCCTCCCCGGTTCACCAGTCTTTTTCTAACTGCCTTGAATACAACTAGTTAGATTTTCCTTCCTGCTCGTTTTCGCCCAACTCGAGAACAATTGAGAACATAACCTCTGACACCCGCTCCACCGCGCGCCGTTGCGATGTCGGAAGGGCGTGCGTGTAGACGTTGAGCGTCGTTTCAAGATCGGAGTGCCCCAATAGGGCCTGTGCCGTCTTCATCGACTCTCCCGACTCGGCGAGCAGCGTTGCGTGCGCGTGACGGAACGAGTGCCACGAGACGCGTGGCTCCTTGATCCGATCACAGGCAGGTGCAAGCACTCGGTTGTAGAGGTTTTTTGAGCTGAGCGGGGTGCCTGTCGGCGTTGTAAACACCAGGTCTTCGGAATCTTTTTGGATGGATCGAGACCGATGCGCCTCGAGAATCTTACGAAGAGACTCGCTCACGGGTATCACGCGTCTACTGCTGCGAGTTTTCGGCGATCCAAACTGGCCATCCGAAAACGTTTCGGTTACTTCGATTGTGTCACGCAACATGTCAACACGCTTCCACCGCAGTGCAAGAATCTCACCAATCCGAAGCCCTGTGAGCACAGCGACCGTTACTACCGTCCGGCAAGGCTCTGAGAGTTCGGGAAGGAGCTTTTGAATCACAGCAGGCGTGTAATACCGACGCTCGGCTTTTCCGCGAGTATCACGGAGGCGGATGCCATGCGCCGGATTCTGGTGGACATACCCGCGCTCCACAGCAGACTGCAACACGGTAGAGATCGTTGCACGAACGCCGCGGAGTGTCGGCCCAGAAACTATCCAATTCGCTTCTTTGCGGTCGCCTAATTGCATCCTGACCTCGAACGGTTTTGCCTCCTCCCCGAAGAAACCGCGGGTTTTTTCATAATGGACTTCGCACCTAAGACCGTCTGAAGGCGTGTAGTCGCTTGGATGTTTGAGCGTAATCACAGAATCAAGCAAGTCTTCGCGACGGGAAGTGCCACGTTGCGAACCACTTTTTCCAGCGTGGTGAACGAACAAGACACTAATGCCCCTGCGGCGGAGGCCTAGTGCCCAGTCCTGTACCGGTAGCCAGCCTTCTCCCTCATTTTCCTTGCCCGCTCGAACGAGCGCGGACAAGTTGTCCAGCACGAGCAGGCTGACGCCTTCCAGGTGCTCTTCAATCATTTCTTGACCTGAGAGCGACGCGAGATCAGGCAGACTACGATCTTGGAGATCTGGGGTGATAATTCGAAGGCTGTCATCTTCGGGAATCGTCTTCGATCCTGCGATGATTGAGGAAAGCCGCTCTTGAAGAGAGCTGCATGGCATTTCACCGTCAACGTAGAGTACTCGCCGCGCGCAAGGCGCTTTCCATGGCAAGAATTCCCCACCACTCGCTACCGCGACCGAAATTCCCAGCGAAATGTAGGTCTTGCCGACGCCACGCTTGGAGTAAAGCATTGCGAGGCCCTGAGCCGGCAGAAATGCGTGAAGAGTCATCTCCCGCGGTTTTATGTCCATAGTGAGAAGTTCAGCTATAGAAACCACCCGGAGACTTGGCGCTGCTGGCGGCGCAGACGTTGATGATCGTTGGATGAGTTCCTGCAACCCAATCAAATTCCCGCCCCGTTCGACCCAGTCCGTCAGGTCTTTGGCTCCAGGGAGTTCGATTACTCGGACTGAAGCGACTTTTCCGAGAAGCGACTCCCTGACCTGCCGGGCGTGCTTGCGGCCTGGATCGTCAGCGTCCGAGATGACGACGACTCGTTTACCTCTAAGAATTTCGGAATACTCATCATTCCATTTTCCGGCACCGCCTGGATTACACGTGGCAACTAAACCGAGCGTTCGCGCGGTCGCGACATCTTTTTCGCCTTCCAGGACAACGATGTCATCCGATGTAGTTATTTCTGGCAGTCGATACAAAACGCGCCGAACGCCTTCTAGATTCCAAATCCATGCGCCCGTTTCGGAACGCCGTCGCTGGCGAAATCCTTTTGGGCTATACCGAACTACCTCAAACAGCAGCCGACCTGACTCATCTACATACGGATAATTCTCAGTTATTCGCCGTTCGCCGGCTCTCCCTTCATAGAGATCCGAAAACGTTAGACCCAACGCTTTCAGCACAGCTTCTGTTGAGCAGCCAGCGTGACAGTGAAGCAAAATCTTTCCATCCTCCTCACGAATTGAGAGAGACGGATTGCTATCCGTATGTGCCGGGCAGCGAGCCTGCCAACCTGTGCCACGCTTCGTCGCGCCGTGTAATCGTTCAATAATTTCGTGAATCGCCATACAGCCCTCGTACCCTAAGTCTCCGCCGCGGAGGGTTATCGAGGATTAGTGCGAACAAATTGCTGAAGACAAAAGGTTTAAGAACGCCGAGGCGAGATAGATGGAAGAATGAAGACGGAAAGCTGCGGGGGTTGAGTCTTCCAAGACAAAAAAGACTCCGAATCGCGAAGGGTCCTAATACTCTGACTTAGTTAGCTGCGTCGTGTTCTATTGCGATAGGCGTTTGCATTTTCTAACTTCGCCTCTGCCCGTGACGCAAGGTATTGGACGGTCGAGTGATGCTTCCTTAGTCGCTTAGCAACCTCTAGCTCAGCTTGTATTCCAACAGTAAAGAAGCCACGTCACGCTGCTTATCCGTCAGATTGGCTTCGTCAAAGTATCTCGTGAGGTCAATGTGTTTAGAGCCTAGCCCCTGAATCCCACGTGGGCCATCCTTAACGAGTTTCTTTTCGAGAATTTCTACCTGGGTTCGAAGTTCTTCTATCTTTTTTCCTTGCCATAACGAGCGAACGGCTCGAGCCCAGGGATCAAATGTGTCGGTTTCGGACTTGGTTTTGACTATGACTTCGCCGTCCGCGAACAGGCCACCCGTTTCGTCAACCCTCCACGCTGCGCGCCATTGGCACCCTGAGCAACGAAGGTTCAATAACCGCACGCTTTCTTCGCCCGCATTCACCGTTTCGTACGTCACGGTTTCTGGCGAAAAAACAAATTGTCGTCCACAATCCGGGAAGCACCTTTCAGCCTCTCTGTTTTTGCTCGCTTCGGATCGCTAGCTCTGGTCGCTAGGATTTTACACCTATCCGGCTTCTGACTTGCCGCCCCTCGGGAGCCTCGGAGTTCAGGTATACGAGGCTCGAAGCTGTGTTCACTCCATCCCGGACCTGTCCTTGCTACTGCCCGAACTGAACCGCGGAAGCTCCGTGCCAAGGTATAGGTTGGGAAGCCCCTTGCCCAGCCGATCCACCCTTCGAGGGGCGTAAGCCTACCCTTACCGGCCTCGGGGCCGTAACGACTGTAAGCACAATCATTTACGGTCCCTGCCGGTCAAGGCTCGCCTGGCGCACTTTAGTCGCCAAAGTCAAAGACGGGGTACTACTCCCGGCGTGGTACGCCCAGCCCAACCACGAAGGTACAGCTGACCCATTGGCCAGTGTGCTCGCAAAATCTAGGCTTATGAGCGTGGTACAGGAGTTCCGAAATGAAAAGAACGAGACAGGCTCACGGATTAGCGTTCAGCAGCCTACTGATGATTGTGGGCCTCTTCCCGTTTGGTCTGCTCTCTCCGGGCGCGGCTCCGAAGCCTCTTTACGCGCACGCCTACTCTCCCGAGGATATACGCGCGGAATTTGCCCGCGAGCAGAAGCAGAAGGAATACGACCGAGTGGAACACATCGCACGGAAACTCTTCCGTTCCTACGGTTGCCGAGGGGACCTGGCTCCGGCCACGGCGCGTAGCGCGGTTGACCTTGGCCTGAACATCCGAATCCTCACGGCGCTCATTTTTGTCGAGTCTACTTGTCGGACGAACGCCGTGTCGAGTAAAGATGCGGTAGGGCCGACGCAAGTGAACTGGCGCGTTTGGCGCCAGTATACCCGGCAGCAACTCCTCGACCCGGAGACGAACGTGCGTGCAGGCTCGAAGATTCTCGCTGGATACGTTCGGCGCTACGGACTTCGTGAGGGCCTTCACGCTTACAATGGATTTGGAGACCCGACCAGCGCGTATGCGGACAAGGTTCTCTTAGTAGCGGGGTATCGGATTCAGTGAGTGGGAAAGGTAAACCATCATGTGTGACCTCGGATTGCCATGCGGAAAGTTAGACTGTCCGTTTACACCCAGGAATGCGGTCGAGACTCGGCGCATCGAATCGCCGTATGGTTTGAACCTGAAGAAGCTCGACCCTCGGGCTACTATCGCGACGATCCCCCGCGATGCGGTATCTCTTCGTAATTTAGTAATTCGCCGAGCACTGCATAACGATCCGATTTGCAAATTCTACAGCGTCGATCGTGATGAGGTGCTGGGGAGCAACGAAAAGCAGTCGGCCATCTTTGAGCGAATATTCCCAAACCAGGTTGACGCAGGTTCCAGAAAGCCAACTACCCTCGATTGGATGCTTTCTCGGACCAGCGATGGGCTGAAGTTTACGGCACCGCGTGAACTTATTCATCTCTTGTCGTGCGTTCGCGAGGTTCAACTTAAAAAGCTTGAACTGGGATTGCCCGAGCCGCTGGAGGAAGCACTATTCGACCGAACTGCGTTCAAGGAGGCTCTGCCGGAGGTTTCGCACGTCAGATACGGTCAGACACTATGCGCGGAGTATCCTGACTTGACCAAGCACATAGAAAAGTTGCGTGGCGAAAAAACAGAGCACACCGGAGATACTCTCGCGTCCATATGGAAGCTGAAAAAGAACGAAGCCATTGCGCTGGCCGAGAAACTTGCCGAAGTTGGCTTCTTCGAGAAGCGAGGAACGGCAAACGACTCCGTATTCTGGGTTCCGTTCCTATATCGAGATGCATTAGATCTCGTGCAAGGGGCCGCAGAATAACCAGAAACCCGCGCCGCGAGGTAAGACGCTTGCCGATCGATATCGTTGCTCTAAGCGCCGGTGTCGCGTGATACACCAAGGCTACGGAATGACGCTCAGCCTCCCCGCCTGGTGTCTGTGGCTACTTAGTGCCAAGCGTCGCGTTGATTCGCTTAAACAAATGCTCAAACCGCTCCAAGGTGTTTGGGCTGAGAGATGGCAGGAAGGTATCGCGTTGACGTAGTAGGACGTCTGCCGGGCGACCGTGGTCAAATCTTTCCCGTTTAAGGTGCCGCGCTATTTTGGATACAATCGGGTCAGCACCAACCAAATCGTTCTCCGTGATCCCAGAACCGAAAGCCCGGTTGCACAGTCGAGATATTCTGCGGGCTCGAATAAGTCCTCAACGTCCGCGAGCTTTGCGCCAATGATGTCCCCCACACCGATGATTCGATTCTTTGCGAGTATGCCCTGGTCTGCTAACTTAGCGAGACGCTGATTGCCTTCCTTTCTCGAATCCAGTAGGACGGTGACCTCAAGATGGTTCCCTAGAAGTGCCACAAACGAAGGGACTAGGTCAGCACCTCCAACCGGGACGAGCGACCAACGGTCGTCGGTAAGCGTCTGGTTACGGCCGTTTGGACAGAATAAGTGTGGGTGAGGATGATGTCCTTTGTGGGCACATCAGGAAGTGTCCACGAGGGAATAGATGGACACATCCGAGCAGGCCATCCTTGATGAGACACCCAAGCGAGAAGCGAGACGGCGGCGATCGGTCGAAGAGAAGCGACGAATCGTCGAAGAGACGTTAGAAGCCGGGGCGTCGGTAGCGCGCGTGGCGCGGCGGCATGCAGTCAACGCCAATCAGGTTTTTTACTGGCGCAAGAAGTATCGCGAAGGACGGCTTGGTAAGCGCCAGTCCAGCAAGCTCCTGCCTGTAACTTTGTCAGACATCTCGTGGAGTAAATCCGGGCGGGCTAGTTGCGCGTCTTCGCCATTCGCTGTGGGGTCGATGGAGATCCAGCTCGCCAAAGGGACTCTTCGCGTAGCAGGGAACGTGGATGTGGTGGTGCTGCGTGCAGCGATCGAGTGTTTGCTCGTGCGGTGAGCTGAAACATCTCGGCGAAGATGTTTCTGAAATGCTAGGAGAGCCTGTCTTCTATAAACCGCAGGAAATCTTTTTGGGCTCGCGCATGGAGACCCAGTCCTGGCTCGTCGAGCAGGATGATTGACGGACATCTCTTTTCAGTAGACTGACCATGTGCCCGGCGTCGCGAGTTCGATTAAATGACGGTCCGGGTCTCGGAAGTAGAGGCTCCAGCCTCCCAGTTCCCACGTCCGCTTCTCTTCCACTGCGATTCCCCTCGTTTGGAGCCACGACTCCCAGTTGGCCAATTCGGCGGAGGGGATAGCGAACGCGACGTGTAATTCGCCGTCCCCGTCGTGAGGTGATTGGGTCGCGAGCGATGCTGCCTTCTTGAACAGCAGCAGCACCTGACGTGTACCCACGTGCATCGCACAACCACGCTCGCCGAACTCGCTGATTACGCGAAATCCAAAAGTCTCCTCGTAGAAGCGAACCGAGCGAGGCACATCGCTCACGTACAATGAGGATTCAAGAATGCCATCGGTTTTGGGACGCATCCCATTTCTCCTTGCCGTTCTTCGTATCAGGGAAGTCTTCCGCGGATATTGATCCGCGGTCCCTGGCCCAGGCATCGATCATGCTCCTCAAACGCGGACGGTAACGCGCAAGAAGGTGGCGGGGATCAGGGTTCCGCCATCAGTGCTTTGGTTTTGTGCGTTCGCCAGTTGCACCAGCTGGGTGTGGAGATCGTCTATCCTTCCGCTCTTTTGGGCTGCCTCTACGGCGTTCATGGTTGGGCCGTAGAATTTTTCAAATAAGTCAATAAAGTCTGCTGGGGTCTTGTCGGGCGAGATGAACTGGTAAGTATCCTTGGCCATGGATATTTTGTCGCTGGACACGCCGGCCTGGACAAACCGCTCGATGACGTTTGCTTCGACGCCCCAAGTGATGGGACTGATGAAGCCTTCCGGAGGCGGAGGCATGAACGAAGTGCTGATCTTGAGCAACTGCGAGACGAAGGTAGGATCGCCTGGGATCCAGTTGCCCATGACGATGCGGCCCCCCGGTTTTGTGACGCGCACCATTTCTTTGGCGACGTCGAAGGGCTTCGGCGCGAACATGGCGCCGAACATGGATACCGTTACGTCGAAGGAATGGTCGTTTACTCCTTCTAGATTGGAGGCATCGCCTTCCTGGAACTTCAGGCGGGTGAGACCGGCCGTTGCGGCGCGCCGGTTCCCGGCATCGACGAGGTTTCTGGCGATATCGATTCCGACTACTTCCGCGCCAAGATGGGCCAAGGGAAGCGCGGTGGTGCCATCGCCGCAGCCGAGGTCCAAGACACGCAGCGGCGGTGTTAGCTCCAGAGATTTGGCAAACGCTCCTCCGGATTGACGCATGAATGCAGCGATTTCTGTGAAATCACCTTTTTCCCACAGCGCTTTATTTGGATTCATGATGCTCCCCGAGACTAGTCTGCATATCCGTATACTGTATCGAAATTCTTGGAGAGGGTCGCGTCGGTCGCGTCATGCCGATTGGGGCGGAGATGCGGGCAAGATGCTGTGCACTCGAGGTAGCCGGGCGACTGGAGCCAACAACGGAAAGGCAGACCTCTCTAGCCCTCTTCTTCTAGTCAGCAGATAACTAAGAAATCTTCACCGGACTTTCCATGGATCAATTGTGTCTTGACAATCTTACTTAGCGCTATGTAAGATATAGCTATGGGTCCAAAGAATCCGCATGCCGTGGGTCTGGGAAAACTTGGCGGATTTGCCCGCGCTATGAAGACTACGAACGAGCAAAGGCGAATTTGGGCGCGCCTAGGTGGTTTGGCTCGAGCAAAGAAGCACTCCAAGACTGAACTCGCCAAATGGGCACGGCTGGGTGGAAGGCCGCCGAGAACAGATAAGGAAAATCCATGAAGAGAGCAGGAATTTACGCCAGGGTGAGCACGAATAACGGACAGGACCCAGAAGTACAGCTCGCGGAAATTCGCCAGTTTTGCAAGCGTCGAGATTGGACGACCGTGCAGGAATACGTCGATAAGGGAATCAGCGGATCGAAGGAGCATCGGCCGGCGTTAGATAAGTTACTCGCTGATTGTCGCAAGCGCGCGGTTGATTGTGTTGTGGTCTACCGCTACGACCGTTTTGCCCGGAGCTTGCGCCAACTTGTAAACGCACTGGAAGAATTCCGTGCCCTCGGGATTGATTTTGTGAGCCTGCACGAGGGAGTGGACACGTCAACGCCGAACGGACGCCTGGTCTTCGGAATCTTTGCGTCAATCGCAGAATTCGAAAGGGAACTAATTCGCGATCGAGTCAAATCCGGATTGGCGTTGGCAAAATCACGGGGTAAGCGTCTCGCCAGGCCTCGAGTAAACGTAGATCGGCTAGGAATTGCCACCCTTCGCAATGAAGGGCGCTCCTGGGCGGAGATTTGCGACGTCTTGCGAATATCCAAGGGGACCGCACAACGAGCCGTTCTTAGCTTGCCCAAAAACCTGCTTGAACCTGTTCCTGCAAGTAGCTGATTCTTCTCAACCCGATCTCTAAAGATTAGAGCGCCCAGAATCAGATAATTTTGATACTGAGGAGTTGAGTTCCAAGCGTATGTTTCCGAGCCCACTCAGTTTCATAAACAGGCGTTACCCAACATCTCTAAATATGAGGTGGAACTGGCAGGAGGCATCTTGTCAAAGCTCGATCTTGTCAAAGCGATCTTGCTGCCCCGCAGTGGCCTCAAACTCTGCACCAGATTTCTTCATCACCTGGGTTTGAGGTAATCGAAACCCAGTCCGTGCGTGGATTTCATGCAAGTGTTCAATGGCCCAAGTCAGATCGATATCCATGGACCTTCTCTTCGACAATAGGTTTGGCGGAGTTTAAAGGGTGCGGGGAAGACGGGCTTGGAGCGCCTTCGAAATAGTAGAGGTACCTGCCATCTTCCCGTTGCTCGCTAGGTCGAACGGCAAAAACCCGCTCCTTTGGCAGAAACAACGCCTCGAAATCGCCGCGATTCGTTCTGTAGAGTGCGGCTCCCTTCTGGCCTTCGAATTCCCGAATCATTTTCGATTGGAGCACGCACTTAACAAGAATGCCGTGAGCGTCCAAGGTCGTCGCCAACTCCAAAGCGTCGTGATACACCGGGTCATCCGCTTTCAAGACCCCTAGCAAGTCCTGAGCGCTACACTCTGACGGCTGACTCGCTGATGGCCGGCTTGCCAAGATAGTCCCAACCCAGACTACAAAGGTCAATCGATCGCCCTTGTAGTCCCCGGTAATCTCCCAGCATCCGAACGTTGGAATGTCAAAGGCGACTACCATGAACGGATGATTCGCATCATTCGTCCAGCCAGCATTGGCATGGACAGGTTCTAAGACAGGGACTTTTCCGTCTAATCGTCGACCTGTGACCGTCAAATGTGGAGGGTTTTCTCCACGCCAGTCATAGCCCTCTCGCCACCAGAAAATCTTCTGCCGCAACCCCTCCCACGTTCCCTCGATTGGCAGGTTCGTCCACACTTTCTTGGTTCCGAACCAGAACTGACCTGCGCCAAGTTCAACTGGATATGGCGATGGCGGGACGAAAGGCTGAGACGGGAGTTTTGTAACCGGGCAGGTTTCGGAAGAGCTGGATTCCGAGGCATCCCCGGTTGCTGTTTCACACCGTCGGCAAGGGATTCTTGTGTGACTTGTGTCGCGCCCCTCGGATCGGTAGCGGCAGTAAGCATCAGCAGAACGGCGGACAGTACTGACCGTTGGATGGACACCTGAGGCCTCCTTCGAAGCTTCCTTATAAGAGACGCTAGCTCTGGCGAGGCGTTAACAAGAATCCGGCGGTCGGATAACGATTGCTTGGTTGTACCACCGGACCTCTCGCAGTCGACAATCGGGGTTGTGCGAATTGGCAGACGAGGTTCTGGGCGTGTTGTCGCTAGCCTTGATCGGAAACGCCTCGGCCAAGGAGTTCTCTGGAAGACGAGAGCTTACACCCGAGGCGTTTTCGATAAGGAGACTAGGAGGAAGCCGCTGGCGTTTGCGGCGGACGCGTTGAGTTATGGGATTTGAA
>WNGQ01002288.1_pt1 | contig 33038 bp, 29 predicted proteins | sample 5407661 | NCBI WGS metagenome assembly WNGQ01 (sample SAMN13153382, study PRJNA577476) | soil metagenome | isolation source: 60 cm soil or saprolite under Garry oak tree replicate 2 | place: USA:California | collected 2016-06-15 | reverse complement strand
AGCGAGATTCGCCGCATCCGTCGCTGACCTCGGCAAACGCGCGTAAGATTCTCGTACGCCATGCCGACCCTTGTCATTCAAACCGCCTTTCTCGGCGACGTGGTGCTCACGACCCCGCTTCTGTCCGCGCTTGCCGCGCAACATGGTCCCGTCGACGTCGTCACGACGCCGATCGCGGCGCCGTTGCTCGAAACGCATCCCGCGGTGCGGAAGGTGATCCCCTACGACAAACGGGGGACCGACCGCGGCTGGGCCGGCGTGCGTTCGCTGGCTGGGCGGCTGAAAGCTGAGCGGTATGCGCAAGCGTACTTGCCGCATCGCTCGTTACGTACGGCTGCTCTGGCATTTCTTGCCCGGATTCCGTCACGCAAGGGGTTTGCGGGCGGGTGGTCCTTCCTCTATACAGAGGCTTTCCCCAAGCCCCGAACGGGTCACGAAAGCGACCGGCTGCTGGCCCTCGCCAATGAGGCCCCAGGCGCCTATCCTCCCCAGCTACGGCCCACGGCGGCGGATGATCACGCGGCAGGGGCGCTCGTCGATGGACCCTTCGTCGCGCTGGCTCCCGGCTCCATTTGGGGCAGTAAACGCTGGCCTTACTACGCCGAGCTGGGGGCGAAATTGGCGGCGCGGGTGCAGGTGGTCGTGGTCGGCGGCAAGGACGACGTAGAGCTGGGGGACGAGATAATTCGGGCGGTCGGGCGGTCAGGCGGTCGGGCGGTCAACGCGTGCGGGAAACTCTCGCTCCGGCAATCCGCGGCGCTGATCGGTAAGGCTGCGGTGCTGGTCACGAATGACAGCGCGCCGCTGCATCTAGCCACCGCCATGGGGACGCCGGTGGTGGCGCTCTTCGGCCCGACTGCGACGGAATTTGGTTTCGGCCCGATGCGCGCGGGCGATGTGGCGTTGGGAGTGGACGGACTCCTGTGCCGGCCCTGCTCGTCACATGGCCCACCGCAGTGCCCGTTGGGTCATCACCGCTGTATGCGTGAACTCACGGTTGAAGCTGTGACCCGAGCTATCGAGGATCGTGGTGCGCTACGTCGTCGGAGTTGACGTTGGAGGAACGAATCTCGTCGCCGGAGTCCTCGCCGAGGATGGCTCCGAGATCCACGCCGTTGTCTCCGAACCGACCATGGCCGCTCAGGGAGCCGACGCCGTCACGGCTCGTATCATCAAGCTCGCGAAGGCGTCGATCGCAGAGTCCGGCAAGAAGGTGGAAGGAGTCGGAATTGGCTCGCCCGGCCCTCTCAACACCAAAACCGGCGTCGTGCTGCTCACGCCCAACCTGGGCTGGACGAATATGCCGCTGCGCGACCGCGTCAGCGAAGGGCTCGGCCTCCCCGCGACGCTGGACAATGACGCCAACTGCGCGATCTACGGCGAATGGTGGCGGGGCGCCGCGCAGGGCGCGAAGTACGTCATCGGCCTTACTCTTGGCACGGGGATCGGCGGCGGCATCGTCATCGACGGTCAGATCTACCACGGCGTCACCGACGTCGCGGGAGAGTTTGGACACGTCACGATCGATGCCAACGGACGCCGCTGCAAATGCGGCAACTACGGCTGCATCGAGGCGTACGCGTCAGGGCCGGCGATCGCGGAGCGTGCAGTCGAGGGGATCGAGTCAGGCGTCGAGACGTCGTTGTCGCAGTACGTGCAGGGCGACCTCTCCAAGCTTACCGCCCAGATTGTGTACGAGGCGGCCAACGACGGCGACGAATGGGCGCTGGAGGTGGTGCGCGAGACGGCGTCGCTGCTCGGAGCGGCGGTGGCGAGCTTCCTCAACATCTTCAATCCGGAAGTCGTCGTGATCTGCGGCGGAGTGACGCAGGCGGGGGACAAACTGTTCCAGCCGTTGCGCAGTGAGGTGAAGCGACGCGCGTTCAAACCGGCGTGGGAGGCGTGCAAGATCGTGCCCGGGACGCTTCCCGGCACCGCCGGCGTCTACGGAGCAGGGGCCGTGTTCATCCAAAAGCACTGGGGTTTGCGCTGAAGCGACTCGGCGTCATCGGGTCCATGGTGTGGGACACGATTTACGGCCGCGATCCCGCGCAGCCGGCGGTCCAGGAGTGGGGCGGGATCTCGTACGCGCTGGCCGCCCTCGATGCGACGCTGCCGGACGACTGGCAAATTGCCCCACTGATCAAGGTCGGTCGTGATCTCGCTGCCAAGGCGAACGAGTTTCTTCGCGCCATACGCCACACGCCGAACACCGCCCGCTTTATCGAAGTGCCAGAACCCAACAATCGAGTCACACTGCGCTACGAATCGACAGAGCGGCGCTGCGAGCGGATGACGGGTGGCGTGCCGCCATGGACCTGGGCCGAGCTTGGGCCACTCGTCCGCGATCTCGACGCACTGTACGTCAACTTCATTTCCGGGTTCGAGATGAATCTCGAAACCGCGCAACTGCTGCGTCGCGGCTTTCCACGCACCATTTACGCCGATCTGCATAGTCTCTTCATGGGCAAGGAGCCGAACGGCCTGCGCGTCCCGCGCACCCTCCCCCAGGCGCCGGCGTGGTTCGGCTGCTTCGACGTCGTCCAGCTCAACGAAGATGAAATACAGCAGCTCGGACCCGACCCGCTCCCGATCGCCGCCGACGCGCTGCGCCAGGGCTGCACGACGTTGTGCGTGACGCTGGGAAAGCGCGGCGCTGCCTATTTCACCGGCAATCCGATTCGGACCGAGCTGATTCCCGCTCCGGTCATGCACCCGCCGGCCTTCGATCATGTCATCGACCCGACAGGATGCGGCGATGTCTTCGGCGGCGCGGTGGCCGCGGCGCTCCTGGGCGGTGCGGGGCTGGAAGACGCCATCCGCCTCGGCAATCTGCTCGGCGCACGCAACGTGAGTCATCGCGGCGCGAGCGGGCTGCGCGATCACTTGATGGGCAAGCTTTCGCCGGCATGACCCGCCTGATCGAAGTGCCCACGCAGTTCGACGATCGGTCCTTCGATCAATTCACGGCGGCGTACGCACAAGCCGGTGACGGGGAGCGGCTGCTGTTCGACGCCCACGCGGCCGAGTGGGCGTCACCATACGGACTCGTGGGCCTATTGGCCGCGGGCGAAGCGGCAACACGCAAGGGTGAGCGCCCCCTGCTCACCGCTCCAGCGAACCCCGACGTCGTGAGCTACTGGGCGCGCGCCGGTTTCTTCCGGGAAGCCGAGGATCTGTTCGAGGTCCACGGTAAGGTCCCCAGGACGAAGGTCGCGACCGAGAGCGAAGTCTTGCTGCCGGTCACGCCCGTCCGGGCCGCCGAGGACGTGCATGCGGTCGTGAGCACCATTCAGCAGCGCGCGTCCGCGATTCTCAGCTCGGAGTTGGGACTCGATCCGAAGGCGACCATGGGATTCGCTATGGCGCTTTCGGAGTCTTGTCAGAATATTGTGGAGCACGCGGGCACCGGGGGCTGGGTCGCGGTGCAGGCGTACAACTGGCGGCGCAAGCTGGCGCGGCGCGTGGTGGTGATCGCCGTCGCAGACGCCGGAGTCGGATTCCGGCATTCCTTGGAACCCACGCAGGCCAAGCGGTTCGGCGAGCGTTGGGGCGATGCCGCGGCGCTGGAAGCGGCGCTGGTTCAGGGTGTGAGCCGCTTTCGCGATCCGGGCCGCGGGCAAGGACTGGCCGGGATTCGGCGCTACCTCACACGCTGGGAAGGCAAGGTCGCCATCCGCAGCGGCACCGCGCGGATCGCGATCGTGCCACGCTGGGACGACGATGTCCCGCTCAAGGAGGGGTTGCCGGCGTTTCCGGGATCGCAGGTTCTGTTGATCATTCCAGAACAAGTGGCGGAGAAGGCGGGAGGATCGTCGCAGCGGTGATTCCACATATCATGGTGCATGCGGTTCTGCAGCAAGCGGTCGCCGGTTTCTACACCGACCTCGTCACGCGGCCCACCGGGCGCGCGGTTCGCGAAAACATCGAGCGGGATCTCCCTCCAGGCACCGTCGCCGTCATGGATTTTACCGGCGTCGGCTGCCTCGATTATTCCTGCGCGGACGAGATCGTGGCCAAACTCGTACGGGACAAGGTCAAAGTGCTGCTGCTGCGCGGGCTGACGGACGCCCATCGTGAGGCGATCGAGCCAGTCCTCGCCGGTGCCGGGCTCGCGGTGCTGTGCGAGCGGGCCGACGGTGTGCTCGAGGGGCTTGGCGCCAGTGAGCCGGCGCCGGCGCTCCTCGACGAGCTCATCGAGCGGCGGCTGGCGGCACGTATTCCGGGAGGCTCCATCCGACTCACCGCGGCGTGAAACGCCGCCGTCTGGGGCTGTCCACCCGCGCCATTCACGGCGATCCCAAGACACGCGCCGACTGGTCAGCGGTCGCTCCCCCGCTCTACCAAAGCTCCACGTTCACGAATCCCGTCGGGTCGACGGCCGAGGTCCTCTACACCCGTTACGGCAACAACCCGAATCAAGTCGACATCGGCAAGAAGCTGGCGCTGCTCGAAGGCGCCGACGCGGCGCTGTTCGTGGCGAGCGGCATGGGCGCGGTGGCTCTTGCCCACCTCGCGGTCCTGCGTCCCGGCGACCACCTGCTGGCGAGCGAATGGATCTATGGCGGCGTGCACCGCCTGTTCCGCGAAGAGTTCGGGAAACTCGGCATCGACGTCGCGTTCGTGAACCCGACGCAGCAGCGCACGTGGAAGCGCGCGATGCGCAAGACGACGCGGGCGGTGTTCCTCGAGACCCCGACGAACCCGTTGTTGCGGGTCATCGATCTCGAGCCGGTCGCGACGCTGTGCAAGGCCGAGGGTCTCGCGCTGATCGTCGATTCGACGTTTGCGTCGCCGGTCAACTTCCGCCCGCTCGAGCATGGTGCCGATCTGGTCATTCACTCGGCGACGAAGTATTTGAATGGCCATACCGACGTCATCGCCGGCGCCGTGGCAGGGACGGATCAGGTGGTCGAAGAAGTCCGGCGATTGATGCAGGTATGGGGACAGGCGATCGATCCGTTCGCCGCCTGGCTCATCGATCGCGGGATGCGCACCCTGACGGTGCGCGTGCAGCGACAAAACGAAATCGGCCTTGCGCTCGCCGAGTGGTGCGCGAAACAGGATTCGATCGCGAAGGTCCACTACCCCGGCTTGCCCTCCCATCCCGATCACGAGCTCGCGAAACGGACCCTCGGCGGTTTTGGCGGCATGCTCGGCATCGAGCTGAAAGGCGGCGTGCGGGCCGCCGAGCGGTTCCTGAAGGCGCTGACGATCGCGGCGCATGCGCCGAGTCTCGGCGGTGTGGAAACGCTGGTTTCGGAGCCCCGCCTCACCTCCCACGCGAGTCTCACGGCGGAACAGCGCGCCCAGGCTGGCATACCGGACGGATTTCTGAGATTTTCCCTGGGACTGGAGGATCCCGATGACCTCATCGCGGACTTCGCCCAGGCCCTGGCGCGGCACTAGATGATCAAATTCACGAACGTCTTCAAGGCCTTCCCCAAGGGCGGCCTGGCGCTCAAGGACGTCTCCTTCCACGTCGCCAAAGGGGAGTTCGCCTTCCTCACCGGCCATTCCGGCGCCGGCAAGTCGACCGTTATGAAGCTGATCTACGCCGAGGAACGCCCCACGTCAGGCGAGGTGCGTGTCTCGGGCTACAACGTGAACGAGATGCGTCCCCGCGACGTCCCGATGCTGCGCCGCAAACTCGGCATCGTCTTCCAGGATTTCCGGCTGCTCGAGGACCGTACCGCCGAAGAAAACGTCGCGTTCGCGCTCGAGGTCACCGGCGCTAGGGTATCGACGATCTCGGCGCGCGTGATGCGGGTGCTCACGCAAGTCGGCCTCGCCGCCAAGGCGCAAGCGTATCCCCGCGAGCTGTCGGGCGGCGAGCAGCAGCGCGTCGCCATCGCACGCGCCCTCGTGAACGAACCGACGGTGCTGCTCGCCGACGAGCCCACCGGGAACCTGGACGAGCGGGCGACGCGCGGTGTGTTCCAGCTGCTGCGCGACATCAACGCCAGCGGCACGGCCGTCGTCATGGCCACGCACGACCTCGACCTGGTGCGGCAGGCCCCGTATCGCGTGATCGAGCTGCAGGAAGGCGCGCTCGTCTACGACTCGGCGGTAGATGAGGCGTCCCCTCGTGACCAGGCGGCGGCGCCATGAATCTGACGTTCCGTGAGGCGATGCTGACGTTCAAGCGCGCACCGCTGCTGTCGGCGCTCTCCGTCACCACCATCGCGTTTTCCCTGTTTGTGCTGGGCCTGTTCGGTCTCGTCGTCGTGAACCTGCAGGATGCGCTGCGCGGCGTCGAAGAGCGCGTTGAGGTCGTCGCCTACCTGCTGCCGGGCGCGCCGGTCGAAGCGGTGGCCCAGGCGCTCAAGGACATTGAAGCCTTTCCGGAGGTTCAGTCGGCGACCTATGTCTCCGAAGACGACGCGCTCGCCCGCGCCCGCGCCGAGCTGGTCGAGTTGCGGGACGTGATGCAGGAGTTAGAGCGCAATCCGCTGCCGGCCTCGATCGAGGTGAAGCTCAAGCCGGGCTTTCGCGATACGGATCACGTCAGCGCGGTGGCGGAGCGACTGCGCGGCTTCGGATTCGTGGACGACGTGCGCTTCGGCCGCGATTGGGTCGAGAAGCTCGATCGCCTGCGCGGTCTGGCGGCCGCGGTCGGCATCGTGGTCGGAGCGGCATTCGCGGTGGTAGCGATCATCATCATCGGCACGACGATCCGGATGGCGGTACTGCAGCGCAGTCGCGAGATTGCGATCATGCGGCTCGTGGGCGCGACCGACGGCTTCATCCGCCGCCCGTTCCTGCTGCAGGGCGCGATCAAGGGGTTGCTCGGCGGAGCCGTGGCCATAGCCCTGTCGTTTGGCGCGTACCTGCTGATCAATCGTTATCTGTTGCAGTCGGCGTTCTTCACGCAGGAGCAGGCTGCCGCAATCGTGGCCTTCGGCGCCTTGATCGGCTTGCTCGGAAGCTCGCTCAGTGTCGGGCGCCACCTCAAACGCGTATGAAGGCCCTGCTACTCCTGCTGATTGCCGCACCGGTTGTCGCTCAACAGCGCCCCTACCAACAGCAGATGCAAGAAAACCAGCGACGGCTCGAAGGCATCAGGCGTGAGCGATCCGACGTCGAGCAGGAGCTCGAACGGCTTCGCACCCAGGCGCATTCGCTCTCCGACGAAATCGCGAACATCGAGCAGCAAAAGCAAAGCACCAACCGCATCGTGAACGAGCTCGACCGCCAGATCACGGGACTCGGCGGGCAGATCGACCAGATCACGGTGGATCTGCTGATAGCCCAGGACGCGCTGCTAGAGAAACGGGCCGTGCTCGAACGACGGCTGGTGGACATCTACAAGCGCGGCGCGCTGTACGGTTGGCAGGTGCTCTTGGCCGCCGAGAGCTTCGGCGATCTGCTGTCGCGCTACAAGTACCTGTTCCTCGTCAGCCGGCAGGACCGCCTGCTCACCAATGACATGTTCAAGCTGCGCGACCGCGTCGCGCGCCAGCGCCAGCTGCTCGTGGATGCGCGTGAGACGCTCGCCCGTCGCCGCCAGGAGCGCACCGATGAGCTTGGCCGCTATCTCGCGCTCGAGCACGAGCGCGAAACCAACCTCCGCGCGACCCGGCGCAGCGCGCGCGCGGCGGAGCAGCGCCTCACGCGTCTGGATCGGGACGAGCGCTCGCTCAACGACCGGATCGAAGCGCTGGAACGCGCCCGGCGCGAAGCGGAGTTGCGCGGTGTCAGCACCGGAGCCGGTGCGATCACGACCGCCGACCTTGGCGGCCTGGATTGGCCGGTCGAGGGCGTAATCATCTATCCCTTCGGCACGACGACGGGCCCGAACAATACGCGCATCCCACGGCACGGCATCGGGATCAAGGCACCGGTGGGCACCGCGGTCCGCGCGGTCGCGAGCGGGACGGTGAGTCTCGCGGGACCGCTCGGGCTCTACCTGACCTCGGTCTTGATCGACCATGGGGGTGGCTACTACACGTTCTACGCCTACCTGAACGACGCCACCGTTCACAAGGGCGACCGCGTCCTGCGCGGCCAGGTGATCGGCCACCTCGGCGGTGCGTCGAGTGACGAGGGCCCGCACCTCCACTTCGAAATTCGCGGCCAGGGCGGCATCGCGCTGGATCCCGGCAATTGGCTGCGTTCTCCCCGACCCCGGCGTTAGCGCTCACCGCCGTCCTGTGGGCCGCGGCGTGCTCGGGTTCCGGCAACACGCTCACCGTCGCCGGCACCGTCGAGATTCGCGAAGTGCGGCTCAGCCCACTGGCCTCCGGCCGGCTCTCCAGGCTCCTCAAAGACGAAGGCGACTCCGTGCGCACCGGCGATACCGTCGCCGTGCTGGACCAGCCCGGGCTCTCCGCATTGATCGAGCAGCGACGGGCGCTTGCCGAAGCGGCCGCCGCCCGCACCGCCGAGATCCGCGCCGCGGAAGCGGATAGCGCGCGGGCCGCGAATGACCTGGCGCGGGCGCGTGTGCTGCGCCAGCAGGGCATCGCCTCGCCGCAGGAGCTGGACCGGTTGCAGACGGCCGCTGCGACGTCCACTGCACGCCTCGCGTCGGTCCGCGCGTCGGTGCGCGAGTCGCAGGCCGCGCGCGCGGGCGCCGCAGCCACCGAATCCATCCGCGATCAGCTCGTTGTCCTCTCTCCCGCCGACGGCATCGTGCTGACCCGCTTCGCCGAGCGCGGGGAGGTCATCGCCGCTGGCGTGCCGGTGGTGTCGGTAGGCTTGGTCCGTGAGCCGTGGATTCGCGCCTATGTCGGCGAGCGCTACGTCGCCCGCCTCAGGACCGGACAGGTAGTCCATATCCGGGTGGATGGATATCCCGATACGGCGTTCGTCGGGCACATCAGCGAGATCGCACCACGAGCCGAGTTCACGCCACGCGCGGCGCTGACTGAACGCGAGCGCGCCGATCTCGTTTTCGGCATCAAGGTCGCCACCGACGGCGGGAGCGGCCGCCTCAAGGCCGGGATGCCGGTAGAGCTCGAGATACCGTTCTTGCCGTGACCGACGTCGCAGTCGAGACTCGCCATCTGACGCGCCGCTTCGGCTCCATCGTCGCCGTGCGCGATTTGAACCTCACGATCGCCAAAGGAGAAGTCTTCGGGCTCCTCGGCCCTAACGGCTCTGGCAAGACAACCACCATCCGTATGCTGTGCGGGCTGCTGGCACCGTCCGAGGGAACGGCCATCGTGGCGGGGGTCGACGTCCGCGAGGCCCCCGATCGCATCAAGGAGCTCATCGGCTATATGTCGCAGCGGTTCGGGCTCTACGAGGATCTCACAGTCGCCGAAAACATGGATTTCTACGCCGGGATCTACGGCCTCGAAGGCCCTGGTAAGCGCGGCCGCATCGCGGACGTGGTGTCATTTTTAGGGCTGGACCGGCGCCTGAATCAGCTCGCCGGCACGTTGTCAGGCGGTTGGAAGCAGCGACTCGGCCTCGCTTGTGCGATGATGCATCAACCCCAAGTGCTGTTCCTCGATGAACCGACAGCCGGCGTGGATCCGGCCGCACGCCGCAGCTTCTGGAAGACCATCCATATGCTCGCGGAGCAAGGCACGACGATCATCGTCACGACGCATTACATGGACGAGGCGGAGCGCTGCACTCGCGTCGCGCTGCTCAGTCAGGGGCACCTCATCGCGCTGGGCCATCCCAGCGAGGTCGCAACGCAAGTTGGAGAGGGAGCAAAAACCCTGGAGGACGCATTCGTCATTCTTCAGGAGCGCGACGAATGAGGCGTTTCATGCCCATGTTTCGGAAAGAGTTCATCCAGATGCGGCGCGACCGCCTCACACTCGGCATCATGGTCGGCATTCCGGTCCTCCAGCTGATGCTGTTCGGCTACGCGATCCAGACCGACGTGCGCCACATCCCCACGATCGTGCTGGACGAGTCGCGCACGCCGGCGAGCCGCGACGCCATCGCGGCGTTCGAGAACACCGGCAATTTCCGGATTGTGGCCCATGTCAACGGGCGAGACGAGCTCGATGCGTGGATTGCGCGCGGCGACGCGCAGGCGGGCATCGCCATCCCGCACGACTATCCGCGGGACCTCGCGCGCGGCACGACCGCGCAGATCCAGGTCATCGTCGACGCTTCCGACCCGCTATCCTCGCAGGCGGCGCTGGCCGCGGCGGCGGGAGTCGCGCAGGTACGCAATCTGGCCATTCTCTCCGCGGCGGCGCGCCGCCCCGAACTCCCGTTGGAAACGCGCGTTCGGCCCCGCTACAATCCCGGCCTGCGCAGCCCGAATTACATCGTGCCCGGACTCGTGGGGGTGATTCTCACGATGACGATGATCCTCGTTACGGCGATGGCGATCGTGCGCGAGCGGGAGCGCGGCACGCTCGAGCAGCTCATTGTCACGCCGGTCACCAAGACGGAGATGATGCTCGGCAAGATCACGCCCTACGTTGGCGTGGGCCTCGTCCAGATGACGACCGTGCTCCTGCTGGGCCGGTTCGTGTTCGATGTGCCGTTGACGGGGAACGTGCTACTGCTCTACGGCATCGCGCTGGTGTTCATCGTGGCGAGCCTGGCGCTCGGCCTATTCGTCTCGACGCTCGTGCAAACGCAGCAGCAGGCGATGCAGGCGAGTTTCTTCTTCGTCCTCCCGAACATCCTCCTATCCGGTTTCATGTTCCCGCGCCAGGCGATGCCGGCGGTCTTTCAGTGGATCGGCGCGCTCCTGCCGTTGACACACTTCCTCAAGGTGCTGCGCGGTATTCTGCTGAAGGGCGTGGGCGTGCGCGAGTTGTGGAACGAGATGGCGATCCTGCTGGCCTTCGCGGTCGTCCTCATCGCGCTCTCCATTCGGCGATTTCGGAAAACGCTCGACTAGGGCGTGCGTGGTGCGTGGTGCGTGGGCCACGCTATGTTCAGCGAATGCCACGGCTCGCTCGTCCCGCCCCCGACACACGCGGCGCCCGCACTCGCATGGTCATGCGACAGCTGGCGGGCCGAGGGATCCGCGATCAGCGTGTGCTCGTGGCGATGCGCTGGCTCCCGCGCGAGTGGTTTCTGCCACCGCACCTTGCGAGCGACGCTTATAACGACGCTCCCCTGCCGATCGGGAACGGCCAGACGATCTCACAACCGTACGTGGTCGCGCTCATGACCGAGCAGCTCGCGCCACGTCGCACGGACCGCATTCTCGAGATCGGAACGGGTTCAGGATATCAGACCGCGATTCTTGCCTACCTCGCGGCCAGCGGCAACGTCTTGACGGTCGAGCGCCTGCCTGACCTTCTGGTCGAAGCCGAGGAGCGATTTCGGCGCCTGGGGCTGACCAACATCGTCACACGCCTGGGCGACGGCGCGGCCGGCTGGCCCGAGGAGGCACCGTTCGACGGGATCCTCGTCGGGGCGGCGGCACCGCGTATTCCGGAGCCGCTGACGACACAACTCGCGCCTGGTGGCCGGCTCGTGATCCCGATCGGTGACCTCGCGTCGCAAGAGCTGGTCATCCTGGAACGGTCCACGCGTGGGGAGCTGGTGCAACGCAATGCGGGCGGCGTGCGCTTCGTCCCGCTGATCTCGCGACTCGCGTTCACGGAGGAGCCGTCGGCGTGATGCTGGGGGCGCACGTCTCGAGCGCGGGCGGCGTGGCGGCCGCGCCGCAACGTGGCGGACAACTGCGGGCCAACGCCATTCAGCTCTTCACCAAGACGCCGAATCAATGGCGTGAGCGAGTACTGGACGCGGACGAGGTCGCGCGATTTCGCAGCGCGGTGATGCGTCACAAGCTCGAAGCAGTCGTGGCGCATGACAGCTATCTGATCAACCTGGCATCGCCTGATCCGGTGCTGCGGGCCCGCAGCATCGAGAGTTTTCGGAAAGAGTTGGAGCGATCACGAACGCTGGGCCTGCGTGCGGTCGTCTCGCATCCCGGCAATTACATGGACGAACGCGAACCGGGGCTCGAGCGCAATGCGCGGGGCTACGCCGAATGCCTGGCCGCGGTGCCCGGCGATCTGGAAGTGTGGATCGAAGGCACAGCGGGATCGGGGACTGCATTGGGAGCGACGTTCGAAGAGCTGCGGGACTTGCGCGACGCGCTGCCTGACGCAATCCGGACGCGCGTCGGATTCTGCCTCGACACGGCGCACCTCCACGCGGTTGGGTACGACCTGTCGCGCGTCGAGTTGGTGTGGGAGGAGTTCGACCGGGTGATCGGGTTCCGTCTGCTTAAGTGCTTGCACCTCAATGATTCCCGTGCCACCGCCGGATCGCGCGTGGATCGGCACGAGTGGATCGGCGAGGGCAAGATCGGCCCGCAGCCGTTCCGGCGGATTATGCGCGACCCACGATTGGCCGAGGTCGTTAAGATTATCGAGACGCCGAAGCGGGATGACCCGCTGCGGCACGATCGCCGGATGCTACGGCGGCTGCGGGCCTATGCCCGGGGCAACACGAGGGCACCGGCCGGCGTATGAAGGGGATCATGCTGAAACGGATCACGCTCGCGATTCTGCTGACTCTCCAGGCCCTGGGCGGCGGCGCTATTTCGTTGGCGCACGCCCGCGACGTCGTCGTCGCGCCACCGGGCTTCGAGGCGAGTCACACAGCGCGCTGCGCGATCCTGCACGATGAGATGCGTTGCGCGCTGTGCCACTACGCGAGCGCGCGCGTCGTCACTCCGCCGACCTTCACGATTCCCGAACGGGCCACGGACGTCCGGTTCGCCCCCGAGCAGCCGGCGGTTTCTATCGCGGCCGTCGTTCGACTGACCGCCCCCGCCCGAGCCCCGCCCCCGTTCTTCTCCTGAAGCCTTAATAGCGCTCCGCATGTCGCGGAGCGACGGGCATTTTCGCATACACAAGAGAGGACGATCACCATGAGACGCACGTTGTGCGCGGTGCTGCTTGCCGCGGCGGTTTTCACGACGTCCGCGGTCAGCCAGCAGCCCACGAAGCGCCAGGTGGATTCGCTGGCGGCGCAGGTTCGGCAGCTGCGCGCCAAGTTGGACAGCTTACTTCACGTATTGGGCCGGCAGCCTGCGGCACCGGCAGCGGCGGCGCCGGTGGGTGACGATCTCGCCGCGTTGCGCGCGGCCGCGAGCCAGGCCGCGGGCGGGGGGCTGAGCGATACCACGCGGGCCGCTGATACGCTGACGCAAGCTGTCGGCCGGGAGCGCAACCAGGCCCAGCTCAATCCCGAGATCGGCGTCACGGGCGATATCCGCGGCTATGCGACCGGGCGCGGCGTGCAGCGCGATAACTTCGATCCGCGAGAGTTCGAGGTCGGCTTTCAGTCCGCCCTCGACCCCTACTCGCACACGAAGATCTTCATCAGTCTCGAAGACGGACACGTCAGTCTGGAGGAAGGGTACGCCTACTGGACGGGCTTACCGGGCCATATCCGGCTCGATGTCGGCAAATACCGCCAGCAATTCGGCGAGCTCAATCGCTGGCATCTGCCATGCCGTGCCCGAAACCGAGTATCCACTCGCGATCACGACGTTCCTCGGAGAGGACGGCCTCTCCGGGACGGGGCTTTCGCTCTATCGCGCGTTTGGCGGGCTGGGAACTCACGAGCTCACCGCGCAGGTGACGCGGAGCGCGAGCGACTCGGAGCTGTTCGGGAACAGCGGGAGACCTACGTATCTGCTGCACCTGCTCAACTTCTGGCAGCTCAATCATTCGACATATATGCAAATCGGCGGTACGGGGCTCTATGGCACCGATCCGGACTCGGCGTTGCGCACCAAGGTCGGCGGGCTCGAGTTCCGGCTCACGTGGCGGCCGCCGCTGCGTGCGATGTACCACGAATGGACACTGCGCGGCGAGCTGCTCGCGCTGCAGAAACAGGTTGCCGGCACCGGGCCGACGCGCCTCGGCGGCTACGTCAGCTCGACCTACAAGCTGAACCAGCGCTTCATCCTTGGTGCTCGTTACGACTACGTCGAGTCCCCGGATTTCGGGGTGATCACGAGACAGTTCGTCCCCTCGCTCACGCTGTGGCAGAGCGAGTGGGTTTTCCTTCGCGCTCAATATCAGTGGCAGCGAGTCGCCAATGCTACGGCGAACCATCAGATCGCCCTTCAGGCGGTCTGGGCCATTGGACCTCATAAACACGAGACCTACTGACATGCTATCGATCATTGCTCTCTTGCTGGGCGTCGTCGGCCCGTCGCCCGCGCGTCCCGGAGCCCCGGCGGCGCCGGTGAAGGTCGTCACGTCGCTCACCACGTACGCCGCCATCGCCATGGAAATCGTAGGCGATCGTGGCAAAGTCAGCTCGATCGCGGTGGGCGACGAGAACCCGCACTACGTGCAGCCCAAGCCTAGCTTCGTGCCGACCTTGGCGCAGGCCGACCTGTTCGTGACGACGGGATTGGACCTCGAGCTGTGGGTGCCTGCGCTGCTCGACAAGGCGAACAACGCAAAGATCACTGAAGGCGGACCTGGATACGTCGCGGCGTATCAGGGCTTGCCGCTGCTCGACGTCCCGGTCAACCTGTCGCGCTCACAGGGCGACATCCACGTCTACGGCAATCCGCACATCTGGACCGATCCGCTCAACGCGGTTCTGATCGCGCGCAACATCCTGCGCGGCCTCAGGCGTGTCGCGCCGCAGGATGAGGACTACTTCACCACACGCGAAAAGGACTTCGAGGATCGGATTTATCGCGCGCTGTTCGGGGACGAGCTCGTGAAGCTAATCGGCGGCGAGACGCTCGCGGACCTCGATCGCCAGGGCAAGCTGTTCACGTTTCTGAATCAACAGAAGTACCAGGGCACTCCGCTCATGAACCGGCTGGGCGGCTGGCTGAAACAGGGGATGCCGTTCCGCGGCAAGCTCGTGGCCTGCTACCACAAGGAGTGGGACTACTTCTCGCGCGAGTTCCAGGTCACGTGCTTCGATTACATCGAGCCGAAGCCCGGCATTCCACCCACGCCGCGCCACGTGCAGGAAATCATCACCGCCATGCGGGACCAGCACGTCCAGGTGTTGCTGTCGACGAACTACTATGACCGCAATCAGGTCATGGATGTCGCGCAACGGACAGGCGCGAAGGCGGTCATCGTACCTTCCAACACCGGCGGTCAGGCAGGCGTGAACACGTACTTCGATCTCATGAATCTCTGGATTACCGAGCTCGCCCAGGCGTTCGGCGCGAAGGAGGTTCCGTGAGCGGCTTTGAGCTAATGCTGCCACCGTTCGTCGCCTGCATGATCCTGGTGGCCATGCTGTCCTACCTTGGTCTGCACGTGATCGCGCGCGAGGTGATCTTCGTCGATCTCTCGCTCGCGCAGATGGCCGCGCTGGGGAGTTTGTCGGCGCTGCTCTTTCACGTGGCGCCGGAATCGCCGATGACGTACCTGTTTGCGTTACTGGCGACGGCCATCGGCGCATTTCTATTCGCGTTGACGCGGACGTCGGGGCACGCAGGAGCCAGCAAGAGCCGAGTGCCACAGGAAGCGTTCATCGGCATCGTGTACGTCGTGGCGTCGGCGGCTGCCGTGCTGGTCGCCAACAAGGTGCCGGGCGGCGGCGAGGCGGTGGAGAAGACGTTGGTGGGCAGTCTGCTGTGGGTCACCTGGCCCACGATCGTGAAACTGGCGATTGCGTACGCGGCACTGGGTGTCTTTCAGTTCGTGCTACGCCGCCGCTTCCTCACGATTTCCTTCCATCCCGAAGAGGCGGAAGCGCAGGGATGGAACATTCGCATGTGGGACTTCCTCTTTTACCTGTCATTTGGCGTCGTCATCACGCTGGCGGTGCCCATCGCTGGTGTATTGATGGTCTTCAGTTTCCTCGTCGTCCCCGCGGTGATCGCGAATTTGTTCACGGCCGACAAGCGGCGGCTCACGATCATCGCGTGGAGCTCGGGAGCGCTCGCCTCGATCCTCGGTCTCTGGCTCTCCTATACGAAGGATCTGCCGACGGGACCGCTGGTCGTCTGCATGTACGGGCTGCTCCTGATCCTGGCGGCGCTCGTGCGGAGATTCTCAGCGAATCCGCAGCACAACTAGCCGGGGGATCACCGCGGGCGATACAGCCACTCCACTGGAACCACTGAGGTGGAGCGTGAAGGCCGCGCCGTTGGGAGGCTGCAGTGCTCGTACATAGACGCCCGAACCGGACCAGAGTTTGCCGCTGACATTCACCGCGTTTCCCGCCACCAGCGGAGGCACCAGCGGATAGGCGAGCGGAAAATCAGTCGGGTCCTGACTGTGCAGGTTGCCGAACGTCGTCCGGAAGTGCCAGGTCGTGTATTGCAGCTCGCTCGGCGCCGAGAATCCGGGGAGGTCCGACACCCAGTTCGCGAGTGCCCAACGGCTCACCGTTGTGGCAAACGATTGACCGGTCTGTGCCTGGACATTCGCGGCGCCGGTGAGCGAGGTGCGGACCAGCCGCCCGGCCAATGAGTCGCCGAATTGATCAATGATGTAGCGGGTGAACAGCCAGCTCGCGCCAACTTCCGCCAACGATCCCGTATCTTCGGGAATCAGCAGCGGCGAAGTCCCCGTCGCCGCCAGGTACTGGTAGGCGTCGTAGACGTCCCCGATCGCGAACTGGCTGAAATGCGCGTTGTCGCCGAAGCTGCGCCCGGCGATCTCTTCTGCGTATTTCGACAGACCCTCGTCCAGCCACCCTTCCTCGGAATTGGCGTTCTTCACCAGCACGTGCTCGACGAAATTGATCATGTGCTGGAATTCATGGGTAAAGGTGACCGGCGTGACGTTGTTGACCTCAGACGGCTTGTGGGCACAGCTCAACGTTCCGCTCGAGTCCGCCACAATCGAGTAGAAGATCTCCCCGTTGTTGTAATTCGTGGAAATCCCGGGAGCCACGTCCGCCGGGAAGAAGAACCCGGCGATATACCCGCTGCTCGTGCAGCGCGCCTTGCTCACGAGCTTGTTCACGGTGTTCGTCATGAGCACAATGACGACCGTGTTGGAATCGATGTCCGACACATGACCGAACGTCAGCGTGTCCAGCGGATAGAGCCGTGTATCGAACACGCCTTTCAGGGAATCGAGATTCGTGGTGGTCAGTCCGGGCGACGGCGCCAGCGTATCGACGTAGATGGCGATGTGGGTGCCAACGGAGCGCGCGACGGCACCGACATTGTCGAACGTCGAGCACGTGGTGTTAGAGCACACCTTGAACGTGCGGCTACTCCCTACAATCGGCGGCCCGGCCAACGACGCTTGCGACACGCGAGCGGCCGCGCCGGCCGAGCGCGCTGGAGTCGCATAGTGCCCAGCGCGCGCCGATTCCCGCAAGAAACGATCGAACGTCACGGCTGCCGGGCCCCGCGGGCTCGGCGCACCGCGGGAGGGCGATGGCGCGAACTGCGCGACGAGCTGCGCTGCGATGACGGCCTGAGGTGTGGCCGCTTGCAGCGTGAAGGGAGTCGACGACCCTGGCGTGCCACCCGCCGACCAAGGCAGCACGAGATACTCCGCGGTGTCGGGCGCCGTGTTGGCCGGGAATGTGACGCAGCCGGAATCGGTCGCTGGATCGATCGAGCTGTATTTGGCGACCATGAGGGAAAGCTGGGTCCCGCGCGCCCCGCAGGACGGGAGGCGTGGCCCGGCACTGCTGCTGCTGCAGGCGCTCGCCAGTAGCAGGCTTCCGATGACTGCTGCCGCTGAAATCCTGATGTTGATTGACAACGTCCAGCTCCGTGGTTAGCCGTCCGACCCGGCACCAGCGCCGAGGTTCATGAGCGTCAGGGGACCTGATTGATACCCCAACGGGACTCGCTCTTGACAGCGCCCGTCACGGGCTCTTAGCATAACCCCTTCTCCAAAAAGGACTTCTGTCCTTGGTCCCGCCGAGCCGCCGCCAGGAGGCCCTCGACTATCACTCACAGGGCCGGCCCGGGAAGATCCAGGTCACCCCTACAAAGCCGTTCAAAGACCAGCGCGACCTGTCGTTGGCCTACACGCCTGGTGTGGCGGAGCCCTGCCTGGAAATCGCGAAGCGCCCGGAGGATGCCTACCTCTACACCTCCAAGGGCAACCTCGTCGCCGTGGTCTCCAACGGCACGGCGGTGCTCGGCCTCGGCAACATCGGCGCGCTCGCCGGCAAGCCGGTGATGGAGGGCAAGGGGATTCTGTTCAAGGCCTTTGCCGATATCGACGTGTTCGATCTCGAAGTTGGTTCTGAAAACCCCGAGGACGTGATCCGCTTCTGCCAGCTGCTCGAGCCGACCGTCGGCGGGATCAATCTCGAAGACATCCGCTCCCCCGACTGCTTCTACATCGAGCGGAAGCTACGCGACACGCTCGGCATTCCGGTGTTTCACGATGACCAGCACGGCACCGCGATCATTTCCGGCGCCGCGCTGCTCAACGCGCTCGAGCTGGTGAAAAAAGATCTCGACCAGGTCAAGATCGGGTTCGCCGGTGCCGGCGCAGCCGCGATAGCGACTGCAGAGCACTATGTGCGCCTCGGCGTCCGGCGCGAAAACATCGTGATGGCGGACCACAAGGGTGTGATCTACAAGGGCCGCGACGGGCTCGACGAGTTCAAGCAACGCTTCGCGGTCGACACGAAGGCGCGTACCCTGGCCGAGGCACTGCACGGAGCGGACGTATTCGTGGGACTGTCGGTGGCAGGCATTGTGACGGGAGAAATGCTGCAGGGCATGGCGAAGAGGCCGGTGATCTTCGCGCTCGCCAATCCTACGCCGGAGATCATGCCCGATGAGGCGAAAAAGGCTCGGCCCGACGCGATCGTGGCGACGGGCCGCTCTGATTTTCCCAATCAGGTGAACAACGTCCTCGGCTTCCCGTTCATCTTCCGCGGGGCGCTCGACGTGCGTGCAAAGCAGATCAACGAAGAGATGGAAATGGCGGCCACGCGCGCGCTGGCCGCGCTCGCCAAGGAAGACGTACCGGAGTCAGTCACGCGCGCCTATGGCATCGACAAGCTCAAGTTCGGGCCCGACTACCTCATCCCCAAACCGTTCGATCCGCGCGTGCTGTTGTGGGTCGCGCCCGCTGTGGCTTGGGCTGCGGTCGCGTCGGGCAGCGCGGGCCGGATCATCGACGTCGAGGAGTACCGCGCCGAGCTCGAGGCGCGGCTCGGTCCCGAGCGACAGGTGATGCGGGGACTGATCACCCGGGCGCAGCAGGATCCGCCGAGTATCGTCTTCCCCGAAGGCGACGACCCCCGCATCCTGCGCGCCGCGCGCATTCTCACCGACGAAGGGATCGCGCGACCCATCCTGCTCGGCGATCTCGACGCCATTCGTCGCCAGGCGGACGATGCGTCCCTGACCCTCGAAGACATCGAGCTGATGAACCCGCGCTCCGCCCCTGACCGCGACAAGCTGGCCGAAGAGCTCTGGCAGCTGCGGAAGCGGCGGGGGATCACGCTGCGCGAAGCGAAGGAGCGAGTCCTCAATCCCATGTACTACGGTTTGTTGCTACTGCGGGCGGGCCGCACGGATGCGCTGGTGGCCGGGGAAGAAATCGATTATCCCGACTCGATTCGGCCGGCGCTCGAGGTGATCGGCGTCGAGCCCGGCCGGAAGCACGTCAGCGGGATCTACATGATGATCTTCCGCCAGCAGACGTTCTTCTTCGCCGACACGACGGTGAACATCGAGCCCGATGCAGCGACCCTCGCCGAGATCGCAACTGCGACGGCGAAGTTCGTGACACGCCTCGGCATCGAGCCGCGCATCGCGATGCTGTCGTTCTCGAACTTCGGCTCGGTGAAGCACCCGGCCGCGACGAAAGTGCAGCAGGCCGTCGCGTTGCTACACGAACGCGAGCCCGAGCTGCAGGTGGACGGCGAGATGCAGGCTGACACGGCGGTGGTGGAGCGGATTTTGACGCGGGTGTATCCGTTTTCGAAGCTGCGCGGTCCTGCTAACGTATTGATTTTCCCAGACTTGAACGCCGCGAACATCGCCTACAAGCTATTGGCCCGGCTCGGGGACGCACAGGCGATTGGACCCATCCTTGTGGGGATGGACAGTCCGGTTCATGTCTTGCAACGGTTGTCAGAAGTCCCCGACATCGTGAATATGGCGGTAATAGCGGCCGTCGACGCCTTGGAGCATCGTCGCGTCGTCCGCTCAACCAAATAGACAATGGGTATTTCGACCGAACAGCGCCTGCACCGGAATCTGACGCCGACCCAGCTATACGAGCACGCCCTGCGCCGCGGCGAAGGGATCGTGACGAACAGCCGGGGGGGCGGCGGGGGACCATTCGCGGCCATGACGTCGCCGCACACCGGCCGCAGTCCGAATGACAAGTTCCTCGTGGAGGAGCCTGACTCCACACATCGGATCTGGTGGGGGAAGGTGAATCAGCCGATCGCGCCGGAGAAGTTCGAGCGCCTCAAGGCCGACGTCGAAGCGCATTTGAGCGGGCAGGAGTTGTTCGTGCGCGACGTCTACGCGTGCGCCGACCCCAATTTCCGGCTGCCGATTCGCTTCGTCACGCCGAACGCGTGGCATGCGCTGTTCGTCTATAACATGTTCCTGCGTCCCGCGGACGGCGAGCTGTCGCGCTTTGCGCCCGGCTTTGAAGTGCTGCATGCGCCCGAGTTCCACGCGGACCCTCGGGTCCACGGTACGAAGTCGGGCATCTTCATCATCGTGAGCTTCGCGCAACGGACGATTCTCATCGGCGGCACTCGGTACGCGGGCGAGCTCAAGAAATCAATCTTCACCATTCTCAATTACCTGTTGCCCCTGAAGGGCGTGCTGTCGATGCATTGCTCCGCCAACGTCGGCAAGCAGGGTGACTGCGCGCTCTTCTTCGGTCTTTCAGGCACCGGGAAGACGACGCTCTCCGCGGATCCGGAGCGGCGCCTGATCGGCGACGACGAGCACGGCTGGTCCGACGAGGGCATCTTCAATTTCGAGGGCGGGTGCTATGCCAAGGTGATTCGGCTGTCGCGCGACAGCGAGCCGGAAATCTACGCGACGACCGAAATGTTCGGCACCGTGCTCGAGAACGTGGACGTGAATCCGACCACCGGCGCCGTGGATCTGAATTCGCAGCGGATCACGGAAAACACGCGCGCCTCATACCCGATTCACTACATCCCGAACCACGTGCCGGAAGGGATGGCGGGACATCCCAAGCACATCGTCTTCCTCACTTGCGATGCTTTCGGCGTAATGCCGCCCATCGCGCAGCTGACTCCCGAGCAGGCGATGTATCACTTCCTGTCGGGGTACACCGCGAAAGTCGCGGGCACCGAACGCGGCGTCACCGAGCCCAAAGAAACGTTCTCCGCGTGCTTCGGCGCGCCGTTCCTGCCGTTGCCACCCACCGTGTACGCGAAGATGCTCGGCGAGCGCATCGAACGGCATCGCGTGCAGTGCTGGCTGGTCAACACCGGCTGGACCGGCGGGCCGTACGGCGTGGGCCATCGGATGGACCTGAAGAGCACGCGGGCGATGATTCGCGCGGCGCTGGCGGGACAGCTCGACCGTGCGCCGACTCGACGTGAGCCGATCTTCGGACTGGAGGTCCCGACGCATGTGCCCGGTGTCTCGGACGACCTACTCGATCCGCGCACCACGTGGAAAGATCCAGCCACATACGATGCCCAGGCGGAGAAACTCACGGCCCTCTTCCGCAAGAATTTCGAGCAGTTCGCAACGCAGGTCCCTAGGCCCTAGGCCCCAGCCCCTTTCAGTGTCGTTCGAGGTCGTTCGCGACCCGCTCTGGAACAACATCCGCCTCGAGCCCCAGGCGCTCGCCGTCCTCGACACGCCGGCCGTGCAACGCCTGCGCTACGTGCGCCAGCTTGGTCACGCGTTTCTCGTCTATCCCGGCGCTACGCACACGCGTTTCGAGCATGCCCTCGGCGCCTATCATCTCGCGCGCCGTGTCGTGGCGGAGCTCGGGGATGCCGATACAGAAGAAGGTCTCGCGGTGCGTCTCGCAGCGCTGCTCCATGACATCGGCCACTATCCGTTTTCACACGCGCTCGAAGAGGCGGGTCTGCCGCATCACGAGACCCTGGCCACTCGGCATCTCCGCAGCGGCGCACTGGCAGCGGCGCTCGACAGCCTGGGGATCTCGGCCGAGCGCCTGCTCCCTCTGATCCAGGGCACGAGCTCGGCACGACTCGCTGGGTTAATCTCGGGATCGATCGACGTCGACAAGCTCGATTACCTGTCGCGCGATGCGATGATGTGCGGCGTGCCGTACGGGGTCATCGACGTGGACCGGCTGCTCACATCGCTCGCGCCGTCTGCGGAGGGAGTGGCGCTTCACCCCAAAGGGCTGGCCGCGCTCGAGTCGCTCCTGTTCGCGAAGTACCAGATGTATCGCAATGTGTACTGGCATCACGCGGTGCGGAGCGCGACGGCAATGTTCAAGCGGCTCGTGCGCCGAGCAATTGCCGCGCGCCGGCTGACGCCCGAGGTCATCGCGGTGGCGACCGATGACGCATTGATCCACGAGCTGCAGCAGCACGATCAGACCGGCCTGGCCCGGGCGCTGCGCGAGCGCCGGCTCGCCAAACGGGCGCTGGACATTCCCGCGACCGACTTGCCTCCAGATACGTCCGACTGGCCATCGCGGGATCCCGATTTGCTGGAGCGCGTGGAAGAGCGGCTCGCGCGCGAGGTCGGACTGCGCCCGGATCAGCTGTTTCTGGACTTCCCCGCGAAGCCCGACATGCTGGACGTCGCCGTGCCGGTGGTGGGACGCAGCGGCAGCGCCGACGAGCACCTGGGGCTGCCCCGCGTTGCAGCAGAGCTGCATCGCTCGGCGCAGCGTTTGCGTGTGTTCGTGCTCGAGCCGGTAGAGGTGCCGGCGCGGCCGATCATCGAGCTGATCATGCTGCCTCGCGAGGAGGCGGCGGCACGTCTGGTGAGTGGTGGCGCGATCCTGCGGGTTTAGCGAGGTCTCGTTACCGTCTGCTGCGTTTTCTCATCGTCCGGCACCGGCGCTTCGACCGAATCGATCCGCACAATGATCGCCGTGATGTTGTCGAGACCGCCGTGCCGGTTGGCTTCCGCGATCAGCGAGTCAACCTCGTCCTGCGGCATGCGCTCGGGGGAGAGCAGCTCCGCGAGCTGGTAATCCTCTAACATTCCGGTCAGTCCGTCGGACGCCAGTAAGAAGACATCCTTCGCCTTCACCGTCCCGGCGTAGATGTCCGGCATCACGTCGCTGTTCGCACCCACGCAACGCGTGATCACGTTGCTGTAGGGGTGCGTCCGAGCCTGCTCAGGAGTCAAATAGCCGGCGTCGACCTGCTCCTGGACATACGAGTGGTCTTTCGTCAGCTGGCTGAGACGGCCATCCCGCAGCAGATACGCCCGGCTGTCTCCGACCTGACCGATCAGAAAGCGCGTCTCGTACAGTGTCAGCGCGGTGACGGTCGTCCCCATCCCCCGCTTGTCATGCTCGGTGAGGGTGCGCTGGAAGATCGCGCCATTGGCCGTCCGGATGGCGCCGCGCATGCGCTCGGCCACTTGCTCGTCGCCCAGACCACGGACCGAATGGATCTCGTCGGCGACGATGCGCACCGCCATCTCGCTCGCGACTTCGCCGGCCGCGTGGCCGCCCATGCCATCGGCCACGACGAAGATCCCCCGGTCGGGAATCATGCGGAAACTGTCCTCATTCCCCGACCGGATGACGCCGACGTCGGTACGACCTGCGGAGGTGATATGCACGATGATCCTTAAATAAACACCCAGAAAACCAGTCCAATGAGCCCGAGCACCAGGACTGCGGCGCTCCCGCCACAGCCCTTTCCCTTCTTGGGCTGCTGGGCGACCGGCGGCCTGGCCCCGGGCTTCGGCTTTGTTGGCGCGGGCGGGGGGGACGCCGGCCTTGCCGGCGCCGCTGAAGCCTTTGCCGGCGCTGGGGCTGGCTTACGCGAGGGAGGAGGGGGTGGGCCCGCAGCGGGGGGGGGCTTGGGAGGCTGCGGCGACATCGTCATCGCCTCGATCATCCGAGTGCTGGCTCCCTTTTCCACAGCTGCGGAGTCGTCGGTCGGCTCGAACACGGTCGAGACGTCCCCAAACCGCACGCTCGCTCCTGGCGCCAGCGGCGCCTCCCCTTTCACCTGATCTCCGTCGATGAATGTGCCGTTCGTGGAGTCGAGATCCACCAACACCCATACGCCTTCGCGCCGTTGCAGCTTCGCGTGGGTCGTGGACACGGATTCGTCGGGGAACACAACGTCGTTGTAGTCCGCCCGTCCGATATTGACCACGGGCGTTTTGACGATCAGGCGTTGCCCCTTCAGCGCGCCGGCGCGCACCAGAAAATTCGCAAGAGCCCCACCCGAAGGTCGTGCGGACGGCGGAGGAGCCGCCGGCACGCCGTGGACGGTCTCCCTGAGTCTTTCACCCACCGCGGGTGCCGAGCCCTTGGTTGGGGGAACGGAGGGGGGGGAAACGGCCGAGGGTGCGCTTGCGGCAGGCCCCCTCCCCGGCGGAGGGTTTGCGGGGGGCGGAGACGGAGCCGCAGTATCCGCGTAGAACCGGAACTTCTCTTCGCCAATCGTGATCACGTCCGCGCGGGCAAGCAACCGCTGGCCTTCCACCCGCACGTCGTTCACGGAGGTGCCGTTCGTGCTGGAATCGACGAGTAAGTAACCTTTTGGCGTCGGCACGATTTCCGCATGGCGGCGCGACACATCCTTGCCCGGCACCACCACATCGCAGGACGCGTCCCGCCCAAAGACTAGGGACGAGCCGGCAACGGCGTATTCCCTGCCGTCCGTGAGTGAAACAACCCGGCCACCGGTGTTGGCGGTGGCCTTGCCCCCTTTGGCTTCAGCCTTGGCTTGCGCCATCGCCTGCGGGACGCTCATGGCCTGCACGTACTGCGTACTGCCGCTCCGCCGCTCGTCGACGAAGGTCAGCTCCTGCCCCGCGATCTCGACCTTGTCGCCATGGAGGAGGGGGGTCGGCTCCGCGCCCAGGCGGACGCCGTTGATCAGAACTTCAGCTTCGGGAACTGCTTTTGAAATGACGACCTGTCCGTCTGGCAGAGATTTCAGCTTCGCATGTCGCGGGAGGACACCTGGAACGGCGAGTGGGATTGCGCTGCTCGGATCGGATCCGAGTAGCACGTCTCCCTGCGGGAGTGTGAAGCTCTGTCCCCCCCGCCCGCCCATTTCAAGCAAAGCCATGCGCGTGCACTCCCCGATCCTTGGTCAGGCCGTCAAGTTACGCCCGGCGGTGTAACCGGGCAAGGAAGCTGCAGTTAGGTGATCCCGACGGTCTCTTCGCGTCCGATCAGGCCGCGGCGCAGCCAGTACCAGAAGATCAGCGAGCCGGCGATCACCGTCGCGTAGCTGTTGATGAACCGCCAAATCAAGGTGTAACTCGGCGTCAACTCGCGCGGAACGTAGATCGACATCACCGCGGCCGACGTCAACTCGGCGAGACCCGACCCGCCCGGCGTAGGTGCGAAATAGAGTAGGAATGAGATGAGCGTCTGCAGCAGGAGGATGTCCGTAAAGTTGGCCGGGATGCCGAGGACCCGGAGTGTGACGTAACCCGCCAGCAGCTTGTTCGCGTGCGAGGGCGCCGAGATCACAATAGCCAGCAGCAGCGTCAGCAACCCCCGTGGTGAACCGAACGCCACCATGCAGTCGTGCGCGTGATCGACGCCGGCGGACAGCATCTCCATCCGCTCCGCCATTCTTGGGCTGCGCCGCCCCATCCGCTCCACAAGGCGCTGGAGGAAGCGTTTGACCAGGCCGGGAGCCACGATGGCCGTCAGCATAAGCAACCCGATCACACCGAATATCGTGAGGCTGGTCTTGAAGAGGTCGTAGAGCGTGATGCCGAGCACCAGGCCATGCTGGGCGAGCGACTTCCCCGCTCCCAGCCAGACGGCGAGCGGTCCCGCAATCGCGAAGAAGCCGACGGTCGCGATGAACGTGACGAAGATGGAGCTGAGCGCGACGGGGACGGGCACCCCGGCGCGCTTCATGACCCACGTGGACATCGGGGCGGACCCGGACTGAAAAGGCGTGAGGTACGCCCCCCACGCCCCGAAGCCGCCCGCCAGGATCATGTCCCGCAGTCTCACCCCGGGATGCACGTAGCGCGTGCAGACCCAGAGCCGAAGCCCGCCCCCTACCCAGTCCATCGAAGCGAGCACGAGGCCCACCAGCACCCAACCCCAGTGCAGCCGCAGAAATGGTGTGAGGAAGACATCGACCCGATCGCCGAATCGAATCAGGTAATAGCCAACGAGGAGTGTGACTCCGCAGAAGGAAATGACGGCGAACAGCTCTATGCCACGACGGAGGAGACGCGGGGTCAGCGCTAAGGGCACGGGCCGAAACTACGTTATCTTTCCCGGTTATGCATCAGCCTCCCCAGCGCGTCGTTCTCCGCAACGTACGCCAGCACAATCTGAAAGGCATCACGGTCGAGTTCCCGCGCCGGGCGATCTCGGTGGTCACTGGGCCATCGGGGTCGGGAAAAAGCTCGCTCGCCTTCGATACGCTGTATGCCGAAGGGCAACGGCGATACATCGAGTCGCTGTCGACCTACGCCAAGCAATTCCTCGAGCGGATGCCCAAGCCGCTGGTCGATGCGATGGAGGGGCTGTCGCCTGCTGTCGCGATCGAGCAGAAAAATCCCACGACGTCGAGCCGTTCGACGGTCGGCACGGCGACGGAAATCGCCGATTTCCTAAGGCTCTTGTGGGCACGAGCGGGCACGCAGACGTGCCTGCAATGCGGGCGCCAGGTCAAACGCGATACGGTCCAGGAGGTTGTGGATTCGGTAATTGCGGATTTCGGAATGCGAAATGCGGAATTTCCGGTTCTGGTGTCCTTCCCCTTGCCGGCATCTGCCAACCGGCCGGATGTCGAAGTTGCCGCACAACTTCGGGCAGCGGGATTCGTGCGTGCGCAGGTCGATGGCGAGCTCCTGCGCCTGGATGACGATGGCGCCGAGCAACGCGTACGAGCGGGCAAGGACGTGCTCATCATCGTCGATCGCATCGATGCCGTCGAGACAAATCGCGGGAGACTGGCCGACGCGATCGCAACCGCGTTCAGCGAAGGCGAGGGCGTAGCCCTGGCGTTGAACAACGGCGATCGCCGGCGCTTCTCGGAGCACCCCGCCTGTTCGGCCTGCGGCTGCGCGGCACCGGCGCTCACGCCGACCCTCTTTTCCTTCAATAATCCCCGCGGCGCATGCCCGAGCTGCAACGGCTTCGGAGCGGTACTCGAGTACGACGAATCGTTGCTTGTGCCTGATCCGAGGCGGTCACTGGCCCACGGCGCCCTTGATCCGTGGACCAAGCCGCGGTACGAGGGCCGCCGGCGGTTGCTGCGGGAGACTGCCCGTGCTCGTGGCATCCCCCTCGACGCGCCCTGGCAGGACATCCCGGCGCGTGAGCGGCACTTCCTCCTGCACAACGAGGGCGGCCGCTACCTTGGCATGTTCCCGTTTCTCGAGCGCCTCGAGGCAAAGCGGTACAAGCAGTACATCCGCGTATTCCTGCGGCAATACCAGCTCGCGAAAACGTGTCCGGGATGTGGCGGGGCGCGGCTCAAGCCCGAAGCGCTCGCAGTGCGCGTGGCCGGCAAGACGATAGCCGAGGCGTCCGCGCTGACTGCCGCCGATCTCGCGACCTGGTTGGACCATCTCGACCTGCCCGCGTTTCAGCAGCAGGTCGCGAATCACATCCTCGGTGAGCTGCGTGCGCGGATCGGCTTCGTGAACGATGTCGGTCTCGGGTATCTCACACTCGATCGGCAAACGCGAACCCTGTCCGGTGGCGAGGCGCAGCGCATCGCGCTCTCCAACGCGCTCGGGTCCCACTTGGTTGACACGCTCTACGTGCTGGACGAGCCGTCGATTGGCTTACACCCCGCCGATGTCGATCGCCTGCTCGCCTTGCTGCGCAAGCTGTCCGACGGCGGTAACACGGTTGTCGTCGTCGAGCACGACCCCGCGGCGATGCGCGCGGCCGATTGGATGGTCGAGCTTGGTCCCGCCAGTGGCGACGCCGGCGGCCAGCTCGTGTATCAGGGACCCGCGGCCAAGGTCAGCGAAGCGGGGACACTGACCGGCCAGTATCTGGCGGGCGAAAAGCGGATCGGCGTGCCGTCGGCGCGCCGGCCGGCGGTACGCTGGCTCGACGTCAAAGGCGCTCGACTGCACAACCTCACGGGCGTCGACGTCCGCATTCCTCTCGGCACCCTCACCGCGGTGACCGGCGTCTCTGGCTCGGGCAAATCGACGCTCGTGCACGACGTCATCTATCGGCAGCTCGAGTCGCGCCTCCGCGGCGAGCACACCGCGAAGCAGCATCTCGGCGAGCCGGTGGGGGACGTGGTATCGCTGAAGGGATGGGAGCACCTCGAGGATGTCGTGCTCATCGACCAGGCGCCGATCGGGCGGACGCCGCGCTCGAATCCCGTCACCTACGTGAAAGCCTTCGACGAACTGCGCGCGATGTTCGCGAACGAGCCGCTCGCGCAGGCGCGCGGCTATGCGCCCAGCACCTTCTCGTTCAACGTCGCAGGCGGCCGCTGCGACGCCTGTGAAGGCGCCGGCCACGTCCTCATCGAGATGGTATTCCTCGCGAACGTGTTCGTCCCGTGCGAGGTGTGCGGCGGCTCGCGGTTCAAGCGCGAGGTGCTCGACGTCAAGCTGCAGGGCAACAGTATCGCGCAGGCGCTCGAGTGGACCGTGGATCAAGCGATCAAACGCCTGCATCGGCACGCGCGGCTGGCTCGCTGTCTCTGGTATCTGCAGCAGGTGGGGCTTGGTTATCTGCGGCTCGGCCAGCCGGCCACCACGTTATCCGGTGGTGAGGCGCAGCGGTTGAAAATCGCGCGCGAGCTCGCGCGCGCCCGCGGGGGTAGGCGGCTCTACATCCTCGACGAGCCGACGACGGGGCTCCACCTCGACGACGTGCGCGTCCTCTGTCGAGTGCTCGACCGGCTGGTGGACGCCGGCCACACCGTGCTCGTGATCGAGCACAACCTCGACGTCATCAAACGCGCCGACTGGGTGATCGATCTGGGACCGGGCGCGGGCGACCAGGGTGGTCGCGTGGTGGCCGCGGGCACGCCCGAGGACGTCGCTCAGGTACCGGAGTCAGCGACAGGAAGATACTTGCGGGATCTGGCGTGACGCGGCGTCGCGCCGATCTGTTGCTGATCACCGCGACCGCGGTGTGGGGCGTGAGCTTTGTCGTCGTCAAGGACGCGCTCACCGCCGCGTCCCCCCTGCTCTTCCTCGCTGTCCGATTCACGCTTGCGACCATCGTGCTCGCACCGCTGGTCAATCTCCGCGACGGGTTCTCGCGTGCCGAACTGCAGGCCGGTGCACTGCTCACCCTGCTCCTGGCCTCGGGGTTCGCGACACAAGCTTACGGCCTGCAGTACACGACGCCGGCCCGCTCGGCATTCATCGTGGCGATGTCGTCCGTGCTGGCGCCGTTCATCGCGCTCGTCGTACTCAGGCATCGGACGGGGTGGATGGTGTTGCTCGCCCTCATCATCGCGGGCGTCGGCATTTATTTCCTGACCTCTCCGGATGCAGGCGGTCTCAATCGGGGCGACCTGTGGACGCTCGTGACGTCGGTCGTGTTCGGCGGCCACATCGTTGCGGTGTCGGAGTTCTCAAAGCGGTTCGACGCGCAGCGCATGGTGTGGCTGCAGCTTCCGGGAACGGCGATTGGCGCGCTGATCGCCGCACTCCTCCTGGAGCGGCTCCGGTTCGACTGGTCGTTGAGCCTCGGGGCCGCCCTCCTGTTTCTTGGCGTCATGTCGACCGCGGTCGCGCTCGTGTGGCAGATGCGCGCGCAGCGCGAGATGTCGTCCGCCCGGGCGTCGCTGATCTTCTGCTTCGAGCCGGTGTTCGCGGCGCTGACCTCGTGGTGGTTTTGGGGAGAGACATTCTCCCTCGGCCAAGCGGCGGGAGCTGGTCTGATTTTCGCGGGAATGGTACTTGCCGTCTTTGGTGAGGCGCGAAGTGAGGCTCTTGGTGCGGTTGGCTCCTAGCCCTATATTTCCCGGCCTCATTCCCGAGTAGCTCAGTTGGTAGAGCAGCCGGCTGTTAACCGGCGGGTCGGGGGTTCGAGTCCCTCCTCGGGAGCTTTCCTCAAGTGCTACCAGCAGCCTGATAACGAAACGCTTCCCGCCGTCATGAGCGAGGAGCGCAAGCTTCCGAGAAGTAGGAGGCATTCGGGGTAGAAACCGACCCCCGACGGCCCCCGGTTCGGTAAGTAGTCGGGACGGCGGGATTTGAACCCGCGACCCCCTGAGCCCCATGCGAATCGCTAAGGGGGCGGAGTTACGACACCAAGTAGTAACTACGCGATGTTCTGGGCATCGGTGTCGTAACAGAGGGACCGAAGATCAACCGACTGTCGTGAGAAACTCACAGCATTACTCAGAGCACGCGACCTCCTGAAAGCTGCTCCAGGAGGTCGTCGCTTTTTCCGATCCCCTGAGGTTCAAACCAACACACGCGACTCACTACACTCGAGTTCATTCACGCGCCGCGCTACGCGGGCCGTGGTGGGCGCAGATTGTGAGAAGGCAGATGGCGTATATCTAAAGCGACTACCTCCGGCACAGGCTCCTTGCCCGCGAGCCAATCCCGGACTTCACTTGGCCACACTCCCAGCTTCTGGGCGAGTCGCACTTGCCCCCAGGCGATGCGCCGTAACTCGCGCCTAAGTTGTGCGGGAGTCAATCGGTCCTCCGTCATGAGAGAGACCACCCTGTGAGCGCGTTCCTACGGCGCTTCATTCAAAGCACTCCGTATCCGCCGTCAGGCGACGTCCACGCGGGCTGCGACTGATGGAACAGGTCTAGCAGCTGCCGCTCAGTGAGCTCGGCGAGGGATGCGTCGGTACTCTTGGATCCCAGAGGCGAATAGCGAGTGAAGCGGCGCTTGCGCTCGGGGCCGGTCCCGAGTTCGAACAGCAACCCAAACTCATCCTTCCCATAAACGGTGATGCGGCCCGTGGGATAAACCTTCCAGATGCAGTTGTCTACCACGATGGTGGGTCGTACCATACCTCGGTCGGGGCCTCGTCGTCACGCCAGCCCAAGCCGGTTGTGTAGCTGCGCCTCCATCGGAGCCGTGAGGGCTCCCCGCTCGAGCGCCTCCGCGAGCGCCGCTGTGGCGGCGGCCCGATCAGCGTCTAAGCCTCGCTCCCGCAGTTGTTGGATCATTCGGGCGAGCCGGCGGGCGTAGTCGTGCGATTTGAGCCTTCCCGCGTCTGGCTCTGGCTTCAGCTTGTTCAGCTCCTTTACAAGGCGCTGGAGTGTGATCCGTGCCATCGGACTCCCTCCTCAGACTGTCCCTGCTCCTGCTCGTGCTGCCAGCACATGGCCGAGTGAAAGAAGGGCGGACTCGGCCCGCCCCCCTTCCCTGAACAGACCGGTCGGCCGTGAAACAGACCGGAGCTACGAGCGGCCGCACCGACCGGTCGGCCCTAGTTCCTTGCGGCGATCCTGTGGAAGGTCGAGTTCGAAACCTCGAAGGCCGCAACCGTCGGTGTTCCCTCAACCACCTTCGCTAGGCTCGTCAGCACCTGCGGATAGATGTCGCGGCTATAGTTGTCCGCGTCCTCTTTCCGATCCCACAGACTGATCGCAACCGCTTCGGAGCGGTCCGAGGCCACGAACGAAATCTCGTCCTTGAAGCCATTCTGTTTCCGCAGCAGGGGCAGGACGTCCTTCTCGAGCGTCTGGGTAAACTCACCGGCCGTGTTGGCCTTCAGATGCATGGACACATTGCGTGCGTACATATCGACTCCTTGGCTACTCCAACGTGAACCTACGTGACCACTACGCGTGCCTGTGCGTGTTACAGCCTCGCTCCGCTCAGTACATCCCGCCCATGCCACCGCCGCCGGGCATCGCGGGCATCTTCTCCTTCTCCTTCTTCTCCACCACCACGCACTCGGTGGTGAGGAGCAGTCCCGCGATGGACGCGGCGTTCTGCAGCGCGGTGCGGGTGACCTTGGTGGGGTCGATGACGCCGGCCGCGACCAGATCCTCGTACTCGTCGGTCTGGGCGTTGTAGCCGAAGTTGAGCTTGGCCGACTCCTTCACCTTCCCGACGACGATCGCGCCCTCGGCGCCCGCGTTCTGAACGATGATCCGGATTGGTTCCTCGAGCGCCCGGCGGACGATCTCGATGCCGGTCTTCTCGTCGTCATCGGCGCCCCTGACCTTCTCGAGGGGCTTCCGGCACCACAAGAGCGCGACCCCGCCGCCCGGCACGATGCCCTCCTCGACCGCGGCGCGGGTCGCGTGCAGTGCGTCTTCGACCCGGGCCTTCTTCTCCTTCATTTCGGTCTCGGTGGCCGCACCCACATTGATGACCGCGACCCCGCCCGCGAGCTTCGCGAGCCGCTCCTGCAGCTTCTCCTTGTCATAGTCCGACGTGGACTTCTCGATCGCGGCCTTGATCTGGCTGATGCGACCCTGGATATCGGCCTGCTTGCCCTTGCCGCCGATCAGCGTTGTGTTGTCCTTATCCACCAAGATGCGCTTGACGTGGCCGAGATCGTCGAGCACGGTGTTCTCAAGCTTGAGGCCCAGCTCCTCGGAGATCACCTTGCCCGCTGTGACGGTCGCGATGTCCGTGAGCATCTCCTTGCGCCGGTCGCCGAAGCCCGGGGCCTTGACCGCGCAGACTTTCAGCGTGCCACGCAACTTGTTGACCACCAGCGTCGCCAGCGCCTCCCCCTCCACGTCCTCGGCGATGATGAGCAACGGCTTGCCCGACTGCGCCACCTTCTCGAGGACTGGCAGCAGGTCCTTCATGGTGGAGATTTTCTTTTCGTGCACCAGGACGTAGGCGTCCTCGAGCACGGCCTCCATCTTCTCCGGATCGGTGATGAAGTAGGGCGACAGGTAGCCGCGGTCGAACTGCATCCCGTCCACCGTCTCGAGCGTGGTCTCGAGACCCTTTGCCTCCTCCACCGTGATCACGCCGTCCTTACCCACCTTCTCCATCGCGTCGGCGATCTTGTCGCCGATCTCCTTGTCCCCGTTGGCGGAGATGGTGCCGACCTGCGCGATCTCCTTCCGGCCCTTGGTGGGCGCGGAGATCCGCTTCAGCTCCTCCACCACCAACTCGACCGCCTTGTCGATGC